>OICR01000425.1_pt1 | contig 19134 bp, 11 predicted proteins | sample 1581321 | NCBI WGS metagenome assembly OICR01 (sample SAMEA3882557, study PRJEB24775) | human gut metagenome | biome: human-associated habitat; feature: intestine environment; material: feces | place: Netherlands | collected 2009/2010
GCATAAAAAATGCAACAATTAATGGAATGTTGCCAAATTAAAATATAAATCATTTGTTTGCACAATTCGGTACGGCTGTTTTTGTGGGATATGACGGTGAATTTGTGGGTCGGGTGTAAAATTGGCAGAGCGGACTGCGGTGGTGGTGCGGATGGTGGTGGTAAAGAGGTGCTGGAGGCGGTCGGGAGAGGGTGAAAAGACGAGGTGTAAATGAAAAATTTACGATATCGTAACACATTGGTAATAGTAGAAGTTTGCGTGTCGAATTGTGCGATTTTTGTTCAAATCGGAGAAAATAGGAAAATCGGCGAGATGTGTAAGCTAAAATGCTTGACAAGGGGTTGCTAATATTATATAATAGTATACTGTATCATAATGGAGTTTTCCACCTATTTCATGCGTTTTTGAGTGCAGAAAATCATGGAAAACACCGCCAAAACCACTGGCGAATACGATTGTTATATAGTATTATATAAATGTATTTTCCAAATAAATTAAGGAGTGATTGAGCCTATGGTGAATGTCAAGGACGTAAAACTTGGTAAGAACACGAGAAAGAGCTTTGCCAAGATCAATGAGGTTCTGGAGATGCCTAACCTTATTGAGGTGCAGAAGAACTCTTATCAGTGGTTCCTCGATGAAGGTCTGAAGGAGGTCTTCAGAGATGTTTCAGCTATTACCGATTATAATGGTACGCTGGAGCTCACTTTCGTAGGATACCATTTCGACGAAGAGGCTAAGTATTCTGTTGCAGAGTGCAAGGCGAGAGATGTAACTTATGCAGTGCCACTGAGAGTTACTGCAAGACTTAGTAATACCGAGACCGGCGTTATCAAGGAGTCCGAGGTATTTATGGGTGACTTCCCTAAAATGACCGACAGCGGTACTTTCGTTATCAACGGTGCAGAGCGTGTCATCGTTTCTCAGCTGGTGCGTTCACCAGGCGTTTATTACGCTTTTGACAAGGACAAGACTGGTAAGGATCTGTTCAAGACCACTGTTATCCCTAACAGAGGTGCTTGGCTTGAATATGAAATGGATTCTAACGATGTCGTTTATGTCAGAATAGATAAGAACAGAAAGATCCCTCTTACTACTTTCCTGAGATCACTGGGTCTTGGTACTAACGAGGAGATCGAGGAAGTTTTTGGTCCTGATGAAAGACTTACTCAGACTATCATGCAGAAGGATCAGACTGCAAACAGAGAAGAGGCTCTGCTTGAGGTCTACAAAAAGCTCCGTCCGGGTGAGCCTCCTACAGTAGATTCTGCTGTTACTCATCTTAATAACCTGTTCTTTGACGCTAAGAGATACGATCTTTCAAGATTCGGCAGATATAAGTACAACAAAAAGCTGGGCGTAGGTTCAAGACTTGCAGGTCACAGACTTTCAAGACCTGTTGTGAACCCTATGACTGGCGAGGTAATGGCTGAGGCTGGCGAACTCATCAGCTTTGACAGAGCTATGGAGATCGAAACTGCCGGCGTTATGGAAGTTTATGTTGACGTTGAGGTCAAGGAGCATCTTACTTCCGCAACAGGCGAGGCTGTTACTAAGCTCGAAGAGTGCGAGGTAAAGATCATAGGCAACGGTATGGTGGATATCAACGCTTATGTTGACTTTGACTGCACTGAGCTTGGCATCAACGAGAAGGTTTCCTTCAAGGCTCTCAAGGAAGTTCTTGAGGATTCAGATAACGAGGAAGAGCTCAGAGAGAATATCAGAACAAGAGCTGACGACCTCGTTCCTAAGCATATCACTATCGATGATATCATCGCTACAGTTTCTTACTTCCTGAACCTTTGCGAGGGCGTGGGTACTGTTGACGATATCGACCATCTGGGCAACAGAAGAATACGTTCAGTAGGCGAACTTCTTCAGAACCAGTTCAGGATCGGATTCACAAGAATGGAAAGAGTTATCCGTGAAAGAATGAACATTCAGTCACAGGACGCTGAGGCGGTAACTCCTACTGCTCTTATCAATATCAGACCTATCACTGCGGCAATAAGAGAGTTCTTCGGTTCTTCTCCTCTGTCACAGTTCATGGATCAAAACAACCCTCTGGCTGAGCTTACTCACAAGAGACGTCTTTCAGCCCTCGGCCCTGGCGGTCTTTCAAGAGATCGTGCGGGATTTGAGGTCCGTGACGTTCACTATACACATTACGGCAGAATGTGTCCTATCGAGACTCCTGAAGGTCCTAACATCGGTCTTATCTCTTACCTTGCATCTTTCGCAAGAATAAACGAGTACGGCTTTATCGAGGCTCCTTACAGACGTGTTGACAAGGAAACAGGCGTTGTAACTGATGAAGTTGTTTATATGACAGCTGACGTTGAGGACAACTACATGGTCGCTCAGGCAAACGAGCCTCTTACTGAGGACAACAAGTTTGCTAGACCTAAGGTAAACGGCAGATACAGAGATCAGATACTTGAGATCGAAAGAGAAAAGATCGATTTCATGGACGTTTCACCTAAAATGGTAGTTTCTGTCGCTACTGCTTGTATCCCGTTCCTTGAGAACGATGACGCTAACCGTGCCCTCATGGGTTCAAACATGCAGAGACAGGCTGTGCCGCTGCTCAAGACTGAGTCACCTATCGTTGGTACCGGTATGGAGTACAAGGCTTGTCTTGATTCAGGCGTTGCTGTGGTTTCTAAGAACGCAGGTGTTGTTGAAAGCGTTGACGCTGACAAGATCGTTATCCGTGAGGACAGCGGTATGCTCAGAACTTATGAGCTGACTAAGTTCAAGCGTTCAAACGCAGGTACTTGCACGAACCAGAGACCTATCGTAAACAAGGGCGAGAGGATCGAGGCTAATCAGATAATCGGTGACGGTCCTGCTACTTCAAACGGTGAGCTTTCACTTGGTAAGAACGCCCTTATCGGTTTCATGACTTGGGAAGGTTACAACTACGAGGACGCCGTTCTTCTGAACGAGAACCTTGTAAAGCAGGATAAATACACTTCTATCCATATTGAAGAATATGAGACAGAGGCTAGAGATACTAAGCTCGGACCTGAGGAGATCACAAGAGATATCCCTAACGTTGGTGAGGACGCTCTTAAGGATCTGGACGAGAACGGTATCATAAGAATAGGTGCTGAGGTACGTTCGGGCGATATCCTCGTTGGTAAGGTAACACCTAAGGGTGAAACTGAGCTGACAGCTGAGGAAAGACTGCTCAGAGCTATCTTCGGCGAAAAGGCTAGAGAAGTTAGAGATAATTCTCTTAAAGTACCTCACGGCGAGGCCGGTACTATCATTGACGTTAAGATATTCACAAGAGAGAACTGCGACGAGCTTTCTCCTGGAGTAAATATGCTCGTCAGATGCTACATCGCACAGAAGAGAAAGATCTCTGTGGGCGATAAAATGGCGGGTCGTCACGGTAACAAGGGTGTCGTTTCAAGAATACTTCCACAGGAAGATATGCCATTCCTTGAGGACGGTACTCCGCTTGATATCTGTCTGAACCCATTGGGCGTACCTTCTCGTATGAACATCGGTCAGGTGCTCGAAGTTCATCTTGGTATGGCTGCAAAGGCTCTTGGCTGGAAGATCATGACGCCTGTATTCGACGGTGCTCATGAGGCTGATATCAGAGAGTGCTTTAGGATGGCTCAGCAGAATTATCTTGAGCACAAGGACGATGAGTTCACTCTCCACACAATGGACGAGGTCATCAACCCTAACGCTCTGAGCATGAGCGAGGACGGCAAGTTCACTGTATATGACGGAAGAACAGGTGAAAAGTTCGATAACAGAGTTACAGTGGGTTATATGTACTACCTGAAACTTCACCACCTCGTTGACGATAAGATACACGCACGTTCAGTTGGTCCTTACTCACTGGTAACACAGCAGCCACTCGGCGGTAAGGCACAGTTCGGCGGACAGAGATTCGGAGAAATGGAAGTTTGGGCACTTGAGGCTTACGGTGCTGCTTATACACTTCAGGAGATACTGACAGTCAAGTCTGACGATACAGTGGGAAGAGTCAAGACTTACGAGGCTATCGTAAAGGGTCAGAACGTTCCTAAGCCGGGCGTTCCTGAGGCATTCAAGGTACTTGTAAAGGAACTTCAGTCACTTGGTCTGGATCTCAAGGTACTCAACATCAATAATGAGGAAATAGATCTCAAGCAGTCCTTTGACGAGGACGAGGAGCTCGTTCCACAGCCTGCTATCGAGGAGAACATCGATTTCAGCGTTGACGAGGGCGATCTCGACGAAGGCTTTATGGCTGAGGACGAGAACGGAACTTCCGAGCTGGACGGCAGTGCTGCCTCTGACGGATCTGATCTGTTCCTTGACGGTGAATAATTTTGCACAGTAATGTGTAGTTTCCTAAATAAGCTGAGGTCAACGGGCGGAAAGCTCCGCCCTGTGACCGTTTCATAAAGGGGCGGCTTTTGCCGTGCTCCAAACTAAACAGGAAGAGGGTACTGCTGTTGGAATTCAATGAGTTTGCATCAATCAAGATCGGTCTTGCATCGCCTCAGAAGATCCGTGAGTGGTCTTACGGCGTTGTTACCAGACCTGAAACAATAAATTACCGTACTCAGAAACCGGAAAAGGACGGTCTGTTCTGCGAAAAGATCTTTGGACCTTCAAAGGACTGGGAATGTCACTGCGGTAAATACAAGAAAATCCGCTTTAAAGGCAAAGTCTGCGAACGCTGCGGCGTTGAGGTAACAAGAGCCAAGGTTCGTAGAGAGAGAATGGGTCACATCGAGCTTGCTGCACCTGTTTCTCACATCTGGTATTTCAAGGGAACTCCTTCAAGAATAGGACAGATGCTTGAGATATCACAGAAAAGACTTGAAGAAGTTCTTTACTTCACAAAATACATCGTTATCGACCCAGGCAACACTGAGCTTATCAAAGGTCAGCTGCTCACTGAGAAGGATTATAACGAGATGCTGGAAAAGTATGACGAGGACGATTTCAGAGCCGGCATGGGTGCTGAGGCTATCAAGGAGCTCCTTGAAGAGATCGATCTCGAAAAGCTTTCCGCAGAACTGAAAGCAGAGCTTAAAGATCTGCCAGCCGGTCAGAAGAGAATAAAGCTCCTTAAAAGACTTGAGATAGTTGAGGCTTTCAGAACATCAGGCAACAGACCTGAATGGATGATACTTGAGGCTATACCTGTTATCCCACCGGATATCAGACCTATGGTACTGCTGGACGGCGGAAGATATGCCACAAGTGACCTTAACGACCTTTACAGACGTGTTATCAACAGAAATAACCGTCTTAAAAAGATGCTGGAGCTTGAGGCACCTGACATCATCGTTAGAAACGAAAAGAGAATGCTCCAGGAGGCTGTTGACGCTCTTATCGACAACGGCAGACACGGCAGACCTGTTACAGGTCCTAACAACAGAGCATACAAGTCACTTTCTGATATGCTCAAAGGTAAGCAGGGACGTTTCAGACAGAACCTTCTCGGTAAGCGTGTTGACTATTCAGGACGTTCTGTTATCGTCGTAGGCCCAGAGCTGAAAATGTATCAGTGCGGTCTGCCAAAGGAAATGGCTCTTGAGCTTTTCAAGCCTTTTGTTATGAAAAGACTTGTTGACACTAACCCGTCTATCAACATCAAGTCCGCAAGGAAAAAGGTAGACAGAGCTGAGCCTGAGGTTTGGGACGCTCTTGAAAACGTTATTCAGGGTCACCCTGTAATGCTCAACCGTGCTCCTACACTTCACAGACTTGGTATTCAGGCATTCGAGCCTATCCTTGTCGAGGGCAGAGCTATCAAGCTCCACCCACTGGTTTGTACAGCGTTCAACGCCGACTTCGACGGCGACCAGATGGCTGTTCACCTGCCTATATCTGCTGAGGCTCAGGCTGAGGCAAGATTCCTTATGCTGGCTGCAAACAACCTGTTGAAACCTTCTGACGGACGTCCGGTTGCAGTTCCTACACAGGATATGATACTTGGTTCTTACTACCTGACGCTCAAGAAGGACGGCGAGCCTGGCGAGGGCAAGGTGTTCAGAGATGTGAACGAGGCTCTTATGGCTTACGATCAGCACATCGTTTCACTCCACGCTGCTATCAAGGTAAGAATTACCAAGCAGATAGGCGACAAGCAGGTATCAAAGGTGATAGACGCTACAGTCGGCAGACTTATCTTCAACTCTATCATTCCTCAGAACCTTGGCTTTGTTGACAGAACAAATTCAGAAAAGCAGTTTGATCTTGAGATATCATTCCTCGTAAAGAAAAAGCAGCTTTCTGATATCATTGATAAATGTATACAGAAACATGGTACGACTACTACTTCTGAGGTGCTCGACAACATCAAGAGCCTTGGTTATAAGTATTCTACAAAGTCTGCTATCACAGTTGCTGTTTGCGACGCATCTATCCCTGAGGCTAAGAAGGATATCCTTGCTAAGGCTGACGGTCTTGTAGACAAGATAGACAAGCAGTACAAGAGAGGTTATATCTCAAGAGAAGAGAAGTCAAAGAAGTTCATCGAGATCTGGAACAACGCTACAGACGAAGTTACAGAGGCTCTGAAAGCTAACCTTGACCCATATAACCCAATCAACATGATGGCTGACTCAGGTGCCCGTGGTTCTATCAACCAGATCAGACAGCTGGCAGGTATGCGTGGACTTATCGCCAACACATCAGGTTCAACTATCGAGATGCCTATCAGAGCTAACTACCGTGAAGGTCTTAACATTCTGGAATACTTCATTTCTTCCAGAGGTGCGAGAAAGGGACTTGCTGATACTGCTCTGCGTACAGCTGACTCAGGTTACCTTACAAGACGTCTTGTTGACGTTTCTCAGGACGTTATCATTCGTCAGGAGGACTGTGGTACTCACGTTGGTATCGAGATATTCGACATTAAGAACGGCAATGAAATGATCGAGCCTCTCAGCGAAAGACTTGTGGGCAGATACCTTGTTGAGGATCTCAAGGATCCTAAGACAGGCGAGATGATCTGCTCAAGAAACAAGCTCATCAACGTTCATGACGCTGAGAGGATCGTTGCAGCACTTGAAGCTGAGGGCAAGGATTCTATCTCTATCAGATCGGTTCTTCAGTGCCAGGCTAAGCATGGCGTTTGTGCTAAGTGCTACGGTGCTAACCTTGCAAACGGCAATATCGTACAGGTCGGCGAGGCTGTCGGCGTAATCTCCGCTCAGTCTATCGGTGAGCCTGGTACACAGCTTACAATGAGAACCTTCCACACAGGTGGTATCGCATCTGCGGAAGATATCACACAGGGTCTTCCTAGAGTCGAGGTTTTTGAGTTTTCTCAGGAACTTCTCAAAGTCCAGATTGCCGTCGAATGGTATCATATGGCCGTCAATCTCGCCGTCGTTATCGTGGATATGCAGGCAGGCGAGTTTGTTTCCGAACTTTGTCAGGCAATCGGTATTCTTTGAAAAGCAATTCTCATGGCCTGTATCGTAGCAAAATCTCACATTATCAAGGCTGCCGAACCGGTCGAAAAGCACGTCAAGAAACTACGGCAGCTGGATATTCTCAAAGGCGATATTGACGCCGTTTACCTTTCCGCACTGTATTATCTTGCCGAAATTCTCTATGCCGAAACGTGTCACCTCAGGTGGAACAAGTCCGTCAGTAGGGTGGCAAATCATAGTTTTTACGCCGTTTTCACCGCAGACTTTCACGCACTCAAGCGTTCTGTCGAGTATATATTCGCTCACGGGACATATTTCCCACAGGGCGTTCATGCGGTCAAATGGAGAATGGACGTTTTCTATTTCAAGTCCAATATTTCGTACAATTTCATACTGGGTATATTTTAATCCGTCAGAAAAGCCGAGCATAACGCCGTCAAAGTCGTTTTCTTTTATAAGCCTTATACGCTCTTCAAAGGGTATTTCAAAGGTGAAGTCTGCAAACATACAGCGTTTCAAGCCGTTTTCCTCCTTACCAAAAACAGCGGCAGAATTGCTCTGCCGCCGTAAAAGTTTAGTTTTTGAGAGAATGGAGCGGTGCCGGTATCTGACCGCCACGATTGATGAATTTTGATGGGGATTCTTTTTTAAGCGGCATAACAGGTCCGCAGCCGAAAAGTCCGCCCCAGTCAAGCTCCTCGCCTACGCTCTTGCCGATAGCAGGGATAACTCTTACTGCGGTGGTCTTATTGTTTACCATACCGATAGCTGCCTCATCTGCGATGATAGCGGAGATAGTATCAGCAGGGGTATCGCCAGGAATACAGATCATATCAAGACCTACGGAGCAAACGGCTGTCATTGCCTCAAGCTTTTCGATGCAGAGTGCACCGCTCTTTGCGGCGTCTATCATACCTGCGTCCTCAGAAACAGGGATAAATGCACCAGAAAGTCCGCCAATTCTTGAGCAAGCCATTACGCCGCCTTTTTTAACTGCGTCATTGAGCAGTGCAAGGGCTGCTGTTGTGCCGTGTGTGCCGCACTTTTCAAGTCCTATCTCCTCAAGGATATGGGCAACAGAGTCACCTACTGCCGGAGTTGGTGCGAGGGAGAGGTCAACGATACCGAAAGGCACGCCAAGACGCTTTGATGCGATAGTACCTACAAGCTGACCTACTCTTGTTATCTTATATGATATCTCCTTGATAACATCAGATATCTTTGTGATATCGGCGTCAGGATATTTTCTCAGGGCTGCTCTTACAACGCCAGGACCTGATACGCCCACGTTTATCATACAGTCAGGCTCGCCAACGCCGTGGAAAGCACCTGCCATGAATGGGTTATCCTCAACTGCGTTACAGAAAACAACGAGCTTTGCTGCACCAAAGCAGGCAGAGTCAACTGTTCTTTCTGCACACTCTCTTACGATACCGCCCATTATTTTGCAGGCGTCAAGGTTGATTCCTGTTTTTGTTGAGCCGATATTTACAGAAGAGCAAACTCTCTCGGTAGTAGCGAGAGCCTCAGGGATAGACTTGATAAGCTCGATATCACCTGCAGAAAAGCCCTTTGGAACGAGTGCGGTATATCCGCCGATAAGGTTTACGCCGACGTCCTTTGCGGCTCTGTCCATAGCGTGTGCAAATGGGACAGGTGAACACTTGCAGGCAGCGGACACGATAGCGATAGGGGTAACGGAAATTCTCTTATTGATGATAGGAATTCCAAGCTCCTTTTCTATCTGCTCGCCCACCTCAACAAGTCTTGCGGCTTTTGCGGTTATCTTCTTATAGACATTCTCGCAGGCAACGTTTATATCGCTGTCGATACAATCAAGCAGAGAGATGCCCATTGTGATAGTACGAATATCAAGACAATCGTCCTGTATCATTCGTATCGTTTCCAACACGTCATATGTATTAATCATTTTACTGAAATCTCCTCTTTATATGTGGTGCATACAGTTAAAAATATCCTCATGCATTGTGTGTATCTTAACGCCCATGGTCTGACCAAGCTCTGTCAGTCCGTCTGCCATAGTTGCAAAATCAGAGTTGAGCTTTGTGATATCAACCAGCATTATCATTGCGAAGAGATCCTGCAAAACTGACTGAGTGACCTCGATAACATTTGCATTATATTCTGCACACTTTGTGCTTACCTTTGCAAGGATACCTACAGCGTCCTTACCTATAACCGTAACAACAGCTCTCATTAATAAGACCAGCCTTTCCAAATTCATTTATATACATTTTATTATACCACACAGTGGAGATTTTGCCAAGAGTTTTAATTATAAATATTTTATTAACGTTGGAGTATGCGTGTTATGGGGCGATGAAATCGAGCAATTCGTTTGGGTGCAAAAAGGTGTGTGACAACGTGGTCTGTGCCTTGAAAATGGGGTGATGACCGAGGTTATTGCGGTGAGTCAGCGGGCGACCAAAGGTCGCCACTACATGGAATGTGAAACTCATGAGGCTATGTGATCAAAAACGGGTTTGCGTTGAACTAGACGGGCGAACGATGTTCGCCCCTACGGGTGTGGTTTTGACACCTACAGAAAAAGCCCTCGTGTTGAGGGCTTGGGGTATTATTTATCTGTTCTGAATGGTGCAAGTGGTATGCCTGTTTCGTTGAAGATAGTTACTTCACAGTAGTTGAACCAGTTATATCTTGCATAGAGCGGTTTTTCAACGTTCTTTGACCATATGAATATCTTGCTGCCGTTTATGGCGATATTGGCTTTTACGAACTCGCCGTCTGCTCCTGCTATCTCAAAGCCCTGAGCCTCGCCTTTTACAAAAAATCCGTTTTCGGCGTGGTCAAAGCTCAGTTCTATGCCGCCGTTTTTATACTCCAGCGACTTATAGATAGGGCCGAAAGCTTTTACGTCCATGCCGTAGAAAAGCTTTTCTGCCTGAAGGCAAAGTCTTTCGCCCACCGGTACTTTTTCCTTAGGGTGTATCTCGTTGAACTCGCCGCAGTCGGAGATAACGGCGATACCTGTATTTTTCACAGTCTTATAGGCTCTCATCTGAGCCTCTCTTATTTTACACCAATGCTTATAATCAGGGTCGGCGGCATATTTGAACATAGGCAGCTGGACGATGATGAAAGGAAGTTCGTCGTCGCCCCACTTCTCTCTCCACAGTTTTATGAGGGAGGTGAGGAGGGTATAATAGCTGTCAGGCTTATGGTCGTCTGACTCGCCCTGATAATAGAGAAATCCTTTTATTGTATAAGGGCAGACTCTTGACACCATGGTCTCGAAAAGTCCTGTTGGGCGGAACGGGTTCACACAGTTTATTGGACCCGGCCAGTGCTTGTCGCCAAGTATCTCGTTGGCTTTTTCCCAGCTCATTGACGGGTCTTTCTGCAAAAGCTCACCGTATTTTTTATCCCACTCACGCTCGAACTTCTGATAATCTCTATACTCTTTTATCTGCTCTTCAACAGTTTTGCCCTCGTTGCGTTTTTCGTACTCTTCTATGTAGCTTTTTAATTCGCCGTTGTTTTCAAGAGTCGGTCTGTCTACCCATGCGGAGGCTGATGTGCCGCCCCAGTTACAGCCGATAAGTCCTACGGTCACGCCGAGGTCTGCGGCAAGTTTTCTTCCAAAGAAAAAGCCGACTGCACTCCACGCTCTTGAATTATCCTTTGACGCTTGTGACCATGCGGTATTATTTTCGTCCTCATAGAACATTTCGTCAAGGTTGCCACGTTTCTGGGTATAATAAAATCTTACGTTGCAGTCAGGGGTGAGGTTTTCAAGCACCTCTTTGCCGCCCTTTGCATTTTGCAGCTCAAGCTCCATATTTGACTGACCGCCGCAGAACCACACTTCGCCTATCATGATACGGCAGAATTTTTTCTCTGTACAGCCGTCTGAAACTGTCATTTCATACTCTCCGCCTGCACTCATTGGCGGCAGGATTGCTGTCCACTTGCCGTCGCAGACCTTTGTCTGCACTGAAACGCCGTTGAGCGTTACAGTGACTGTTCTTTCCTCGTCGCCAAGTCCCCATACGGTTATGTTCTTATCACGCTGGAGCACCATATCATTTGAAAAAATATTTGCTACTTTTAACATACTTTTTTCACCTTTCAATATCTGTAAAAATCCAAAAAATATCATCGCCGCAGGCGATACCTTAATTTCTCACTCTTAACTCCTCACTTACAGTGTGTGGTAGAAAAGAATGATATCCTCAAAGACGCCTTCCTTATTTTCAAAGCCCTGCGGAACTGTTCCGAGGCGGACAAAGCCCAATGCCTCGTAAAGCTTTATTGCCTTGACGTTTGACGCAACAACGGCATTGAACTGGAGCACCTTAAAGCCTTTCTGTTTAGCCATAAAAAGGCAATGCTCAACTATGACCTTGCCTGCACCTTTTCCACGGCAGGTGCTTTTTACGGCATAGCTTGCGTTTGCGATATGTCCGCATCTGCCAACATTATTAGGGTGGAGAATATACATTCCAACGGTCTCGCCCTCATACTCTGCGACACCGCAGAATGTTTGTGATGCAAAAAACTTTTTCGCACCCTCATAGTCGAGAGTTTCTTTCTGTGGGAAGGCATTGCCCTCTTTTACAACTTCGTTCCATATCTCTGCCATTGCAGGAACGTCATCAATATTGTAACCTCTTACGGTCACGTTTTTCATTTTTGCCATTTGGGATACTTCTCCATAATAAAATTACTCTATAAATGACTTCATGCCACGCTCACGTCGCCAGTCAAGGAACTCTTCATATGTGCCCTGTCTGTCGATACAGCCGTCAGGGGTTATCTCGATTATTCTGTTTGCAACTGTCTGGACTATTTCGTGGTCATGAGATGCGAAAATTACGACGCCTTTGAAATCTCTAAGTCCGTTATTAACGGCTGTGATAGATTCGAGGTCGAGGTGGTTCGTTGGTCGGTCAAGCATGATAACGTTTGAGCCGAAGAGCATCATACGGCTGAACATACATCTTACCTTTTCGCCGCCTGAGAGGACTTTTACAGGCTTATAGATCTCGTCGCCTGAGAAGAGCATTTTGCCGAGGAATCCTCTGAGGTAGGTATCTGTTACTTCGGAAGTGGAATATTTTCTTATCCAGTCAACTATGCTTTCGTCATTATCGTTGAAGTAGGCTGAGTTATCTATTGGAAAATAGGAACGTGATGTGGAAACGCCCCATTTTATCGTACCCTCGTCAGGCTCTTCTTCCTCTGCGAGAATTTTAAAGAGCATTGTGATAGCCTGCTCGGACTCGCCGATGAAAGCTACCTTATCTGTACGGCTGAGGGTGAATGAAACGTTATTGAGCAGCTTTACGCCGTCAACGGTTTTTGAGATGCCGTTGACTTTGAGTACGTCTTTACCCAGTTCTCTATCCATATTAAAGCCTATGAAAGGATATTTTCTTGATGATGCAGGCATTTCTTCGACTGTGAGCTTATCAAGGAGCTTTCTTCTTGCTGTTGCCTGCTTGGACTTTGATTTATTTGCAGAGAAACGGTTGATAAATTCCTGAAGTTCTTTTATCTTTTCCTCTGCTTTCTTATTCTGGTTCTTTATCATTCTCTGCATGAGCTGTGAGGATTCATACCAGAACTCGTAGTTACCAACATACATTTTTATCTTTGTATAGTCGATATCCACGATATGGGTACAAACATTATTGAGGAAGTGTCTGTCATGGGATACGACGAGGACTGTTCCGAAATAGTCTGCGAGGAAGTCCTCAAGCCAGCTGATAGCGTCGATATCAAGGTGGTTGGTAGGCTCGTCAAGCATGATGATATCAGGGTTGCCGAAAAGTGCCTGTGCAAGGAGCACCTTGACTTTCTCGTTACCTGAGAGGGTGGACATATGTGAATAGAGGATATCCTCGGAAAGGCCCAGACCCTGAATATGCTTTGAGGCGTCAGACTCTGCCTCCCAGCCGTTTAATTCTGCGAACTCGCTTTCAAGCTGTCCTGCTCTGTCGCCGTCCTCCTCAGTGAAGTCCTCCTTGGCATAAAGCTCGTCCTTTTCTTTCATTATCTCATAAAGACGCTTATTTCCCATTATTACAGTTTCAAGGACTGTATACTCATCGAATGCAAAGTAATCCTGACGGAGCACTGACAGTCTGTCCTCTTTTGAGATAACTACCTCGCCTGTGGTAGGCTCTATCTCGCCACAGAGAATTTTCAGGAAGGTGGACTTTCCTGCACCGTTTGCACCGATTATACCATAGCAGTTGCCGTTTGTAAATTTAAGGTCAACGTCTTTGAAAAGCAGCTGACCGCCGAATGAAAGGCTTACGTTTGATACTGTTATCATTTCAACTCTCCTATATCTGATAATTATACTTTGACACTTTATTATACCACACAAACACACTTATGTCTACTTTTAATTATTAATTTTTCATCACTGCACTTTTACGGTGCAAACAGGGTTTTGCTCTTGACGTTTTCAACAAAAAGTGTTATAATTATCATGTACACATTGGCAATAGCGATAATTATTGCCGCAAGAATTTAAGTTGGAAAGGATAACTTGAATATGAAAAAAGTATTGTTCGCATCTTCGGAGTGTGTTCCGTTTATCAAGACAGGCGGTCTTGCTGACGTTGTCGGCTCTCTGCCTAAGTGCTTTGACAAGAGGTATTATGATGTCAGAGTAATTCTTCCTAAGTATTCCTGCATGAAACAGCAGTGGAAAGACATGATGCAGTACAAGACCCATTTCTACATGGACTTTGCAGGTCAGAGCCAATATGTAGGCGTGCTTGAATGTGTTTATGACGGCGTTACATTCTATTTTATCGACAACGAACATTATTTCACAGGGGATAAGCCTTACACTGAGCACCACTGGGATATAGAGAAATTTATGTATTTCGACAGGGCTGTGCTTTCCGCACTGCCGCTACTTGATTTCCGTCCTGACGTTATACACTGCCATGACTGGCAGACGGGTCTTATCCCTGTATATCTTCATGACAGCTTTGCAGGTGGAGATTTCTTCCGTGGCATAAAGACTGTTATGACTATACACAATTTGAAATTCCAGGGAAATGACGGCGTTGAGCAGTTCAAGAGGATATCCGGTCTGTCTGACTACTACTTCACTATCGACAAGCTGAGGACGGGTGTTGACGGAAATATGCTCAAGGGCGGACTTGTTTATGCTGACGCTATCACAACTGTCAGCAACACATACGCTGAGGAGATAAAGACGCAGTTCTACGGCGAGGGTCTTGACGGACTTATGAGGGCTAGGGCTAACGATCTGCGTGGTATCGTCAATGGTATCGACTATGTTGATTACAACCCTGACACTGACAAGAACATTGTTGTAAGATACAATTACGACAACGTGCTTGAGAAGAAGATACACAACAAGAGGGCAATTCAGGCTGAGCTTGGTCTTGCACAGGACGACAACCGTTTCATGATAGGCATTGTGAGCCGTTTGACAGATCAGAAGGGCTTTGACCTTATTGCATACATGATGGAGAGAATGTGCGAACAGGGCATACAGTTCGTTGTGCTTGGCACGGGTGAGCAGAAGTATGAGGATATGTTCCGCTGGTTTGCAGGCAAGTATCCTGACAGGGTTTCTGCGAACATTTACTACAGTGAGGAAATGAGCCACCGCATTTACGCATCTGCTGACGCATTCCTTATGCCGTCACTCTTTGAGCCATGCGGACTTTCACAGCTTATGTCGCTGCGTTACGGCACGCTGCCTATCGTTCGTGAAACCGGAGGACTGAGAGATACTGTTCAGCCATTCAATCAGTTTGAGAGGACCGGCACTGGTTTCAGCTTTGCAAACTACAATGCACACGAGATGTACAACACTGTTATGTTTGCAAAATACATATTCGATGACAGGCGTGATGAGTGGAACGGACTTATCAAATCTGCAATGGCACAGGATTTCTCATGGCAGGCGTCTGCTAACAAGTATCAGGAAATGTATGACTGGCTTATTGGCTAAGGCATGACAAAAAAGCTCCGCAGGAAAAATGCGGAGCTTTTCTTATATGATATGGTTTTAGTCAGGCGTATGATACGTTGGGAATCAGGCGGGTGACCTTAGGTCGCCCCTACAAAAATAAACATAAAAAGCGGTACAGTTTAGGCTGCACCGCTTTTGTTTTGCATTTATCAGTCACCGAAAGCGATGCCCAGAGCCTTTGCGGTCTTGACGAGCTGGTGGTCGGCAGGGACGAACTTTGTTTTGCCTGCGACTTCTGAAAGTGGGTTTTCTGCCACTACTTCGTTTATCATTGCCACTGCATAGCCGTACTTATCGGCAGCGATAAGCTCTGCGGCATGGACGCCGAACTTTGTGGCGAGAACTCTATCGTAAGCTGACGGGCTGCCGCCTCTGAGCATATGACCAGGCACGCAAACTCTTGTTTCTCTGCCTGTAAGCTCTTCTATCTGCTTTGCAATTCTAGGGGTAGCAGTTGTAAGGCCCTGTTCTGCACGGAGTCTTGCTCTTTCCTTTTTCTTGAGTTTAGCCTCGTCCTTATCGAAAGCACCCTCGGCTACGGCAAGGATAGAAAATCCCTTTGATTCTCTCTTTTCGCAGGCAGCGGCAAGCTTTTCGATATCATATGGTATTTCAGGAATGACTATCATATCTGCTCCGCCTGCTATGCCTGAATAGAGTGTGAGCCAGCCTGCTTTATTGCCCATTATTTCAGCAACGAGTATTCTTCCGTGGGAGTTCGCTGTGGAATGAAGTCTGTCGATAACGTCTGTGGCGGTATCCACTGCGGTATGGAAACCGAATGTTACGCTTGTGCCCCAAATATCGTTGTCGATAGTTTTAGGCAGGCCGATAACGTTAAGGCCCTCGCTGGAAAGGAGGCTGACCGGTGCATACTTTTCTTCTCCGAAATAGATATACTCAATCAGATTGAGGTTTTTGCCGCCCAATGTGAGCAGGCAGTCAAGTTTCTGCTTTTTATAGGTATCTTTCATTGCCTTGACTTTATCCACGTTATCTTCCTCGATGACCTGCATTTTCTTGAAAGGTGTTCTCTTTGTTCCGAAGATAGTTCCGCCTGTGGTGAGGATACCTGAAAAGTCAGACTGTTTCATTTCTTTGCACATATTATTGATAAGTCCGTAATAGCCGTCCTCGATACCTACTATCTGAACGTCCTCGCCGAACTTTTCATAGCAAGCCTTTGCAACGCCTCTGATAGTTGCGTTAAGTCCCGGACAATCTCCTCCGCTGGTGAGTATGCCTATTCTTCTCTTCATTTTTATCAAGTCCTTTCAATGAAATTTATGGTCAATACTTATCGCTTGTGCTGAAATCTTCTACATTGTCCTCGTCAGGGACGGTCACATCCTGCTGGCTGTCCTCAGGGGTAGCGTCGCTTTCAGGTTCGTCGTCGATATAGGTGAATCTTGCCGCCTGATGTTCAGTTTTGCCCTTTTCGCCGTTCTCACTGAGTTTGAAACGTGCTATCATGTTCTTGAGTATGAGCGACTGGCTGGAGAGCTCTTCACTTGCTGAGGCTGAGCCGACTGCCATGGAAGTATTTGCAGAAACGACCGCGGAGATCTGGTCTACGCCTGTATTTACCTGAACGATAGCCTCTGCCTGAGCCTCTGATGCGTCTGAGATATTCTTTACGAGATCCTTTATGGTATTTGAATTGTTTACGATATTATTCAATGAATCGGCTGTTTCTTCGGCTATCTTAGAGCCTTTTGAAACGGCTGCGGACTGGTTTTCGATAAGTGCGGCGGTCTGCTTTGCTGCCTCGGCTGATCTTGACGCAAGTCGTCTTACTTCGTCCGCTACAACGCCAAAGCCCTTTGAGCCCTCTCTTGCAGCCTCTACTGCGGCGTTAAGGGCAAGGATATTTGTTTGGAACGCTATCTCGTCGATGACCTTGATTATCTTTGAGATCTCGTCTGAGGCTGTATGGATAGCGTTCATGGCGTTGACCATGTTGCCCATATCGCTGTTGCAATTATCAACGGCGTCTGTATTTTTAAGGACGATATTGTATGCTTTTTTTGAGTCGGCAGAGTTTTGTGTTATCTGCTTTGAAACGTCGCTGAGGGTAGCGGAAAGCTCTTCGATAGCTGACGCCTGCTGAGTTGAGCCCTGTGAAACTGACTGTGCGATATTTGACACCTGAACTGCTCCTGAGTTTACCTGCTCGGCAGACATATTGATAGACGCAAAGGTATCGGACAGAGAATCGAGGATCTCGTTAAATGTGCTCTTTATCTTATAGAAGTCACCCTTGAAAGTGCCTTCCATTCTGTGGCAGAGGTTGCCCTCAGATATCTGAGTGAGTGCCACGGTTATAAGGTTTATATACTGTCTTAGGCAGACGATAGTTTCTTCAAGGGAATTTGAGAGGACACCAAGCTCGTCCTTTGAATACCACACGTCAACAGGGTCTGTAAGGTTGCCCTGTGCAAGGGAACGAAGTCTGTTTGTGGTGGAGATGATAGGCTTTGTTATCCTCTTTGCGAAGAGCAATGAGAACAGCACGGTCAGGCACATGAGCACAACGCCTATTACAATGATGTTTGTAAGTGCACTGGAGCTTGCTGTGGTAAAGTCTGCAACGTTTGTGACCATTATAACTGTGCTGTCGAAATACGATGAATTATAATAGCCGACTATATAGTCGTTATCTTTAAGGTTATATTCTGTTGTGCCGCTGTTTTCGGAAAGTATATCCTCAACTGCATTTGTGACTTCTTTATAATCGGCGTTATTCTTGCCGACCTCAAGGGCATTTTTGCCCACCATTTCGTTATTCTTATGGAGCAGGACTTTGCCGTCTGAGCCTATAAGATAAACATAGCCGGACTTGCCGAATGTATACTCATTAAGGGTATCAACGAGCATATCTGTTTGAATGGTTATACAGCCGACCCTCTGGTCTATCAGGTCAGACTTTGTGGAGGCAAGTATTGTAAAATAATTTTTGCCGCCAAAAGTATAGATATTGGTGAGATAAGCTGAGTTTCTTTCGCAGGCACCTTTGATGTGCTCTTTCTCAACTGATGAGGAGAGAGTTTCATTGTCAGTTGCAAGCACGATGCCGTCACTGTTAAAGATAGTGAAGTTCAGGTAAAAACCTGTGTTGTCGGCAAAGCTGCTTTTGAGCACTTTCAGTCTGTCGGCGTCGGTCTTGGCCTCAACGAATGAGTCGGACTTGACGGTGGACACGACGTTATTGGTATAAGAGCCGATAACGGAATCAAAATTCTTTGCAGCCTGAACAGCCAATGGCTCTACGGTGCTTTTAAGCGTGTCCTTTGCAGAAATATTGATGAAATATACAGAAACCACGCTGAGCAGTACCGTGATTATAAGTGCTACTGACAGCATGGCGAGCAGCAGCTTTGAACGCAGCGTTTTCATATATGTAGATCCTCCTTACAAACTTATTTTCTCAGCCCTGTCCAAGCATGGCACGGTTGCATTATGAAATCATTATATCACATTTGCACAATTATTTCAAGTACCGCAGGCATATTTTTTGTGAACTTACAATGCAAATAACCATATAGATATGAATAAGAATAGGTAAAAAAGGGGGTAAAAAATATGTTTATAAGCCTGAGGCTGAGGAAAAGGGCTATGCTTTGTTTGATAGCGGTGCTGACGGTACTTGCGGCGGTAATAACGATACCGACGCCTGCTCAGGAGAGCGAGGCTGGGGACGGCATAGAGCTGCCCATAATA
>OICR01000431.1_pt1 | contig 18936 bp, 17 predicted proteins | sample 1581321 | NCBI WGS metagenome assembly OICR01 (sample SAMEA3882557, study PRJEB24775) | human gut metagenome | biome: human-associated habitat; feature: intestine environment; material: feces | place: Netherlands | collected 2009/2010
ATATATTCAAGGGGCCTTTCCACATTCCGCGCATGATGATACGTAGTTATACCTTATGTAAGGAAATACTTTAGTTAATCTTAATTACCTATTTATAATTCAAATTTTAATTCTATGAAGCAGTATCTATTGACACTATTTTGTTTGTGTGTATCTATGATAGCACTGGCACAGCAAAAGACGATTACCGGAACGGTGATCGACACTCGCCATGAGCCTGTAATTGGAGCTTCCGTTTTAGAGAAAGGAACTTCCAATGGTACTATTACGAATCTCGACGGGGAATACTCTTTGAAAGTATCTCCGGGAGCTACTTTGGTATTCAGTTACATTGGGTATAAGACTCAAGAAATACGTGTAAGCGCTAACACAAATATAAATGTGACTCTTGCAGAAGATGCCGAGCAACTTCAGGAAGTAGTTGTTGTAGGATATGGCGTACAGAAGAAGTCAAGTTTGACGGGTTCTGTGGCATCCGTTTCAAGTAAAGAAATTGTAAAGCAACTTTCTTCAAATGTTGCATCTACGTTGCAAGGACGTACTCCCGGTGTTGATATCCTGCAGCAAGCAGGTGTGGCAGGTGCGGATGTAAATATCATTATTCGTGGAGCTGCTTCTTTTGGAGCTACCGAACCTTTATATGTTATCGACGGTGCTTTTAGCAACAGTGGATTAAGTTCACTGAATCCTAATGATATTGAATCTATTGAAGTATTGAAGGATGGTGCTGCGGCAGCTATCTTGAGGATCAGGATATGTGGCGCCTCTCGGGCATCTTCCGCGATGTGACGCTCGTCTATGAGCCGAAGGTTTTTATCGAGGATATGTATATGCGCAGCGAGATGGCGGAGGACTTCAAGTCTGCCGTGTTCAAGCTAGACTGTGTTGTTAAGGCGCGCCGCGCTCAGTTTGACGGCGGCAAGCTCAAGGTCGATATCCTCCGCGCCGACGGCGCAAAGTTCGCTTCGGCAGAGGCGGAGGTAAAGGCTCTTGCGGACGGCGAATTTTGCAATGTGACCTTTGAAATACCCGTTGAAAATTTCGAGCTCTGGAGCCATGAGGACCCCTATCTCTACACCGTTCAGGTCACTCTTTCCGGCGGCGACTATACCGATCGCAGAGAGCATAAGTTCGGCTTCAGAGAAGTGAAAATAACGCCCTATGACAGCAAGACGGGCAGAGGCCCGTTCATTCTGCTCAACGGCGTGCCGCTCAAGATTTGCGGCGTCAACCGACACGATTTCCATCCGGATTACGGCCATGCCGTGCCGGAGAGCATTATAAGAAGCGACCTCGAGTTGCTCAAAAACAGCAACATAACAAACGTGCGTACCTGCCACTATCCGAACTCGCGCCGCTTCTATGAGCTGTGCGACGAGATAGGTATTCTCGTCATGAGCGAGAACAACCTCGAAACTCACGGCCTTGCCACGCGCGTCCCGCGCAGCGATCCGCATTGGACTGCCGAGTGCTGCTATCGCGTGCGCAATATGGTCAACAGCTATAAGAACCACTCCTGCATCCTCTTCTGGTCTCTCGGCAACGAGTCCGGCAACGGCAACGCCTTCGCCGAGATGAAGAAGGAGATTTTGAAGATAGACAAGACCCGTCCGGTTCACTATGAGCCCGATGCAAAGCTCAAGACGAGCGACCTGTTCAGCGAGATGTACACCGTGCAGACCGCGATGAAGAGCATAGGCGAGAACAAGCCGCATACCCACAGCCGCGCGCTTTGGAACCTCGGTCTCGGCTATCACCTCAAGCCCTCAGATTATGTCGACAAGCCGTTTATAGAGTGCGAGTATTCCCACGCCATGGGCAACAGCATGGGCAACTTCGCCGACTATTGGGAGGATTTCAAGAAATATGACCGTCTCGCCGGCGGATATATTTGGGATTTTGCCGACCAGTCGATAAGAACAAAGACCGCAGACGGCAGAGACAAGTGGAACTACGGCGGTGACTTCGGCGACAAGCCCAATGACTCTAACTTCGCCTTCAACGGCGTTTTCCGCGCCGACCGCACGCCCAACCCGCACTATTATGAGGTCGTCAAGTGCTATCAGCAGGCGGATTTCTCGCTCAAGAGCGGAAAGATAACCGTTCTCAACCGCTTTATGTTCACCTCTCTCGATAACTTCAGGCTCCGTCTCGAGCTGCGCGAGCAGGGCAAGCTTATCGACTCTGCAGAGCTCGAGCTTCCCGACAAGGGCTATCTCGAAAAGGCGGTTGTCGATGTGCCGTTCGATCTCAAAACCGAGAGCGAGCGCACGCTCGACTGCGAGCTTATCCTGCGCCGCGACATAATGGCGCTCGAAGCGGGTCATATAATGGCGCGCGAGCAGTTTGTTCTGGGCAAATACAACTATTCCTCCGTCGCCCCGAAAGCGGACGGCAAGAAGGTTAAGTTTGAATATTCGAAGAGAGACCGCTGCTATATTGTGACCGGTGAGAACTTCGAAGTCAGGCTCAACAAAAAGACGGGCGAGCTCTGCTCGTATAAGAAGAACGGAGTCGAGCATATCGACCGCGGCATCCGTCCGCAGTTCTCCCGCGCAAATACGGACAACGAGCGTATGGCTCAGGTGCCGTTCGAGTGGGTCAAGACCTTTATCGGACTTCACGCTTTCGAGAACGCGGAACGCATGATGCGCCCGACCTCGATAAAGGCGGAGCAATTCGGCAACTGCGTCAAGCTCAGCGTCAAGTGGCGCACGAAGTACCTGTCCGGCATAGTCACGGAATATCTCGTGTTCCCGGACGGCACGGTTTCCGCGTCGCTCACCTGCAAGAACATCACTCCTGTCGATCTGCCGCGCTACGGTCTGACCTTTGAGCTGACCGACGGAGTCGACGGAATAGAGTATTACGGCAAGGGTCCGCACGAGAACTACTGCGACCGTAAGACGGGCGCACGTCTCGGAGTCTACCGCTTCCAGAGTGCGGAGAGCTTCATTCACGATTACCTGTTCCCGCAGGAGAATGCGAACCGCTGCGATGTCAGATGGCTCAAGGTCGGCGGCGAGAGGGGAGTCACCGTTTCCGCGGCGGACGCTCCGTTTGAGATGAGCGTGCATCCTTATACCAAGAAGGCGCTCTACAATGCGGCTCACTCCTGCGAGCTTGAGAGAAGCACCAACCTGACCGTCAATATCGACGGCAGACAGCAGGGAGTCGGCGGCGATATCCCCGCAATAGCGACGCTCAAAAAGCCGTATAAGATACCCAAATACAAGAAGCTCGAGCTGAAGGTCATTCTCTCGTTCTGATAAAAAACAAACGCCAGCTTTTGCGGTTTAAAGAGCAGATCCTACCCACGGTTTTTCCATGGGTAGGATTTTTGCATCTTACAGCACGGATTCGCCGATTTTCACGGAACAAAACATATCTATACACGCTCTTTCCTCTCCGCTGTTGCCAAACTCCGCTGTTTGTGCTATTATTGATGAGATAAAAAAACGGAGATGATAAGAGAAATGACCGTTACCGAAAGATTCCTTAAATACGTGACTATTGAAACCACTTCCGACGAGTCGAGCGACACCGTGCCCTCGACCTCCGTTCAGCTCGTCCTCGCGGATTACCTCGTCGAGGAGCTTCGAGGCGCGGGAGTCACCGACGCCATGCGCGACGAAACGGGCTATGTCTACGGGCATATCCCCGCGTCCGAGGGCTGCGAGAACTGCCCGAAAATCGGACTTATCGCGCATATGGACACCTGTCCCGATGTCAGCGGCGCTAATGTAAAGCCGCGGATAATCACCTTTGACGGCTCGAATGCCCCCATGGTAGACGCGAAGTATATCGGGCGCGAGCTGATTGTCACCGACCACACGACCCTGCTCGGCGCGGACGATAAGGCGGGTGTCGCCGAGATAGTCGCCCTGTGCGCCGAGATTACCGCCGACGAAACTATTCGTCACGGTGCGCTGAGCATCTGCTTCACTCCCGACGAGGAGATAGGCTGCGGTGCGGATCATTTCGATTTTGAGCGCTTTAATGCCGATTTTGCCTATACCGTTGACGGCGGCGAAATAGGCGGCATAGAGTGCGAAAACTTCAACGCCGCCGCGGCGGACATCACGGTTCACGGCATAAATACCCACCCCGGAACCGCCAAGAATAAGATGAAAAATGCCGCCCTGTACCTTGCGGAGTTCGTCAATATGCTCCCCGTGTGGGAGACGCCGCAGCATACCGAGGGGCGCGAGGGTTTCTATCATTTGGCGCGTATCGCCGGCAACGAGAGCGAGGCGAGCGCACATCTGATAATCCGAGACCACGACAAGAGCCTTTTTGAGCGCCGCAAGGAGTTCGTCGCCGATATCGTGGATTTTCTGAACAAAAAGTATGGCGAGGGAACTTTTGAGCTGAATATTAAAGACAGCTACTACAATATGCTCGAGATAATCAAGGATCATATGGACATAGTCGACCGCGCCGAAAAGGCCATGCGCGACGCAGGGGTCGTGCCGGAGATAGTGCCGATACGCGGCGGAACGGACGGCTCGCGTCTCTCGTTCGAGGGACTGCCGTGCCCGAACCTCTCCACGGGCGGCATAAATTTCCACAGCATCTATGAGGCGATACCCGTTTACGCTCTGTCAAAGATGGTCGAGGTGCTTAAAAACATCGTATCCGTTTCATAAAAATAAAAAATGCCGGAGACAGGGAATCTTCCCGCCTCCGGCGCTTTTATCAATATGGCTCAATGTTGAATTTGAGATTCTTTGTAGGGGTCGGCGACTCGACGACCCTATGCCGCCGTCGGCGGCACTGTTTGGAAAGCAGAAAAAAGCAAGATCAAAACTACGCTTGACCTTGCTTTTTGTTTTATCAGTACTGTTTGCCCTCGCCGATGCGGCTGAACGCGATTATTATGCAGTCAATGCCGAACAGCACGAGATATGCGCCGACGATATAAGCGACCGCCGCAATCGAAATGTTCGGGCTGAATATCATCACAACGCCGAGCACCAGCCCGATAATATTGACTATCATCGTGAACCAATAGACAAAGTTGCCCGCAATATACTTTATTGTGTTCAGGTGCGAGAGCCTTGAGATACAGTGCGCGATGAACCATATCGGGAACAGCAGCGAGATTACCCACTTGCCCGCGTTGGGATAGACGAGCAGCATGACGCCCGCCATGACGCTGAGTATACCCGAGATGAGCGAGACGGTCGGGCCGAAGCCGATATGCCTTTCAACGCGAACGTAGAGCACAACATCCGCAATACCCGTTATAACGGCGATTATGCCGTAGATAACAACGAGGGTAGTCACGGCATTGTCGGGATAGACAAAAGTAAATATTCCGAGCACCGCGAGTGCAATGCCGATTATGAGCTCCATCCATCCGAAGCCGGAACGCCTTTTCATTCCTTTTCGCCTCCTTTATCGAGAATGGACATGAATTCCTCTCCCGTGATAGTCTCTTTTTCGTAGAGATATTTTGCCAGCTCGTCGAGCTTTGCGCGGTTGTCCGCGAGAATCTTGGAAGCCTTCTCATGCTGACGCTTTACAAGCTCAACGACCTTGCGGTCGATTTCATTCTGCGTATCGGCGGAGCAGGCGAGAGAAGCGTCGCCGCCGAGATACTGATTAGACACCGTTTCGAGCGCCACCATGTCAAAATCGTCGCTCATACCGTAGCGGGTTATCATTGCGCGGGCGAGCTTGGTTGCCTGCTCGATGTCATTCGATGCGCCCGTCGTCACCTCGCCGAAAACGAGCTCCTCAGCGGCGCGTCCGCCCGTAAACGTTGCAATTTTATTCTCAAGCTCCTGCTTTGTCAGCAGATATTTGTCGCCCTGATCCACCTGCATTGTATAGCCGAGCGCGCCGGAGGTGCGGGGAATTATCGTTATCTTCTGCACGGGTGCCGAGTGCGACTGCATCGCCGCAACGAGCGCATGACCTATCTCATGGTAGGCGACAACCTTCTTTTCGTCATCCGAGAGCACGGCGTTCTTCTTCTGATAGCCCGCGATGACGACCTCAATGCTCTCCTCCAGATCGGACTCGGTGGCGAACCGGCGGCCCGCGCGCACGGCGCGCAGCGCGGCCTCGTTGACGATGTTCGCCAGTTCCGCTCCCGAAGAGCCGGCAGTCGCGCGTCCGATGAGATCCAGATCTATGTCTTCGTGCTTGATATTCTTCAGATGAACCTGAAGGATTGCCTTTCTGCCTTGCAGGTCAGGAAGTTCCATCTGGACACGCCTGTCGAAGCGTCCCGGACGGAGAAGAGCCTTGTCCAGACTGTCCGGCCTGTTGGTCGCGGCAAGGATGATCACACCCTTGTCCCCGTCAAAGCCGTCCATCTCCGTAAGCAATTGGTTGAGAGTCTGCTCACGCTCATCGTTGCCGCCTCCGATGTTGTTCTCACGGCTCTTTCCGATAGCGTCGATCTCATCAATAAAGACGATGCACGGAGCCTTTGCCTGTGCCTGGCTGAACAGGTCACGAACCTTCGCGGCGCCCATTCCCACGAACATCTGGACGAACTCTGATCCGGACATCGAGAAGAACGGGACACCGGCTTCTCCGGCCACGGCCCTTGCGATCAATGTCTTGCCGGTTCCCGGAGGCCCGACCAGAAGGACCCCTTTAGGCAAGTGGGCACCGACCTCGTTATATTTTGCGGGATTGTGCAAGAAATCCACGACTTCCATAAGCCCGTCCTTGGCCTCGTCCTGCCCGGCGACATCCGAGAAACGTGTCTTTATGTCATTCTCGGCATAGACTTTAGCGCCACTTTGTCCGAACTGCATAAAATTACCCATTCCGCCACCTTTGGCCATATTGCTGCCGACACGCCTCATAGCCGAGCTCAGAAGCCAGTACATCAGCATACCCGGAAGCACCCACCAAAGGATGAAATCCAGAAGAGGGGAGCGTTCGCGGTTGAGTTTCTTCACAAAACGGATCTTGCCGTCCTTGTTGGGACTCGGGGCCGTTGACAGGCGGCTCACGAAATCCGGATCCGTGACCGCGCCGGTGACATAGGTCGTGTCTCTCTGCCCTTTGAGTTTTTCCTGATATGTGAGCGGAGCACTCTTTGAATATAACACCTTATCTCCATCAATCACAACGTCATAGACCAAACCTTTATCCACGTCGGAGATGAACGTCCCATAGTCAGTCTCGAACACGCTGCTGCCCCTGCTTCCCGGAAACAGGAATGTGTTGATCAATGCCAGAAAGGCGAACATCAGCACCATAGTCCAGAATATGTTCCCGTTTGGAAACCATCCTCCACGGGTCTGCCCTTCCGTCTCCTTTGGAGAGTCAGTCTTCTTATCTTCAGGATATTCCACGAATTTCATAATATAATATTCATTAAAAGTCACGGTGCGAATAATTCAAAAATCAGGCTACTTCCGGAAGGCTGACATATTGACGGAAAGAAAATTTCATGAATGTATTGATACGGCATATTCGTTTTATTGTGTAAATTTGCGGCAACTATTGAAAGTCACTAATAACTGGGATTATGTTTTCTTTTTTGATCAGTCTCGCGGCCCTTGTGGTCGGGTATATTCTTTATGGTAAGTTCGTGGAGCGAAGGTTCGGGGCGGATCCGACCCGTAAGACACCAGCCATCACCAAGGCGGACGGGGTGGATTATATTCCAATGCCGGCGTGGAAGGTCTATATGATTCAGTTTCTGAATATCGCGGGAACGGGACCTATCTTCGGTGCCATTATGGGAGCCAAGTTCGGACCGTCAGCCTACCTGTGGATTGTTCTGGGCTGCATTTTCGCCGGTGCAGTGCACGACTATATGACCGGAATGCTCTCCATAAGGAACGGGGGAGCGGGACTGCCTGACCTGGTCGGGGAATATCTCGGGAAAGGCACAAAGACTTTCATTCTGGCGTTCTCCATCATTGTGCTGATGCTTGTGGGAACGGTGTTCGTGTTCAGCCCAGCGTTGATTCTCGGAGACATCGCGGGGGATGGAGACCGCATATCGATTATGATATGGGTCGGGGTGATATTCCTTTATTATCTTCTTGCCACGCTGATGCCGATCGACAAGATCATCGGACGGATATATCCGGTTTTCGCTTTCGCGCTGATTTTTATGGCTTTGGCTCTGATGGTCTGCCTGTTTGTCAAATGGCCTTCGCTTCCGGAGCTTTGGGACGGGCTTGGCAATCTAGGTGAGTCGAAGGGGCTTCTGAGCGGCCAGCCGATATTCCCGTGCCTTTTCATCACCATCGCTTGTGGCGCGGTGAGCGGTTTCCACGCCACGCAGAGTCCGATGATGGCCAGGTGCCTGACTGACGAGCGACTTGGCAGGCCGGTGTTTTACGGCGCGATGATCACTGAGGGCATTGTGGCGTTGATCTGGGCGACCGTTTCATCGTGGTTCTTCTTTGATGGTGGTGCCGCTGAGGTCGGTGCGACTGTTTCCGCCGCGGCTCCGGATGTGGTTGTCAAGGTTTCCAAAGGTTGGCTTGGCGTTTTAGGTGGCATTCTGGCCATCCTTGGTGTGGTCGCCGCTCCTATCACGAGCGGGGACACAGCGTTCAGAAGCGCACGCCTGATCGTGGCGGATTTCCTGCATCTGAATCAGAAACCGGTCGCCAACCGGCTTATGATCAGCATTCCGCTGTTTTTGATCGCTGGGGTGTTGCTTTGGTACAACATCGCCGATGAGAACGGGTTCAATGTCATCTGGAGGTATTTCGGATGGGCGAACCAGACTCTTGCCGTGTTTATGTTGTGGACCGCGACTGCTTATCTGGTGAAGTTCATGAAGGGGCTGACTTATCTGATCACGATGATTCCGGCGGAGTTTATGACGGCTGTCTGCACGACCTACATCTGCGTGGCAAAGATCGGGCTCGGGCTGCCTGACTCTTGGAACCGCGCCATCGGACTTGCTACGTTTGTTGTGTCTCTGGTTGTGTTCTATATCCTTTATTTCAGACGCAGGAAGTAGGTTGTCTGATTTAATTAATATTCAAAGTATTATCAACTACCATTGTTCACATATTCATAGATGAGGAATAACTTTTCCGCCGTATCTTTGCGTCTGGAAAATTCAAATTGCATCAATGAATATGAAAAAGTCATTTTTGTTACTTTGCGGCTGTCTGGCCATCGCGTCAGCCTGCTGCAACCAACCGGCCAAGACCGCCGGAATCAATTACGCCTACATGGACACCACTGCGCGTCCTGGAGACGACTTCGCCAAATACGCGACCGGTCATTAGGCCGACTTGAACTCCCAGCCGCTTGAGTACCCTATGTGGGGAACCGTGACAAAAGTCAGCGACGAGAATGTTAAGGCTCTCGCTGGACTGATCAAAGACATCGCCGATCACGGTTGTTTGAATGTCGCCTACGACGCCTTCGGCATCCAGCCGACCGACTCCCTCTACGTCAAACCAGAGGACAGGGTCCGCATCTGGTAATATTCCCCTCTGAATATTCATTTTACTTGTTGTCGCCATTGATCAAGTTTACAACAACCTTTACCATCGTATCCATTTCATCTGTCTTGCTTTCAGCGATCATCAAAGTCAATGCTACCAAGGCATTGTCAGCGATACGTTTGTGTCCATCCGGAGCATAAAGGATCCTGTTGTTTTCCATAAACCAGAGGAACAGTGTGGCGGCAATGCGTTTGTTGCCATCGGAGAATGAATGATTCTTGACAACAAGATACAACAGCATAGCCGCTTTCTCCTCCACTGACGGGTATAGGTCAACTCCATCCCAAGTCTGGTATATCTGACCGATTGAACTGTGGAAGGATTCGTCCTTTTCGTGTCCGAAAAGCTCGCTTCCTCCGAACTTGACTTTCAGGTCGTTGATGACCGCCATCGCATTCTCGTAAGAGGCGTGAAAGCACTCCTTTGTGGTTGATTTTACTCCCAACGTCTGATAGTCGTAGCTATCAAGCGTGTCCAAAGCATAAGTGTAGTCCTTCACTACATCGAATATGCTCTTGATCTGCTCTTCGTCCGTGGAGTCAAGATACCCCATAGTGCGGCCCATCACATCCACAAGAGCCTTCAGATCATCGTATTTCTGCTGTGCAAGGTCATTGCGGACGGCGTAGCCTTTGATAAGGTAGTCTTTTAGGACGGAGTTCGCCCAACGACGGAACTGCGTAGCATTCTTACTGTTGACACGATAACCAACCGACAGGATCATATCCAGATTATAATGGTCAACAGTTCTTCTGATTTGTCGTGTCCCCTCACATTGAACTATTTCCATTTTGGAAATGGTTGAACCCTTGTCCAATTCTCCCTGTTTGTAAATGTTTGAGATGTGTTTTGATATTGCCGGCACGTTTGTGCCCATTAATGCGGCAATCTGCGCCTGCGTCAGCCAAACCGTCTCATTTTCAAGTTTGACATCGATCTTTGTCCTGCCATCGGCAGTCTGATAGAGGATGATTTCTCCTCTTTGCGGAGCATTCAACAGCTCCTTTGTTGTTTGTGTGTCCATAATTGTAACAATTTTGATTACAAAAAAAGGCCATACAGCATTTGCCGTATGACCATATCATATTTCCAAGTTATATAAGTTCAGTAAAACGTTAGTCAGAGAACATATTCAGGATGAGAACCCCATCCAAGTTCTCTATCTATACTTTGGTGGATATTTTTGGAAAAACAAAAAAGCGACATCAGTACGACTATACCAATATCGCGTTGTGGAACTCCAAACGATCCACGGCATTCAGACTTTCCTTGCAAAGATGACTATATTTTTTGAATATAGCAACTTTTAGTAACTATTATCGAACTATTATCGAACTATTATCGAATAATGAATGTCTCTATATCAAACGAATGGCGAATATAAACGCTATTGGTTGCCGTCCAGATAGTCGGTGTAGAGGATACCGTTGAGGTGGTCGCATTCGTGCTGGAAGATCACGGCGGTGAAGCCTTTGATGCTTTCTGTCGTGTCGCGCAAGGTTTTAAGCGAGGTGTAGTTGATGTCGATGTCCTGATAGCGCTCAACATTGCCGCGCTTCCCAGGAATGCTGAGACATCCTTCAGGTCCAAGAGCCTTTTCACCTCTGTGACAAGTGATTTGGATGTTCGGATAGACCTCGAACGGCTCACCGTCCTTATCGAACCTCTGCACCGCCACGACACGGCGTGATATTCCCACCTGCGGCCCGGCGATGCCGACTCCATCCTGTTCCGGAGAGGTCACTGTGGCCACCATCTTCTCAGCCAGGATCTTATATTCATCACTCGTCAGTTCCTTCGTGCTGATTCCGGAGCACTCCGTCCGCAGCACCAGCGAGTCCGCCTTGTCATAAATCGTCAGCACGCGCATAGCTTCGCCATCACCCTTTATGAGACTCTTCTCGGCATTGGTCCAGCTTTCATCATTCCGGCACGCCACAACAGACAGCATAAGTACAGCGATGAGAATATTCCTTCGTGTTTTCATATTCCTCATATCAATTATTGTTTGTTTTTATCGCCTTGCATAGGTGTTCGCCAGTATCGTGACAACGATAGCTATAATTATCATAGAAATCATTGATGACCAAAATATTATGTCGGACATCTCGGCCAAAGGAAGCAGGCCGGTCGGTAAGCATGTGAGCAGCAAACCGTAGCCGCTGACTTTTCTCAGCCTTCCGATGTCATATTTCGCCCTTTCCTCTTTGCTCGCTGTGTTGTAGCCGGCGATAAGATCGTCCCCTTTGCCGATGAGGATAAAGATGGAGAATGTGATGAGCATAAGAATCACAATTCCGACTATGATGAAGTTTGCCAACAGCATATTTGGGACTATCTGTTTTGATCTTGACAAAGATAAGTTTTCTGATCAGAAATCCAATATATTTTTCTGATATCCGTATATTCATATTGCCGTACATATCTTCGCAATCGGTTAAAGATCAATTTATTCAGGATATAATCAGACGTACGGCATTGGATCTCCAATATTTCCCCTGCTTTGTAAATATGGCGGCATATATGTCCTGTACAGAATATTGTGAGAGGCTTGTTAATATGCCGCCTATGCTTTTAGGGAACATAGGCGGCATATCAGCACACAATACGCAGGCGTGGAATTATGATTCCGTGCCGGTATTTTTATACCTTGCAGAGTGCCCTTGGGAGCATTGTACTATTATTGAACTAAAAACATTATCTTTACCTGAAAAATTAATGAATATGACAAAAGAGGAAAAATATCTTGCGCTATTGCCTCAGATTCAGGCTCTTCTTGCCGGGGAGACTGACGAGGTGGCGAGGATGTCGAATATAGTTGCGATGCTTAATAGTGAGTTCGGCTTCTGGTGGACAGGTTTTTACCGTGTGGCGTCATCCGAGGAACTTGTGCTCGGGCCGTTCCAAGGCCCTGTGGCATGCATGCGCATCGCAAAGGGCAGGGGAGTGTGTGGCACATCATGGAACGAGGAGCGCACTGTCATTGTCCCCGATGTCGAGCTGTTCCCCGGTCACATAGCCTGCTCAAGCGAGAGCCGCAGCGAGATTGTTGTACCTTGCTGGAAACGTGGCCGGATAGCCGCCGTCCTTGACATCGACAGCAAGGATCTGAACACGTTCGATGAAGTTGACAGAAAGTATCTTGAGGAGGTTACCTCCTTGCTCTACGGCAAGGAAAGAGACATCTGGTTCGCCGCCGGCTGCTTCTGGGGAGCACAGAAGTTTTTCAAACACGTGGACGGAGTAGTCTTCACGGAAGTCGGCTTCGCGAACGGTTGGGAAACCGACCCGACCTACAAACAAGTCTATACCGACGAGACCGGTCACGCCGAATGCGTCCACGTCCGCTACGATCCCGAGAAAGTGTCTTTGGAGCGTCTTGTCAATCTATTCCTGAATATGATCGACCCGTTCAGCCTGAACAAACAAGGTGAGGACGAAGGCACAAGGTACCGCACCGGCGTCTATTACGATAACGGTGAGGATAGGGAAGTGATCGAAACTGTACTCGGCTCCTTTGAGAACAAAGCCGGCAGGAAATCCGCCGTCGAGCTACAGCCCCTCCGCTGTTTCTACAAAGCCGAGGAGTACCACCAAAACTACCTCGACAAGAATCCCGGCGGCTACTGCCACCTTTCCCCGGCAATCTTTGAACTCGCCCAGAAGACGCCTAAGGAGCAATAGGATTCCGTACCTCAGAAGCCAGTTTCCTGTACCAAAGGCAAGTCTGTGTGCGCTTGGTACACCAAAGCCCATATTTAAGTACAAAATTCGAAGCACAGAGCTACCCGATAAGATGAGTTGCGATGAAATGGTCGAATCAGTTGGTTCCACTTTGCCTGTATGTGCAAGTTTTTCGGCAATGTCTTTCAGGGCATAAAACACATAATATCCCTGTTATCTTGCAGTCATATACAAATTTTTCTATTTTTATACGGAATTATACTCTTCACAGCTATGGCTCAACTTGGTTCAAGTCTCGAAGGACGATTAAGAAATACTGATTTACCAGTAACAAAGTGTTTGTTCCCAGTATTTGAAGCTGTTGTCAATTCTATTTATGCAATTGACGATCGATTGAAATCGGATAATTCGTTCTCTATTACAGAGGGGAAAATCCGAGTCATATTGGAACGGGCTAATACGTCCGATTTGTTTGGAGGAAAAGCAGAATTGCTTGGTATTACTGTTGAGGACAATGGAATCGGTTTCACCAAGGATAATTATAAATCATTTTGCGAACTAGATTCGCTATATAGGGAATCTCTTGGATGCAAGGGAATAGGACGATTACTTTGGCTTAAAGCATTTGATTCTGCAGAAATCGAGAGTAATTATATTGATGGTTCAGAGGTAAAACGGAGACATTTTATTTTTACATCAAGAGGAATCGATGATCTTGACGCATCAGAGTTAAATCAAGAAAGTTTAGGCACAATAATCCATCTAAGGGGTATTAAGCCGTTATTCAAAGAATCGCTAAATAAGCTTTCACAGGAAGGCATCGCAAAGGCGATATTTGAACATTGTCTTTGGTTCTTTATCAGAGAAGGAGGGTGCCCGGACATAAGAGTTATTGATGGCACAAATCCGGCAACCAATCTATCCGAAATTTATGATTCGTATATGGGCAGCGATAATTCTAAGACTGCCACATTCTCACTCGGAGATGAAACATTTAATGTTCTTCACATAAAACTGCAGAGGTCCGACAAAAACAATAATGTGATTTCATATTGTGCAGGTAATAGAATTGTAAACGACGAGAAAATTAAAGACGTTGTAGGGTTGTATGACTCAGCGATTCAGACTAACTCCGGGACTTTTTTCTATAAATGTTTTGTTACGGCTCCTTATCTTGATAAACACGTAGCACCAGATAGATTTTCATTCCTCATCCCTGATAAACGAGCGAATGAGAATGGTGATGAGCTATACTCAGAAATTTACTTTTCAGATATTCGCTCAAAAGTATTAGAAGCCATCAGACAATACCTATCTCCATTTTTAAAAGACACCATAGAAGCTGGCAAGGAAAAGATTCAAGCATTTGTAGATAAGCAAGCTCCTTATTACAAACCGATTCTGGCATCTTTGTCAGAAGAAGAAAAATCGATCAACCCTAATGCTTCGGATAAGGCGATGGATCTTCTTCTACATCAAAAGATGATGGAAAAAGAACATAATCTGTTAGCTGAAGGGCACGATGTCTTGGAAGTAAAAAGTGGGGAATCTGACGAAGAGTATCAGAGGAGGACACAAGCATACTTTGATAATATTCAAAGTTTAAAACAAAGTGACCTTACAAGATATGTTATCCACAGGAAGATTATACTTGAGCTGCTTAAAGATGCTCTTTCCAGAAATGACGATGGACACTATTCGAAAGAGGATAAAATCCACCAAATCATTATGCCGATGAGAACCACAAGCGATGGCGGTGAATTCAAAGACAACAACCTTTGGATTATAGACGAGCGGCTCGTTTTCCATCATTTCTTAGCGTCTGACAAATCCTTCAGCTCTATGCCTGTGACAGATTGCGACTCGATAAAACGCCCTGACATACTCGTTGAAAATGTCTATGACAATCCTATGGTCGTTACAGAGAAAGACAACCCGCCTTTCGCATCCCTGCGCATTGTCGAATTCAAAAGGCCAATGAGAGATGATATGAGCGCAAATAATGACCCGATTAACCAATGTATTGATTATGTCAAAAATATTAGACAAGGGAACGCTGTGACAAAATCGGGGCGACCACTTGACATATCAGAAACAACACCTGCCTATTGCTATATCATATGTGATTTAACGAAATCAATGCGGGACATTTGTCAAAACCATGATCTCAAAGACACCTATGACAGGTTAGGGTATTTTGGTTATCACAGTGGCTTCAGAATATACTTTGAGGTTATCTCGTTTGACCAGCTTCTTAATTCGGCAAGTGAACGTAATGCTTCGTTCTTTGATAAATTAGGAATATCGCACAATTAGAGGGCTCACTATAAGAATTCGCTTTGTTGTGCTTTATTGACAGACAGATACATCTGATTTATGGTGTTCACATAGCAACCGTGAACTTTGGTGGTGTAGTTTTGGACTTCGTTTAAGACATCAATAAGCCGTAGTGAATCCATCATAACTTGGCTTTCATCTATTTCTACGCACCGTGAGTCGTATAAGGCGAAAGCATCAATATGAGTCTCAATACTTCGTTCTTCTTTCCACCAATTGAAAGAGGCTGAAATATTCTCCAGTTCATTGGTTATTCGCGTGTATTCCGCTCGTAAAAATGGAGGCAGTGTTCCTTGGATGGATTCGATTTTCTTCCATTTCGAGTTTGCCTTGCCTTTGCCAAAACCGTACAGTTTCTTAAAGCCTTCATTTAGGATAACCTGAAGCTTCCCTCTCAAGAATTTCTTTTCATAGTCTTCTTTGGCCAAGATGAAAAGTTTGCTAGCTATCAGGCAATCAATGAATGTCATTGTAGCAAACATATCCAAATCATCTATTGACATAACAAGGTTGGAATAGGCAAGGCTTGGATTGCTTTTATTACTTGTGTATTCTCCTTTGAGAAGTTCCAACCCCTCAGAAAATTGTTTAATGAGTGAATCCACATAATCGGCATAGTTCTGCCGTCCTTCGTCAGACAGGACTTTGCCGTTTGGCTTATAATTGTCAGATGGGCGCAACATAGCGATTTCTTTTATGTGGTTTACAAATCCGTTGTTCCAAGGTCCTTGGTCGGCAGTTGGAGTAACATTTTCCTGACGTCAGGAAAATGTTACAGAAGTGCACCAGAGGGCGATTTTTACAACTTTGGCAACTTTTCTGCCGACTTTTCAAGCTTCTTCTCTTCAGCGGCAACTCGGCGTTCAAGCTTCTTGATGTCTTCCGCTGCCGGAAGCTCCTCCGGCTTGATTCCTCTTTTCCCTAGCATTTCTCGGACGCTTCTATTGTTTTGTATGTGTTCACGGGTTATTGAGTTTTCTCCATATAAGTCCGCTTTCTCTACATTGTAGTTGGTCATCTCAGTGGCAAGGTTCTTTGCGGCAATGGTAAGTGTCGGCAGGAAGTCTGCGAGAGGTCTTGTGCCTTTTATACCCAAACGCTGTTTCATATCCTCTGTCGTATGTCCCCCGAAAAGAGCCGTATCTCCTTTGGAGCGGATTCGCCCGAAGCCCTTTTCATCAACACCTCGTTCATAGATGTTCTGCGACAGCTGCTTTTCTGAAGCTCGCAGTCTTTCTCTCGTCTCTAATCTTGAAATATGGTTCAGACGCTCTTCTATCAGTTCGGCTTTTCGTGTCTGCACGGCAAAGTAGCTCTGAGCAAAGGCAATCTGCTCTTTTCGCGGATCGCCATTTTGGGCTATAAGATAACAGGCATATCTTGTCAGCATATAATCCTCGACATCACGAGTGGCACCATTTCCCAATTCTATTGTACGTCTTACTGACCTGAAATAATCCTCGGCATCAATTCCTTGCGTCCGACAAGAGTCGATAGCACGCCCTATGGCCGTTTGGAAATTTTCCCACTTGGAATACCCAAGTTGGGACATAAGGTCTCTGGCAAACCAGACTTCTACTTTTTCCTTGCCGTCTTCGCCCTCAATATAAGAAGCTATCGCATCAAACGAGGTTTTGTATTGGATGATACTTTGTTTGTCCATATCGTATGTGTTTTCTTGGCAAATCTAATTATAATATCGTCATCTGCAATGAAACTGGCTATAATATTTTGAATTAATTTCGGTTTTTATTGTCAGAAAAATCACTATCTTTGCGTATATAGCAAATTCAGAACAGAAATGAGCGAAGATTTGAACAGAATCAAGGTTGTCTTGGTAGAGAAGAAGCGGACCAGCAAGTGGTTGGCCGAAAAGATGGGCAAAGACCCGGCAACAGTGTCGAAATGGTGTACAAACAAAACCCAACCAAATGTGGCCACTCTCGTGGAAATCGCAAGATGCCTTGAAGTGGACACAAGGGATTTACTGAGATCAATAAATGAGATAGACGAGATTGAGAGGTAGTACTATTTTAGATAGTATCTCAGTTAGCTTTTCTCATCTATAAAAATATATAAAAAAGAATAAATAATAAGAATAAAATAATAATCATGGTTTTTAGGCTAGGCGAGTTGTTTTGTGGCCCTGGAGGGCTTGCATGTGGGGCAATGAACTCAAATATTAATAGAGACAATTTCCGTATTATCCATCAATGGGCAACTGATTATGATGTGAGCACGTGCAAAACATATATCAGAAATATCTGTCCAGAGAATCCTGACTCTGTAATATGTCATGACATCAGAACTTTGGATTATAAAGAACTTCATAATAAAGGAGCTATTGATGGTTTAGCATTTGGTTTTCCATGTAATGATTTTAGTGTTGTAGGTGAACAAAAGGGGGTAAATGGAAAATTTGGGCCATTATACACCTATGGAATACGCGCGCTAAAAGAGTTCAAGCCGCTATGGTTTCTTGCCGAAAATGTTGGAGGATTAAAAAGCGCCAACGGAGGAAACGCCATTGAGACTATCTTCGCCGCAATGAGAAATGCTGGATATAAAATTTATCCACATCTTTATAAATTTGAAGACTATGGTATTCCTCAAGCTCGACATAGAATAATTATTGTTGGCATTAGAGCCGATTTACCATACGAATTCAATATCCCAAGTCCATATAACTATAGTCATAAATCTTGCAAAGAGGCTATTGAAAACCCACCCATTCCAATTGATGCTGCGAATAATGAACAAACTAGGCAGACTCCCATTGTAATAGAGAGACTGAAGCATATAAAGCCTGGTGAGAATGCATTTACCGCCAATCTTCCAGAAGGTTTACAACTAAAAATTAAAGGCGCAAAAATCAGTCAAATCTACAAAAGATTAAATCCGAATAAGCCAGCTTATACTGTTACTGGCTCTGGAGGTGGCGGAACTCATATTTACCATTGGGATGAGCCTAGAGCTCTAACCAATAGGGAGCGCGCAAGACTACAAACATTTCCTGACAATTTTATATTTGAAGGAACAAAAGAATCAGTTAGAAAGCAAATTGGCATGGCCGTTCCTTGTAGAGGTGCGCAAATTATTTTCGAAGCAATATTAAATACTTTTGCAAAAATAAAATACGATAGTATTATCCCAAATCTTGATGAGTAACAATGAAAAGCATTAATATACATTTACTCGACAAAACAGGAGATGTCCAATATGGTCTAAATTGGGGACATAGAGACAATCGAGATAAGAACCAATCTTACCTTCAACTACCTTCAGATGTTTACAAAAGCGACTTTTTCCCAAAAAAAGGCACTTATTTTCTCGTGTACACTGACGATGGACATTCATTCGCAATGAATAGAGCCCAAAAAACAGATGATGGAACTGCAATTCAAACACCTGAAGATAATTCTATTCTTGGTAAATATTTAAGAAAGCGCTTGGGCTTAACTGA
>OICR01000445.1_pt1 | contig 18626 bp, 14 predicted proteins | sample 1581321 | NCBI WGS metagenome assembly OICR01 (sample SAMEA3882557, study PRJEB24775) | human gut metagenome | biome: human-associated habitat; feature: intestine environment; material: feces | place: Netherlands | collected 2009/2010
TCGACACGCCGAAGCGGCGGGCTGGCGGACGGCAGAAAAATACCAGTCATTTCGGCCCGATATGTCAATCAATCTGCTGAAGTGAACATGAATGCATGTACCGGCTATTGTTGGGAGCACGGCACCCCCGACACGAAAGTGGCCATAGCACACCCTCCCCACTTCGACCTCGGCCAAAAGAAAAAGCCCGGCGAGCGTCCGGGCTTAAAAGGAGAAGAGAGGAAGAAGAAGATTCATCAAATCATGCTTCGTTGAATAGAGCCAGGAATTTGGCGCGCCACGCATAGCGCGTCGAGGCCAGCACCAGACCAACAGCGGTTAGCGTGACGCCAATCGGCGCAGCGGCTGGTGAAACGAATAGCAGTACGGCGTAGGCTGCGGCCAACAGGCAGAGCGACAGCAGCAGAACATGATGTGCGCGCATAGCAGTATCTCCATTGACGTTGCGTAGGTATGCATGGACTTACAGTACTTAGTTTAATGATTTAACCATATATCATATTTGTTACCAATGCAAATCGAAAAGGGGCCGGCCTGCCAAATACTGGCAGCCCAGCCCCACTCAGTGCCACACAAAGGCCGAGGCAGAGGCAACAGTCGAAACCGCAATCCCGTCACTTCGACCAGATGAGCACTTCCCCATCGCCATACGCCGCCAATGGGCCTCGAGCCGAGCATGCGCCGCGCGCAGCACCGGTGATATCCCGGTCCACAACAATCGGCGAACCGTCAGGATTCTCGAAATACTCCTCGACAATACGCGGTTGGCCAAGATCAGCAGTGGAGATCACCGGTCCAGTTGCCGACCGAATCGATTCGGGCAACGAAACGGTCATCCATAGCTCATCATCGGTTTCGCGCAACACCAACGAAGAGCCGTCATCACTCACCACGGCCTCGGCTTCGCCGGAAGCGGCCTTCGCGCCCGAAACATAGGCGTTCGAAGACAGCAATACCGGCTGCTTCACGCTGCGATACAACTCCTCATCGCCAAGGCCAGCCTCTTCAATCAGCTGTTCATACTCCTCAAGCGAGCGCGGATAGCCGTCAAAGAACGCGGTTCCAGCTTCCGCCATACCGGCCGCACCGGCGGCATCCGCGGTACACAACGGTTTGGCGGAATCGTCCACAGCCAAGAACAGGTTGTTGACGTACCGATCATCGCCACCGTAGACGAATGCCTCGCCGGCCACATCGGTGACGTGCGGGAAATGGTATGGCGTGGATCGGTCCAAGACGGCGGTGTGACGAATGCGACCGGCGAACAGATTGTTGACGAACGCCGCGCCTTGCGCATAATCGTCGAAACTGAACTCGGAGGCAAACACGTTGTTCATAAACGTAATCGGCCCGTGGGTCACCTCGGTCATCACATCTCGCGTGTTGCGGTAGAACACGTTCGAATCCACCACGGTGCCCTGCGCCTGCCAGTCGAGCCACATGCCCAGCACCGAATCATGCACCCGGTTGCCGCGCACCACCGTGTCAACGGCTGCGTGCATTTTAATGGCGGCCACTTCCCAGCCGAAGAACTCGCGCTTGGAGCCGATGCGGTATATGTGGTTGCCTTCAATCAGTGAGAAGGCACAACCCATATGACCAACCACACCATTCTGGCCGCAGTCGTAGATTACGTTGCCGCGCACCACGTGCCCGCCGACTACGCCTTTCTCCCAGCCGGCATGCAGCGCCTTGTAGACGGCCTCTTTTTGGTATTGGTACCCGGACTTGCGATGGGTGCGCGTCGATTCGTTGTCGCCGGTGGAAATCTCCTTGCCCAGCGAGATCGCCGAACATTTCGCGTCATGAATGCGATTGTTTTCGATAACCCACCCACGGGACCAATGCGGGCCCACCAGCCCGACCTGATCGGCAGTCGGCGGCGTGTAAGGGCAGGCCGCCTGCGCCATTTCAAAGCCGGAGACCGTAATGTAATTGACGAACGGGCGGCTCGGGTAGAAACAGGTCTCGCGCACGTTGATTTCGGTAAGTTCCGCATTCGGGTCGGCTTCATGGAAATTGGCCCAAATGGTTGTGGCCTCATCATCGACCGCACAGCACCACACGTTCACGGTGGCATCCGGATCAATCAGCGGCACGATGGAATCGGTGGCGGCGTCACGGCCGGTATCCCAACGCTGTGGGTTGCGCACCTTGTCCAGCGAGGCGACTTCGTAGAAGGATTTGCCATTCAGATACACATCGCCCAGGTGGCGTACCTCGACCTTTGGGTCCGGGTATACGGTCCAATCGCCGAATACGGTTTCCACGTACGGGTTGTATCCGTTGAAGAATGCGTTCGGGATTACGGCTTTCCACACGCCATCGCCTTCGGGCTGCCATGTGTCGATACGTTCGGAGCCGGTGATTACCGGGCGCGGTTCGCCCGCGGCCGCGCGGTAGACGATGCGGTTCGTGGCGCTCTCTCCGCCGAATCGGGGGTCGACAGATTCCCGATAGGTGCCGGCATGCACAACCACCTCATCGCCGGCTCGGGCGATGGCCGCCGCTTGGCCGATGGTCAGAAACGGGTCGGCCGCGCTGCCGGCGCCGTTCGTCTTCGCCGCCTGCGCGGAAACATGATATTGCGTCATTGCATTGTTCCTTTCTCTCCTGTATCCCGGTTTCGCCGTGACAGTTGGCCAGAGCAGCAAACCTACCGACCCTCGGCAGCGGCCCGCTCTTCAGGAGTCCAGTCATCCGGGACTTCGGCAATCACATGGCACGGATTGCCCACAGCGATGGAATCGGCGGGAATGTCGTGGGTGACGACTGCGCCCGCACCGATAATCGAGTTGTCTCCGATGGTGACGCCGGGGCAGATCACCACATTGCCGCCCAGCCACACATTGTTGCCGATGGTCACGTCGGCGTTGTGCTGCCAGCCTTCCAGTCGAGGCTTGCGGGCGATGGCGTGGTTTGGCGTATAGATGCTCACGCGCGGGCCGATCAGGCAATCGGAGCCGATGGAGATCGGGCCGCCGCCCACAATCAGCAGGTCCATGTTGATGAACGTACGGTCTCCGATTTTCAGGCCCAGCCCGTAATCAAGCCGGATTGGCGGGCGGAAGTCCACGCCCTCGCCGGCCTCGGGCACGAGTTCGCGGAACAGTCGCTCAGCTTCGGCGGTGTCTTCAAAGTAGATGCGATTGATGCGGTCGCACGTGGACTGCGCCTCGCGCGTAAGTTCCGGCAAAATCTCCGACTTACGGTACTGCAACCAGTCATCGGCGAACAGTTTCGCCACATCCGGGTGATCTTGCTTGAGTTGTTCGAGATCGTGCGCCATCGATTGCCCCCTTGCATTTGTTTAACGATTAAACAATATGATTGTACAATATTGTAGAGCGGGCTGAGACCATTACCGCCGTTTTACGCCGATCAGGCAACCCACGAATCCGCCGGCCCATTCGGTACTGAGGAATCGCGCATCACAATCTGCCATGATACGAGCATAAGTAACGTCCGCGTGCGCAATTAGTGCAATATCAGGCATTGTTCCCTCATCAATGCTGTCAGGTGCAGGCTGCCCGGCAAGGAATTCCAAACGATTGCCATGCAAGCGCAATCCGAACCATTCGTTGGCCCCAAGCGCTCCAAGCGCAATGCACCGCTTATCTCCCCTATCGGTGATTTCGGCCGTCAATTGGCCGGATTCCGCTTCCGCCATGACCATGACAGCATGGGTGGAATCCTGATGCATCATCATCGTGTATTCGGGCCGGGTGAACGCGGCATATTCCTGCGTCTGAAGCCGAAGCAGAATTTCCTCAATCGGCTCGAACGGCAGCAGGAACGAGCGGGTGTACTCGCCCTTTTCAATGCCATCGACCGTCCGCAGGCGGAGCATGAGATACTCGCCCGCGCGTTCGCGCAGCGGGACGAGTTCGGACTCGGACAGAATCTGGCCCTTGTCCATCACGCCCTTGATATAGCCCTCCAAATCGGGCTTGATGGTAAATCGCCGCCCGGCGAAGTCAGAGGCCGCGCACGGGCCGAAGCCCAGATACTCGTCGCCGACCCAGTATTTCATGTTGTGGCGGCAAATAAAGCCGTCGTGCGCGAAATTGGAGATCTCGTACTGGTGATAGCCGAATTGCTCAAGCGTTTCAACGGCGTAGAAATACATATCCGCCTGTGCGTCGTCGTCCGGGAGATTGGCGCAGTCCTTGTATGACCAAAGCTTCGTGCCGGGCTCTACCTTGAGGCCGTAGCAGCTGATGTGGTCGGCCTTAAGGTCGATGACGTTGCGAAGCGTCTGCATCCACTGCTCGCGCGACTGGTTCGGCAGGCCGAACATGAGGTCAACCGAAACATTGTCAAAGCCTGCGCGCCGCGAGAGCGACACAGCCTGCTGCGCCTGCCGGTAGTTATGCGGGCGGCCCAGCGCCTTGAGCTGCGCGTCGTCGTCCGACTGCACGCCGATGGAAATGCGGTTGAAGCCCGCGCGGCGCAGCCGCGTGAGCATGGGCAGCGTCACAGAATCCGGGTTGGCCTCGAGCGAAACCTCCGCGTCGCGGCTGACATCGAAGCGGCGGTCGATCTCAGCGAAAATCTTCGCAAGCCCGCCTGCACCGAAGAACGACGGTGTGCCGCCGCCAAAATAGACGGTATCGACCTCGTAGCCTGCCGCGCCCTGCGCTGCTTCCCGGATGTGCAGAATCACGGCGTCGAGATACCGGTCCATCAGATCCCGGCTGCGCGCGCCGGGGATGGAATAAAAGTCGCAGTATTCGCATTTGCTCCGGCAGAACGGGATATGGACGTAGATGCCGAGGCTTTTTTTCTTGTTTTCAACGATCTGAATGAGCGCCACGGAAAAACCTCCTACGATTCGTCGTCAAGCTTGAGGACGGCCATGAACGCCTCGGACGGCACAGCGACCGTGCCGAATGTGCGCATGCGCTTTTTGCCCTCCTTCTGCTTTTCAAGCAGCTTCTTTTTGCGTGTGATATCGCCGCCGTAGCACTTGGCGAGTACGTCCTTGCGCAGTGCCTTAATCGTCTCGCGGGCAATGATTTTGCCGCCGACGGCAGCCTGCACCGGGATCTCAAACATCTGGCGCGGGATATTGTCCTTCAGCTTCTCGCAGATCTTTCGGGCTCTTGCGTAGGCGTTGTCGGCAAAGAGAATGAAACTCAGTGCGTCAACGATCTCACCGTTCAGGAGAATGTCAAGCTTGACAAGCTTCGACGGGCGATAGCCCTCGAGTTCATAATCCAGCGAACCGTAGCCTCGTGTGCGGCTCTTGAGCGCGTCGAAAAAGTCATAGATGATCTCATTCAGCGGCATGGAATAGTGCAACTCGACGCGCGTGGGGTCGAGATACTGCATGTCTTTGAATTCGCCGCGCCGGTTCTGGCACAGGTCCATGATCGCACCAACATATTCGGGCGGGGCAATCAGGTTCGCTTTCGCATACGGCTCCTGCGCTTCGGCAATCTCGGCGGGGTCGGGATAATTGAGCGGCGTATAGACGTCAAGCTGCGTGCCGTCTGTTTTGGTGATCTTATAGACGACGTTTGGAGCCGTCGTGATGAGATCAAGGTTATATTCGCGCTCGAGCCGCTCGAGAATGATCTCCATGTGCAGAAGACCCAGGAAACCGCAGCGGAAGCCGAAGCCCAGCGCAATGGAGTTTTCCTGTGTGAAACTCATGGAAGCGTCGTTCAGCTTCAGCTTTTCCAGCGCGTCGCGCAGATCGCCGTATTTCGAGCCGTCCGCCGGATACACGCCCGAGAAGACCATCGGCTGCGCCTGATGGTAGCCCGGAAGCGCTTCAGCCGCCGGATTTTCCACGCCCGTAATGGTGTCGCCCACGCGGGTATCGGAGACGGTCTTGATGGAGGCCGTGAGATATCCGACCTCGCCCGCGCCGAGGCTTTCGGCCGGAACCATACCCTTCGGGTGCAGATATCCGACTTCCACGACCTTGTAAACCGCCCCGGAGGCCATCATGCGGATATCCATGCCGGGATAGACCGTGCCGTTGACCACGCGCAGGTACACGATCGCGCCGCGATAAGAATCATACTGGCTGTCGAAAATCAGACACTGCAAAGGTGCGTCCCGGTCGCCCGTGGGCGCGGGGACATTCTTCACGATCATTTCCAACACGGAATGGATGTTGATGCCGTTCTTGGCGGAGATTTCAGGCGCGTCCATGGCGGGGATGCCGATGACGTCCTCAATTTCCTTCTTGACCTCGGCAGGCCGCGCCGCCGGAAGGTCGATCTTGTTGACGACGGGCAGAACCTCCAGTCCATTGTCAACCGCCAGATAGGTGTTTGCCAGCGTCTGGGCCTCGATGCCCTGTGATGCGTCAACGACCAGTACCGCGCCCTCACAGGCAGATAAGCTGCGGGAAACTTCATAGTTAAAATCGACGTGGCCCGGCGTGTCGATGAGGTTCAGGACATATTTCTCGCCGTCGTCGGCGCGGTAATCCAGACGCACGGCGCGCGCCTTGATGGTGATGCCGCGCTCACGCTCGAGCTCCATGGAGTCGAGGATCTGGTCCTCCATCTCGCGCTTTTCAACGGAATGGCACTCCTCCAGCAGCCGGTCTGCCAGCGTGGATTTGCCGTGGTCAATGTGGGCGATGATCGAAAAATTGCGGATATGCGAAAGGTCGGTCATGTGCGGTTCCTCTCTTAGTAAGCGATATTTTCGGTTGTGACAGTCTCGTATCTGGCAGAACTGGAGAAGTACGCGTCAAGAATGGGAATACAGACGTTTGCCAGATTGCCGCCCTGCGAGCCGCGTTCGACATAGACGGCGATGGCGATCTCGGGATCGTCCGCCGGGGCATAGAGCACGAACGAGGCGTGGTCGGAGCCGGAGAACGCGCCGGTAGAGGTCGTGCCCTGCCACTGCGCCGTGCCGGTCTTGCAGGCGATGGGGATGGGATAATCCCGGAGATACTGCTCCGCCGTGCCGATGGTCGCGGTCATACGCATGCCCTGATCGAGTGCGGCCAGTGCCTTTTCGGAGATGTTCAGCGTGCTTGCCACAACGGGCTTGGATTCTTCAATCAGATCCTGATAGTCCCACGAGACGACGCGGGACAAAAGTGTCGCTTCATAGCGCGTGCCCTTGTTTGCCAGCGCCGAGGTATAGCAGACCAGCTGCAGAGGCGTGAACTTGTTCAGGCTCTGGCCGATGACGGCCTGTAAAACGTCCGCGCCGAACCAGCCTGCGTCTTCGCCAGCGTACTGCTTGTTCTTTTCCTCTGCATTCGCGCGCGCGCCGGTGTCCTCCGGCAGTTCGATGCCCGTCGGCTCTCCAAGGCCGAGCGCCTTGGCGACGATATCAAACGGGTTGTTTCCCGTTTCCTTTTTATAGCTGTCGTAGGTCAGACGGCCGACTTCATAGAAATAATAGTTGCAGGAATAGGCGATGGCCTCCATCAGATTGATCTTGCCGTGCGTGCGCGGATTGGCCAGCGACCAGATGTGGCACTTGGGCTGGAAAGACTCATAGAAGGTGTAAAGGCCCTTGTCCTCAATGATATAGCCGGGGTCAAAGCCGCCCATGTCAACGGCGGCGATGGCCGTAACCATCTTATAGACCGAGCCGGGCGGGAAGGCCGCGAGCGCACGGTTGAACAGCGGGCGCATCTCGTCTGCGTTAAGGGTGGTGTAGTCCTGATTGAAGGTCGCAAGGTTGTAGGTCGGGTAGCTTGCCATGGCGAGAATTTCGCCTGTTTTGCACATCTGCACAACGACCGCGCCGCCCTGTGCGTCCTTGCCCTCTTTTTTTGTGCCGACGCCGGTTTCACGCAGGTAGAGAATGACCTTCTCCAGTGCATGCTCGGCCACAGCCTGCAGGGAGATATCAATGGTCAACTCGACGTTGTTGCCCGGCACAGGCTCCGTCACATAATAGCGGTTCAGAATTTCGCCGGTCGAGGAAACAGTCGTTTTCTTGATGCCGCTCGAGCCGTGCAGATAAGATTCAAACGCCTTCTCCACGCCGGACTTTCCGACGAGTGCGTTCATGGCATAGCCCTGCTGCTTGTATTCGGTGTATTCGTCCGGGTCCATGGCTGCAATATAGCCGAGGATATGCGCGGCATACGTCGTGTTGTATTCGCGCACCGTGCCGTTTTCGACCACGACGCCCGGCACGGCCAACTCCATCACGGCGGCCAGCGATTCTGCATCGACGTCCTCAGCCAGCGTGTAGTTTTCAAGGCCGATGTCATCGACCGAGCGCAGTTCTAGTTCATAGCGGACGGAAATGACGCGGTAGACATCCTGCTGGGTCCAATCGTCCGGGATTTTGTATTCATCGCGCAGACGCTTCATAAGTGTGGGCGCGGAAATATCAAGGTCATAGCTTCGGCTGGCGAGGAACTTGCGGAAAAAACTCTGCCACGCAGTGTCGTTGGTATCGGTGTATTGGTAGGGACGTTCGGAGGAGATGGGAAAGTGCGATTCATACGCGATCCCCAGTTCGTCGCAGAGGTTCAGAACCTTCAGCAGATTCCCGTTCGGGTCGGGCGCGTTGAAAAAGACAAAGTTGACGATGACAAGGTTATAGCTGGCGCGGTTCGACACCAGTACGTTGCCGTTGCGGTCAAGAATATTGCCGCGTGCGGCCTCAACCGTCGATTGGTACGTCATGGAGTCGGCATCCGCCGTGACGAGGGAGTCCTCTGTAACGGCAGCCTGCGTCTTATAAAGCCGCAGGCTGAACACGCCGATCATGGCCAGAATGACAATGATGAATACGATCATGCGGAAGCGGGAAATTCGCTGCATTTATTTGACACCAACCTTTCGGATCGCCCAGGCTCCAAGATACAGAAGCGGGCACGAGAGCAGACTCAGGCCAATCTGAATCGGCAGAGCAGCAATCATGCCGATGTGGACCGTGCCGAGATAGCATTGAAGCAGGAATAAAATCGTCTGGCAGAATACGAGTGCCAGCAGGCTCATCAGAACGGCGGACAGCAGCTGCCGCACCAGATACCGGTCGCAGAGATAGCCGATCACCGCGCCGCAGATAGTCAGCAGCACAATGTGCATCGCGCCGCCGCTTGCGCCCGTAAAGCACCAGACGGCGCCGCAGCAAAGGCCGTAAAGCGCCCCGGCCTCGGCGCCTGCCAGCATGGCGACGCAGGCGAGGCAGACAGGGATCAGCGTCAGCTTGACGCCGAAAAACCGTGCCCGGCCGAACACAACCGTCTGCAAAACGGCGATCAGCAGAAACAGCACGCCGTAAAGCGTCCACATCAGCGCATTTTTATAGGTCGCGTGCATCGCGCGGGCCTCCTTTCGGTCATATACACGTCAAGCTGCATTTTTCGAGGTTCGTTTGTAGGGGCCGATGCCCACATCGGCCCGTTGGGCATTTACGAATTTGCCGAAGACTACCGTAAAAAAACGGTGCATTCTGCCGGGCCGATGCGATGCCCGCAGGCTAGTTTCGAGGCGCAACCGCGCTTTGCGCGGCTTTTAGCGCCGAAGATGGGCATCGGCCCCTACAACACAGCGTTCGCAGTGCGTCACGAAAATCGAACACGCCTGCTGTCACTGCACATTATACTCCGTAATGATTGCGATCTGCTCCAGCTTGGACAGGTCGCAGGACGGTTCGAGCGTGGCGTATTTCGCAACGCCTGTCTCGTCGAGACTGGCGTTTGTGATGTATCCCAGCAGCAGGCCGCGCGGATAGAGCGTCGAGCCGGTCGTGACGACCTGGTCGTTATTTTTGACGATCGCGTCCGTCAGCAGATAGTTCATGCGCAGAATTTCCGTTCCGTCCTCAAGGAATGTGCCCTGCACCACGCCCGTATAGCCGGACGAGGCCACGGAGGCGGAAATTTCAAGCGATGAGTCCATAATCGTCGTGACGGTGGCCCAGTTGGTGCCGACCTTGGTCACAAGGCCCACGACCTGCCCGTTTTCCGTCACGGCGCACATACCCTCTTCCAGTCCCGCGTTCGTGCCCTTTCCGATGGTGAAAGCGCTTTTATAGTCGGAAGAATCCCACGAAATGATGTACGACGTGAGGAATTTATAATCCTCATGCTCCTCGGACAGCTTCAGAAGCGCCTTGAGCCATTCGTTCTCGCGCTGAAGCTGCTCGGCGTCGCGGATATCCTCCTGCATGGCGAGGATCTGCTTTTCCATCTCCGCGTTTTCCGCCTCGAGCGTCTCATAGCGGAACATGTAGTTATAATACCGCTCGGCCAGCCGGTCGATGGACGCGACGCCCGCGCGGATGGGAGACAGAATCGTCCCGACCACATTTTCGATCGCGCTTGTTCCACTCGTGATGGCAAGCGTCACGGCGGCGCAGATGGCGACGATGAGCGCAACGATCAGAATGGTCTTGAGCCGGCCTGTCCAGAATTTTTTCTTCATGCCTGCGCCTCCTGCACGTCAAGAATGCTGACGCCGAACGCGCGCAGCATCCGGCACAGCGGGCACAGTGGCAGACCCATGACAGAGAAATAATCGCCCTCGATGCATTTGACGAACATGGCCCCGTAGCCCTGAATGCCGTAGCTTCCTGCCTTGTCCATGGGCTCGCCGGTTCTGACATAGGCGCGGAGTTCCTCGTCACAGAGCGTGCGGAATGTTACCTTCGTCACAACGGCTTCGGATTCGATGCGGGGGCCTTTGCATACAGACAGAACGGTCACGACCTCGTGCGTCCTGCCGGAGAGCAGGCGGAGCATGTCCAGTGCTTCCTGCTCCGAGCGGGGTTTTCCCAGTTCGCGGCCGTCGATGACCACGATGGTATCGGCAGCAATGACGATATCGTCCGCAGCTGCGCCGGCGGCGATGGTCTGCGCTTTCAGACGGCTGACGCGCGTGACCTCCTGCTGGACAGGAAGCGACTTGTCCATCGTCTCGTCCACATCTGCCACACGGACGGTAAACGGCAGGCCGGTAAGCTTCATCAGTTCCTGCCTGCGGGGAGATTGCGATGCAAGGATGATCATAAGGAGTTCCTTCTTTTTTTGCTTATTCCACGCCGCGCGAATACAGTCCGCGCGTATAGCTTCCAGCGTCGAAGACGGCCCGGCCCTGATAGTCCATCAGCACCTTGTCGATCTCGCTGGGGTTTTCCGTTGTAAACTGCAGCCGCAGCGCCCACAGGCCCATACCCCGGAACGCATCCTTTTTATCGAGCAGATACAGCTTTTTGCCGTTCAGCAGCACATTGCGGCAAGTGCCGGGGTCTTTGACGATGGGAAATTCCTCACCCACGCGATCAACCAGCCGAACCGTGCCGGTCTGACAGGTACAGGTGCCGGTGCGGTTTTTAATGACGCAGTTTTCCATCAGCATCAGCGGCAGCCGCCCGTAGATCAGAACCTCCGCCGGGACGGCCTTGGAGATATCACGGATCTGCGGCAGCGTCAGTTCAAACGACAGAAGCTGCGAATCAAGCCCCTGCTCGCGCAGATAGCGCATGGCGCGGGAATTGACGATATTGAGGCCGAAATCGCCCCGGACGGCGAAGCCCGCCGCGCGGGCGATGTGCAGCTGTCCGAGATTTCCGGCCAGAACCTGCCGCACGCCCATATCGTAGACCGTGCGCAGCTGCCGCGCGATGGGAACGAGTTCGCCGCTCCAGATCACGCGCGGCAGAATGGCCGCAAGCTGCGTCTCAACGCCCACGCGCTGCCGCAGCTCCGGGTGCTCGACCAGTTCGGACAGCGGGACATAGAGCACCGTCGGCTTCATGGAGAGCATACGGGATGTAATCTGGTCGGCCGTGCGGACGGCCACGGTCAGCTGCGGTTCGCCGGAGATGCCATCGTAGCGCGGCGGCTCGTCATAGGCGTTCAGGTGCGGCTTTTCGGCGCGGCCGCGCTTCGCGGTGAGTTCGGCGATCACGTCACGCCGCATGGCGTTGATGGCGGAGGCCGGAAGCATCAGATCGGGATCCAGCGACGAGCGGACACTGGTACAGAGGTACGGCGTTCCGCCGGTTTTTTTCAGCTGCTGTTCCAGATCCTGCGCTGTGAGTGAGCGGTAGACGGCCTGTTCCGGCACGGGGCCGTAGGTCCGGCAGAGATTGCCGTCCGGGTCTTCTACGGCAAGCCGCGCGGGCTGTCCGCGGTGGATCATGGCGTAAAAGCGCACGCCGATGCGCTGCGTCTCGCCCTGCTCATAGGTGGCGCGGGCAGAGGCGAACAGGTCGGCTGTGTCCTCGCTCTCCTGCCGGCGACCGAACATATCGCTGCCGGTCTGACCCTTGAAATAGCCGTCGGTGAAGCCCTGACGGGAAAATGCGGTTTCGAGTTCCTGCAGATCGGCCTGCGTCAGCTTGCCGCCGTTTAAGACCGTGCGGTAGGCGCGCGTGACGATGGCGACGTATTCGGGCCGCTTCATACGGCCTTCAATTTTGATGGACGCGACGCCCATGCGCCGCAGTTCGTCCAGTTCGCCCGCCAGACAGTTGTCCTTGAGGCTGAGGGGGTAGCGCGTCGATTCAAACCGGCCGTAGCCGTAGGGTAGGCGGCAGGGCTGCGCGCACTGGCCCCGGTTGCCGGAGCGGCGGCCGATGACGGCGGACAGATAGCACTGCCCGGAGTAGCACATGCACAAAGCGCCGTGGACGAAAACCTCGATCTCGACCGGGCTTTTCTTACAGATATGCGCGATCTCCTCTGCGGGCAATTCCCGCGCAAGCACAACGCGGCTGCATCCGAGCGCGGCGGCCTCCAATACGCCCTCGAGCGAATGGATGCTCATCTGCGTGGAGGCGTGGATGGGCACATCCGGTGCAAGCTGCCGGCACAGCGATACCATGCCAAGATCCTGCACGATGAACGCATCGACGCCGCAGGATGCGGCCATGCGGATCAGTTCCGCTGCACGCGGCATCTCGCGGTCCAGCACGAGCGTGTTGAGCGTCAGGTGTACCTTGACGCCGCGCACATGGCAGTAGACAATGGCCTCCTGCAAATCGGCGGCAGAAAAATTGCGGGCGTTCATACGCGCGTTGAAGGTATCGGCGCCTAAATAAACAGCATCAGCGCCGTTGCAGACGGCGGCGCGCAGCGCCTCCATCGAACCGGCGGGAGCGAGTAATTCCATGATGATCTTCCTTTATCTATCCAAATCTGCACAACAGCATAAATATCCACATACATTGTACCACATACGGACACAACAGGAAAGTGCAATCATGCAAAAATTTGTTTCCACCCTGTAAACTTTTTTGCGCCGCAGTACGAAAAGCCGCCCCGGTCAGACCAACCGGAGCAGCAGTATGCCAATAGTCTGTAGGGGCCGATACCCATCTTCGGCGCTAAGAGCCGCGCGATGCGCGGTTGCGCCTCGAAACTAGCCTGCGGGCGTCGCATCGGCCCGGCAGAACGCAACGTTTTTACGGTGATCTTCGGCAAATTCGCAACTGCCCAACGGGCCGATGTGGGCATCGGCCCCTACAATCATACAAGCAGGTACATACGGATTCGCCGCAAACTTCCGGGAAAACCACTGCCTTCTGCGGGCGGACAGCGTCGTCCGCCCATACGCGAACTTCGGAAAAATTGCGCAGAATCGAATAGCAGCGGACTATTTCAGCTTGAATCGGATGTCGTCGCCGTAGAATTTGTACAGGCGGTATGCGCCGAGCAGGCGGGAATAGATCTGCGCGGAATAGCGCGGCGCAATATCCCCCAGCGGAAGATTGGTCGAGACGATGGTGGGCCTGTTTTCAAGCAGGCGGCTGTTGAGCAGCTGATAGAGCGCGGAGACGGCGAACTGCGTTGTCATTTCCGTGCCGAGATCGTCGAGAATCAGAAGATCACTGGAAAAATAATCCGCCGTGCGCGACACGTCCGGCTGCGGGCGGAACTTATCGGCCTCAAACGCGGCCAGCAGCTCCGCCACCGGCGCATAGCTGACGGAATAGCCCCGGTCGGCGACCGCCCGCGCGATGCAGGCGGACAAGTATGTCTTGCCGAGGCCCGTTGCGCCGACAAACAGAAGCGACGGCGAGGCGCAGGTGAAGTTTTGCGCATAGCCGAGCGTGTCGCGGTAGGTGCGTTCCATCAGCGTCCGGGGGCTTGTCTTCAGCCGCTCGTCATACTGTGCCGGATACAGATCGAGCCTGAATCGGTCAAAGCTTTCGGAGCCGAACAGCGCGGCAAGTTCCTTTTTCTGCTCCTGCCTGCAAAGTTCCTTGAGGCATTCGCACATCTGCGCGCCCACATAGCCTGTGCCGCCGCATTTGGGGCAGAGCGGCTGGACAGTCAGATCGTCAGGCTCCAGCCCCTCGGCCTGCAAAATCCAGTCGCGCTCCTGCTGGAGCGCCAGATTGTCCTTTTTCAGCTGCTGCATGGCAGCCACGGGGTCGCCCTGACGGCGGAACGTCGCGGCAAGCACATGTGCGGCGGTCCGGCGCAACTCCCGTTCGATCTCGCCCAGACGCGGCTCTTTTTCATAGATCGCCGCAATGCGGGCGCGGGAGGACTGCTCGTTCTGCTCGTTTTCGCTTTGCAGGCGCTGCATTGCGCGCTGCACAATGGCCTGAGAGTATGCCATGGTCAATCCTCCTTGTCATTCAGCAGACGATCAACGGCGGCGCGCTCCAGCGCGCTCAACTCGTCATGGTGGCGCTGTACGCCGTAGCCGGGGCGGCCGGACGCGGGCTTTGCCGGGGCGCGGTCGCCGGATTCAATCTGGCTGAGTGTGGTAAAGCCCTGCTCGTGCCAACTGCGCAGGATGGAGTTGCAATAGGGCCACTTGAGTCCGCCGGTCGCCATACAGGTCTTTTCATAGGCCAGACCGATTTCTTTTTCGCCAAAGCCCCATGAGAGCCACGTCAGGATGTAATTCTCCTCGCCCGTTGTGAGCCGTCTGTCCGTAATGCCGAACAGTTCGCGGATTTTTCCCAGCTGCGACTGCCGCAGCAGCTGGTTCTGCATGTAAACAGCTGCCTGCTCCATCGTGTCGATGCCGTGGTCGGCCCAGTAATACGCCTCTTTCTCGATCGACCGCAGAGACGGCATGCGCGAGATGCCGCGCGAACGCTGCCGCTGGATGCAGTAGTTGACAAGAATCGAAATGACCTCACCGGGAAGCCCCAGATAGCGGTAGACCGAAAGCAGAATTTTAAGTTCCTCGTTGGATAGCACCCGTCCCAGCCGCCGCTGCGTCTCGCCGGTGATGGCTTCAAACTCGCGGCTGGTGCGCGTTTCGCGGATGACGTCCTGCTCGGTATAGACCGGGGCCTGCGACGCGTCGAGATGCTGTCTCGCTTCCTGCGGCCAGAGCCCCAGCTGTTGAAGCGTTGCGCAGGCCAGATCGTACCGGGCCTGTGTCATGCGCAGCGCCGTCTGCGCATCGGCAAGCGGACGGTTTGCGAAAAGATAGAGATACAGCAGCGCAGCGTCGCCGTTGGCGGCGGCCAGCAGCCGCTGCGCGGCGTCGGCGGGGATGAGAAGCGGTTCCGCCAAGGCGAACGCCCCCTTTCGTAAAAGCTGAAATTATCCGAAATCAAATGCAAGATACACATCTGGCATGTGCGCATCCGAAAGCCATTTGCACATGGCAAATGGTGCGCTGCCGCCCACGGTGCGTACGCGGCACTGCTTTGCCGGAAGCTGTTTTAACAGTGCCGGAAGGACAGAACAGTCCGGCAAGATCTCGTCCACGACGAGTGTCTCGCCGTCCGGATGTGCGCAGGCGCAGCCGAAGTGGCTGCCGAGTTCCAGCCGGTAAAAGCCGGACATGGAGGCCTGATACCGAAGATCGGACAGGCCATAGCGCACATGCGGCAGATCATAGAGGACCGTCTCACGCAATCCGGCATATTCGGCGGGCGTCAGCACTTCGCACACGCCGCGTGCCTCCGGCGCGCCGCCCTCGTCAAAAAAGGCTGTGTTCTGCGAGACAAAGCCCAGCGAGGCGTAATAGCTGCGCAGCGCGTCCGTCGCCGGAACAAGCGTCAGGCAGTCAAAATACCGCTTTGTCAGTTCTTTTTCTGCGTAGGCCAGCAGCTTTGCGCAGATCCCGCGCTTTCGGAAGTCCGGATGCGTGGTCACGGCATAAAGATAGGCCGTGCGGCAGTTTTTTTCGCCCCATGCCACCTCCTGCGGCAGCGCGTAGGCGGCGGCAATGATCTTGCCGTCCTCTTCTGCACAGAAGCCGGTCGCGGTGGGATAGGAAATAGCGAAAAACGCCTCGATCTCCTGTTCCGTGTCGCCGAAGCCGAGCGCCCAGAGCGACTTCAGCTGCGGCAGATCGCCGGGGTTTGTTTTGCGGAAGCGCATCGGTCAGTTCTCCTTCCAGTCGGCTGTGTATTTTTCCAGCAGTACCGTCGGCTGGTACGATTCCTTCGCGCGGCGCAGGCCCTCGGAGCCCATGTCGTCTTCACGGTTCAAAAAGCGCACCTCCGGGTATTTCTCCGCGATCATGCGGGAAAACTCGCGGTTGATCATGGCGTAGGCACCGTTCACGTCCGGGAAAGCCTTTTCAAAGCCGACGTCATAATAGTCCCGGTTCATGCGGCTGCCCATGGAAAACGCGATGATGCGCTCACCGTCGGACAGCAGCAGACCGTCCATTTCCAGTTCGTCAAAATGGTCAAATGCGCGCTGCAGCGCGGCCTTTTCCAGCTGCAGCTGGTCGAGTTCCTGCGCGTTTACGGCAGGTTCATGCGTCTCATACCAGATGCGCAGCATCTCATGGCACTGCGGAAGATTTTCATCGGTGATGGGTGCCGTGAACCAGTCTGGGAACTCGTCTTCAAAGCGGTTGCAGTGGTTGCGCTTGGACTGCAGCTTCTTGCCGTGCAGTTCGGAGAGTTCTTCAACGGTATAGATATAGTCGTAGGAATTGCGGCAGGCGGTAAACTCAAATTTGCCCGGATAGAGCGCTTCGAGTTCCGCGCGCGTTTCGTTCGTCAGACTGCGCAGGCGCAGCGGATTGCCGCGCTCGGCAGCGTCGGCCCGGATAGCCTCGATCGCTTCGCGCAGATCGCCGGTTCCGGCTGGATAGAGATAGACCTCGCGGCCGCGCCACGGCGCATGCTGGGTCAGGCGTTCCCCGGCCCGGCCGAGTTCGCCAAAATAGTCTGACCAGAGATACATGCAGCTGAATGCGTATTCCGCGCCGGGATATGCACAGTTTTTCAGAATTTCATGCGCCCACGCGCGATCGGCGGCCTCCGCCTTGTGAAAAGAAATCATAAAAATTCGAGACTCCTGTCTGTTTATAAAATTATTCTTGATTCTTTGTCAGTATACCACGGATGTCAAATATTTCGCAACAGCGTTGACAAAAATACGGGAAAAGGATACAGTATAAAGGAACAGCCCCTCTTTCATTCGGAGCGGGCAGAAAAGAGGGAAAAAATATGTGCGAAGCATGCAAGAAACCGTTTTATATCACCACGCCGATCTATTATCCGTCGGATAAGCTGCATATCGGCCATACCTACTGCACCGTTGCGACCGATGCCATGGCGCGCTATAAGCGCCTGCAGGGCTACGATGTCATGTTCTTGACCGGCACGGACGAGCACGGCCAGAAAATCGAAGACAAGGCGAAGGCCGCCGGCGTCACGCCGAAGCAGTTCGTTGACAACATCGTTGCCGGGCCGAAGGGCATTCTCGATTTGTGGAAGCTGATGAACATCTCCAACGACCGCTTCATCCGTACCACGGACGATTATCATGTGGAGGCCATCCAGAAGATCTTCCGGAAGATGTATGAAAATGGCGATATCTATAAGGGCGAATACAAGGGCAAATACTGCACCCCCTGCGAAAGCTTCTGGACAGAGAGCCAGCTGGTAGACGGCAAATGCCCCGACTGCGGCCGCGAGGTGCACGACGCGTCAGAGGAAGCCTATTTCTTCCGCCTCTCCAAATACGCGGGCCGCGTGCGCGAACTGCTGACGACGACGGATTATCTGCAGCCGAAGTCCCGCGTCAACGAAATGGTCAACAACTTTATTGACCCCGGCCTCGAGGACCTTTGCGTTTCGAGAACGAGCTTCACATGGGGCGTTCCCGTCGACTTTGACCCGGGTCACGTGGTCTATGTGTGGATTGACGCGCTCTTCAACTACATGACCGCGCTCGGCTTTGAAAACGATAAGTATCACGATCTGGAGAAATACTGGCCGGCAGACGTGCATTTTGTCGGCAAGGAAATCGTCCGCTTCCACTCGATCATCTGGCCGGCAATGCTCATGAGCCTGGATCTGCCGCTTCCCAAAAAGGTCTACGGGCACGGCTGGCTCGTCATGGACGGCGGCAAGATGAGTAAGTCCAAGGGCAACGTCGTTGACCCGTATGTGCTCGCCGAGCGCTTCGGCGTGGACGCGCTGCGCTTCTTCCTGCTGCGCACGTTCCCGTTCGGCTCGGACGGCAACTTCTCGAATGAACTGCTCATCAACACCATCAATGTCGACCTCGCCAACGACCTCGGCAACCTCGTCTCCCGCACGACGGCCATGGTCGAAAAATATTTCGGCGGCACGCTGCCGGAAAGCCGTCAGGCCGATGCGCTCGACGACGAGCTCATCTCTCAGCTCTCGGCCCTTCGCGGCAAGTACGAGACCGAGATGGAGAAGTTCCAGTTCCAGAACGCGCTTGAGCTCATCTTCAAGTGCATCCAGCGCGCCAACAAGTATATTGACGA
>OICR01000449.1_pt1 | contig 18600 bp, 14 predicted proteins | sample 1581321 | NCBI WGS metagenome assembly OICR01 (sample SAMEA3882557, study PRJEB24775) | human gut metagenome | biome: human-associated habitat; feature: intestine environment; material: feces | place: Netherlands | collected 2009/2010
CGAGCCGTTAAAGAAAGTCGATATGTCGCTTCTGCACACGATAGCCGATATGGACGGGCTGCCTGCCGCAGGCGCGTTCAACATCAGAAGAAACGGGCAGGGCGTCGCAAGGCAGTCGAGCGAGAATATCACGATAGAGCCCAAAAGCGGCAAGCCCGGCATAGACATATATATAAAGCCGTTCACAAAGGGCGAGGAGGTTCACATCCCCGTCATAATCACCGAGAGCGGAATAAATGACAAGGTGTATAACGATTTCTATGTCGGCGAGGGCGCGGACGTGCTGATAGTCGCGGGCTGCGGCATACACAACTGCGGCGGCGAAAAGACCGAGCACGACGGTATCCACCGCTTCTTCATCGGCAAAAACGCAAAAGTCAAATATGTCGAGAAGCACTACGGCGAGGGCGAGGGCACGGGCGAAAAGATATTAAACCCCGTGACCGAAGTCACCATGGAGGAGGGCTCCTACTGCGAGATGGAGATGATTCAGCTCGCGGGCGTCGATTCCACCCTGCGCGAGACGGACGCCTCGCTTGATGCGCGGGCGAAAATAGTCATAACCGAGCGCCTGCTCACTCACGGCAGACAGAAGGCCCGCTCCAACATGACCGTGAACCTAAACGGCAGGGATTCGAGCGCGCAGATAGTCTCCCGCTCGGTCGCCAAGGACAGCTCCGAGCAGGTGTTCTACCCGAGAGCCGTCGGCAACACCGCCTGCCGCGCCCATGTTCAGTGCGACTCGATAATTATGGACAAGGCAAAGATCCGCTCTATCCCCGAGATAACGGCGAACGATGCCGACGCGCAGATAGTCCACGAGGCCGCCATAGGGCGCATAAACAACGACCAATTATTGAAGCTTATGACCTTCGGACTGACCGAGGAGGAGGCCGAGGAGGTCATAGTCAGCGGTTTTCTTAAATAAATAAAATATTTTTATGCAATAAGTTTAAAAACCACTTGAAAATCCGGACAGATATGTTACAATTACACTGTTTGAGACCGCGCACTCGGCATACGGCCGCGCGGCATTTAAGGAGGTAATAACCAGACATGGAAAAAGCGAAGCAGTATTTCTGTGCTAAGCCGAACGGCAAGCTGCACTACCCACACACGATTCTCACGGGATTCGGTTTCCTTGCGTCGTCTATCGCATGGGCCATTTACGATCCCTACATAACAAAGATACTCAACTATCTGCTCAGCAACAGCGCCACGATAACCTCGTGGTCGGCAAAGCTCAACGAGACGTTCCCGAAATTGGCCGAGTTCGCCGCGGCAAACGGTGAGAATGTCACCACCGCCGCGGGCGGCATAACGCTCGTCCCGCTGTTCATCGGTATTATCATGACGTTTGACAACATCTTCGGCGTCATCTTCCAGCCGACCTTCGGCAAGCTCTCCGACAACACCCACTCCCGCTTCGGAAAGCGCCGCCCGTACGTCATCTTCGGCGCGCCGATTTCGGCAGTTCTGTTCGCAATTATACCGTTAGTTGCGATAAAGTTTAATTCTCTCCCGCTGACGATGCTCTTCATCATACTCTTCGTCTTCGTCATGTCGCTCTGGAGAGCTCCCGTCGTTGCGCTCATGCCCGACCTTACCCCGAGCGAGATTCGCTCCGAGGGCAACGCCGTCATCAACCTCATGGGCGGCGTAGGCGGAGCACTCGGCCTGTTCGCGGGCACTATCGTCACGGCTGTCTACTGCGCCGTTACGGGAATCTCCTCGAAGTCCCCCGAGTTCAACGAGCTCAACACTTTCCCCTACGTTTTCCTGCTCGGCGCCGCCGTTATGGTAATCGGTATGCTCATCATCCTCTTCTTCGTCAAGGAGCCCGACAGCCGCATTAAGATAAAGGGCGAGATGAATCAGGCAGCCGACGCAGAGGCAAGACGCAAGGCTGAAAAAGAGGCCGCAAAGGCCGAAAAAGAAGCGAGAAAGAAAGAGAAGCTCACCTCCGGCGAGAGAAGAAGCCTTATCTTCATGCTCATGGGTCTGTTCTTCCTCTTCTGCGGCACGAACGCCATCTCCACCTTCTTCGCTCTGTTTGCGGATGAGATTCTTCATAAGACCGCCGCTCAGGCAACCATCATGACCACCGCCTTTGCCGCCGCCTCCGCAGTCGCCGCCATCCCCGCGGGCTGGCTCGGCAAGAAGTTCGGCCGCAAAAAGACCATACTCGGCGGACTCGCCATATTCATCATCGCATTCGGCGCATATCTGCTCACCGAGATACTTCACATCAACGCACTCAGCGGAGCGCTCATCTGGGTAGCTCTTGTCGTGGGCGGCGCGGCGAATATGTTCATCACCGTCAACACCCTGCCCCTCGTGCTCGAGATAGGCGGCATAGACAAGGTCGGTACCTTCACCGGCTACTACTACACCGCCACCTTCTCAGCGCAGATAGCCACTCCGATAATCTACGGCATCGTCCGTATGTTCACGGGCACTTATATGTCCCTGTTCTACTATTGCCCGATAGCCTTCATCCTCTCGACTCTCTGCATCCTCGTCGTTCACCACGGCGAAGCGATCCCCGACGAGATAGTCGAAAAGATCAAGGAAGAGAACGAGGACTGATAAAAAGTCTTACAGCAAAGCCCCGCCGGGAAATCGGCGGGGCTTTTTCGCCGCAAAAATTTCAAAAAGCCCTTTATTCTCGGACAGTTCTATTGTATAATAAAATCAGAAGAATGCAAAGCGATAAAGAAAGGACAGTATTACCGTGGAAAAGAATAAAGTCAAGCTGACTATCTGCGGCGCAGAATATGTCATAGCCTCGGGAGAAGAAAACAAATACATGATCGAACTGGGAAACGAGGTCGATGAAAAGATAACCTCGATTCTCCGCCAGAATCCGCGTATCTCCGTGACTCAAGCGGCGGTTCTCGCGGCGCTCGAATTTGCGGATGCAGAGAAAAAGGCAACTTCGGACGCAGAAAAACTGCGTTCAAGCATTCAGGAGTATCTTGAGGACTCGTCGCGTGACAAGCTCAATTGCGAGATTGCGACACGCGAGGCGGACAGGATAGCAAAGGAGTTCGCCGAATACAAGAAACGTCACGGAGGACGGGATGAATAAGCCGGAGATACTTGCGCCCGCCGGCTCGTTCGACTCGCTTACGCCGTATACCTCGGCGGACGGAAGCTCAACGCGCGCCGCAACGCCGCAAATTTCAGCGACGAGGAGCTGGCGCAGGCGGTCGAATACTGCCATGCGCGCGGGGTCAAGGTTTATATCACGCTCAACACCCTTGTGCGTGACGATGAGACTGAAACGGCGATGAACGCCGTCAGGTGCGCCTGCGACATCAAAGCAGACGCACTTATTTTACAGGATATCGGGCTTGCTTCGCTCGTTCGCAGAGCGGCTCCCGATATGCCGCTGCACGCCTCGACGCAGACCTCGGTTCAGACTCTCGACGGGATAAAGCTGCTCGCGGATTTGGGCTTTTGCCGCGCGGTGCTCCCGAGAGAGCTTTCAAAAAAAGAGATAGAAAAAATAGCCGCACAGTCGCCGATAGAGCTTGAATTATTCGTCCACGGCGCACTGTGTATGTGCCTGTCGGGTCAGTGTCAGCTGAGCGCCGTGCTCGGCTCGCGCTCGGGCAACAGAGGCCTGTGCGCCCAGCCGTGCAGACTGCCGTTTTCGGCAGAGGGCGGCACGGGGCACGACCTGAGCCTCAAGGATATGTCACTTATCGAATATCTGCCGGAGCTTGCGCAGATGGGCATTACCTCATTTAAAATAGAGGGACGCATGAAGCGGCCGGAGTATGTCGCCGCCGCCGTGACCGCCTGCAAAAAGAGTCTTGCGGGCGAGGATGCCGCCGGCTATGAGCGCACGCTCGGCGCGGTGTTTTCCCGCTCCGGATTTACCTCAGGCTACTATGACGGCGCTCTCGGGCGCGATATGTTCGGCGTGCGCCGCAAGGAGGACGTGACCGCCGCAAAGGAGGTGCTTGCGCCTCTCGCCGCTCTGTATGACGGCGAACAGCCACTGATAAGAGCCGACATGTATCTCTCGGCGCATGTCGGAGAAAAGGCGGGGCTCGCCGTTAAGGCCGCCGGCAAGAGCGTCTTTGCCGAATCCGACAGCGCCGTGCAAAAGGCGCAGAACAGAGCCGTAGGCCGCGAGGAGACAGAGACGCGGCTTCGCAAATGCGGCTCGACGCAGTTCTATGCCGGGGATATTGAGACAGACATCGGAGACGATATATTTTTAAGCGCGGCGGAGATAAACTCGCTTCGCAGAAAAGCGCTCTCGGCGCTCGAGAAAAAAATCGCCGAGCGCGGCGAAATCCCGTTTTATCCTCAGCAGACGGCAACTAAACGCCGCCGCTCCAAAAACCGCGGCTATGTCATAAGATTGAAAAGCGTCTCGCAGCTGCCCTCAGACCTCTCTCTCGTGCGGCGCGTGATACTGCCCCTCGACATTGACGCCAAAACAGTCGACTCGCTCAAGGAGAAAAAGATTCAGCCGGCGGTCGAGGTCCCCGCCGCTGTTTTCGGCGGCGGCTCGGCGGTTTACAACGCCATTGTCAACGCGCGCAAAAACGGCGTTTCTCTCGCCGCGGTCTGCTCTCTCGACGGCGCGGCCATAGCAAAAAAAGCGGGCATGAAGCTCTGCGCTCTGCCCGGGACAAATATATTCAACACCTTTTCGCTCGACGAATTCGAGCACCTCGGCTTCACCGACGCGGTGCTGAGCACGGAGCTAAAGCTCACCCAATGCTCCGCGCTCGGCGGACATCTCCCGCGAGGAGTGTTCGCCTACGGGCGGCTGCCGCTGATGCAGACGAGAAACTGCCCCGTTAAAAACGGCACGACCTGCGCCCAATGCCGCAAGCACGGCTTTTTGACGGACAGGATGGGAGTAAAATTCCCCGTCGAGTGCACGCCTTTCGCCTCGACCCTGCTAAACAGCGTGCCTGTAGTCGAGAGCGACAAGCGCGAGCAGTTTGAATTTGCGGATTTCTCGCTGCTGTGGTTTACGACCGAGACAAAGGACGAATGCGAAAAAATTCTCGAAAGCTACCGCAGGGGCGACGTCCCGCAGGGTGAATTTACGCGCGGACTTCTCTACCGCGGCGTCGAATAAAAGGAGACATATCATGCTCACACTCAAGATGAAAAAAATGCGCCCCGGCGCAATAATTCCGAAGCGTGCGACAGCGGGCAGCGCGGGATTGGATCTGTGCGCCTGCACCGAGGGCGAGGTGGTTCTCAAGGCGGGCGAGCGCACCGTGATACCCACGGGCATAGCCATCGCCATAGAAAACAACGAGACCGCCGCGTTTATTTATGCACGCAGCGGACTCGGGATAAAGCACGGTATTTCGCTCTCGAACGGAGTCGGAGTCATTGACAGCGACTACAGAGGCGAGATATGCGTAGGGCTGATAAACACCTCGAACGAGGACTACACGATACAGCCCGGCGAGAGGATAGCCCAGCTTGTCCTCGCCCCCGTCATTCCCGCGGAGCCCGCAGAGGTCGAGAGCCTCGACGAGACGGAGCGCGGCGCGGGCGGCTTCGGCTCAACCGGCAGATGAGTTTTTCCTGTTTTTGAAAAACTTTATCACCCACCAGATTATCACGGCGGGGATGCAGCAGACTATGACGAGAACTATCTTATCCATGGGGATGTAGTCATATATGCCGTCGCCCAAGATAGTAAAAAGTATAACACGCGGCATTATTCCGCCGATTGAAAGGAGCGCATATTTCCAAAACGGCAGCTTCGTTGCGCCGAGGAAAAGGCTGACAAAGTCAATTGGGAACACGGGCAGCAGGCGCACCAAAAAGAGCGCGGAGAGCTTCTTTCCGTCGCCTAAGGCGAGCACCTTATCCCCCGCCTTGCTCCCCTTGAGCCGCTTCTCGACATATTCGCCGCCGAGAAACCAACCGAGCAGATAGGTCGCGGTTATTTCGAGCGCGATGCCCGCGAGGTTTATCGCAATGGCCGAGGGCGTGGGGAACGCCATGCCGACGGAAATATATATCATCGACGCGGGTATTATAAACAGCACGGATTTTACGGCATAAACGCCGATTATCACCGCCACCGCGGCGGCAGTGCTCCCCGCCCCGTCGACAAGGGCGCGCATATCGATTTTTGTGAGCCTGTCGTAGTTCACAACGGCGATAACCAGCAGCGTTATCGCAACCGCGCAGCGCAGAATAAGCATGAGCACATCCCTGTGCTTTTTAAAAAAACTCTTCAAATCGGTTCTCCTGATAAAATTACTGTCTTATAGTATATCCGCAAAAAGCGATTTTTGCAACCTCGGGAGAAAACTTAATACTTTATGAACAAACCGAAAATTTTGTTCCTTTATCCCGACTTTTTTCTTTTAGATGTGGATTTTATCTTGAACCTGTGTTAGAATGTTTATCTAAATCAACTGACAGATATGAAAGGAGCCGCAAAAATGACTGTAAAAGAGAAGATACAGCGAGCAGCAGCCGCGGCGGTTCTGTCCCGCATGATAAAATATGTCAGAAAAGATCCCGACACAAACTTGGTTAAGCTTATTGATAAATCCGAGCTGTTTGTCGGCAATATATTCCCCTCGAAGAACTTCGACAGCTTCCGCGAGGGTGCGAAAGACCCCGAGAACGTCTGGCGTCAGCTGGCGCTCAGGCTTATAGATGAGATCGACGACAATGTTCTGATGAACATGATGCTCGCTCTCGGACTTGGCGCGGGAGTCAACGGCACAAAGACCGTTCGCGCAAACCGCGAAAAATATCACTGCAATATTCCGTGGGTCATTTTGCTCGACCCGACAAGCGCCTGCAACCGCAAGTGCAAGGGCTGCTGGAGCGCGGAATACGGCCACAAGCAGAGCCTCACATTTGACGAGCTCAACGATATTGTAAACCAGGGCGTCGCCATGGGCACCCATTTCTATATGTTCACAGGCGGCGAGCCGCTGCTGAGAAAGAAAGACCTCATCAAGCTCTGCGAGCTGCATCCCGACTGCGCGTTCCTCTCCTACACAAACGCCGACCTCGTCGACGAGGAGTTCTGCGAGGAAATGAAGCGCGTGGGCAACATCGCGCTCGCAATAAGCATCGAGGGCAGCAAGGAGAGCAACGACGCAAGACGCGGCGAGGGCAGCTACGACCATGTCATGCAGGCTATGGACCTGCTCAAGAGCAAGGGATGCCTGTTCGGTATCTCCGTATGCTACACCCGCGCAAACGTGGACGCGGTCACCTCCGATGAGTTCGTCGATTTGATGATATCCAAGGGTGCGCGCTATGCGTGGTACTTCAACTATATGCCCGTCGGCTCCGGCGCGGTAGAGGAGCTTATCCCCACCCCCGAGCAGCGCACGCATATGTATAACTGGGTGCGCAAAATGCGCAACAGCAAGACCGGAAAGCCCATGTTCGTCATTGATTTCCAGGATGACGGAGAATATGTCGGCGGCTGCATAGCGGGCGGCAGAAACTATTTCCACATCAACTCCGCAGGCGATATCGAGCCCTGCGTGTTCATACACTACTCGGACTCCAATATCCGCGAGCATACTCTTATCGAGGCGCTCAAGCGTCCTCTCTTCCAGGCCTACTGGCACGGTCAGCCGTTCAACAACAACCATCTGCGCCCGTGCCCGATGCTCGAAAACCCGCAGTGCCTGAGAAAGATGATAAAGGACACGGGAGCGAAGTCCACCGACCTGCTTGCGCCCGAGGATGTTGAAACCCTCTGCGCGCGCTGCGACAAGTTCGCCGCTCAGTGGGCGCCCGTTGCTCAGGAGCTCTGGGAGTCCAGAGAGCACCCGCATCCCAAGACCCAGTATTACAGGGACACTCCCGAGGGAAAAGCGGAGCTGCGCGGAAAAAAATAAACAAAACCGAATAGCCAGGGGTGCTGCCTTCGGGCGGCTGAGATGATACCCTCTGACCTGATCCGGATAATGCCGGCGTAGGAAGGATAATAGACAGCGTTTGCTGTATATTATATAGACTGACAGCGTCTGTGCATACCGCATGGACGCTGATTTCATTTTTTTGGAGGAAAAACACCATGTCAACAACCAAGAAAAACAACACAAAAGTGCTTGTTGAGTGCGCTCTGCTTATTGCTATCGCAACCGTGCTCAACGTCGTTTGCAGCTTCATACCGTTCCTGAATCTCCCCTTCGGCGGCGGATTCACCGTATGCAGCATGCTGCCCATCGTGCTTGCGGCTTACCGCAACGGCACAAAGTGGGGTCTGCTCACCGGCTTCGTATATGCCGTCGTTCAGATGCTCCTCGGCTTCAAGACCGTCTCGGCGTTCTTCATGCCCGGCTCCGACAGCTATATGGTTCTCTGGAAAGCCGTTTGCGTCTGCCTCATCGACTACATCATCGCCTACACTGTCCTCGGCCTCGGCGGCATCTTCAGAAACAAGATAAAGAATCCGTCCGTCTCCCTGTGCGTCGGCTCGATATTCGCGCTCTCCCTGCGCTATATCGCGCACATCATATCCGGCTTCATCTTCTTCGGCACCTGGGCTGACTGGTTCTTCTCGCAGGACGGCTTCACCCTCGGCGCAAAGATTCTCGAGAAGTTCAGCGGCCAGGGTCTGGCGTTCCTCTATTCCGTTATCTACAACGGCCTCTACATGATTCCCGAAATCATTATCACCGCTATCGTCGCGCTGATAATCGGCCGCGTGCCGCAGATCTCCGGCAGGAAGAACACAAAATAAAAACAACTTTTACGAACCTCACCAAAATAGAAAGAGACAGAGAACAGGGAACAGCCGCAGCTATACGCTGCGGCTGTTTTCATCTGTTAAAGATACGCTCTCAGCCCCGAGAGCAGGTTTTCCTCCGCGCCTATAATGCGCCGCGCCGTGCTGCGGGACGATCCGTCTGCGCCCTTATACTCGTTGAGATAGCGGGTCAGGCTTTTTATGCCCATGTCGCACCCGTCCGTCATCAGCCCCGCGACCGTCTTATCCGTGTCGTTGAGTCCGAGCTTGACGTTGGTCTTTATCCACGACATACTTTTAGCCACTACACCCGGGTCCTTGCCGCAGTCGCCGACCAAAGCCAGCTGCTCCCTGACCTCCCGACCTATCCTGTCATGCTCCTCCCTGCTCTTTTCAAGCAGATTTTTGAGCTCCGTGTTTTTTATATGCCCGCTCACCTCGTCTATGCTGCCGACCGCCATTTTTATTCCGCTGTCGCATTCACGAAGCAGCTCCAACGTATCCTTGCTCATTTTATGCACCCTTTCCGTTTCTTTCTTCGTATAGTTTACCCCGTATGCGGCGAATTATTACAAAGGCGAATATGATATATAGTGCACAAAAATCAATAAAAATTTATGGGATTTGTATAAATATAAAATAAAGTTTATTCTCTTGACAAATCAATTAACATAAAGTAAACTTGAATCGTAACATGGCAGAGGATGCTCTGCCCCAAAGACGAAAGGAGAAAAATTATGAAGAAAATTATTGCACTCCTGCTCGCACTCGCAATGATATTTGCGTTTGCGGCGTGCAAGGGCAAGGATGACAACAAAGACACGACGGCCGACAGCACTCAGGGTACGGGTGCGGATGTTCAGGACACCCAGGCAGGCGGCGAGGATACCACCGCAGCCGAAGCTCCCTCGGGCGACAGCACCGAGGCCCCCTCCGAGGGCGGCAGCGAGGCGGCCACCCAGGGTCAGCAGGGCGGCACTCAGGGCAGCGCCAACATCAACGCTCCCGTCAACGGCAAGAAGAACGACATAGTCGCGTTCTTCAACAAGTACGCTACCGCTATGAAGCAGTACAAGGGCAAGGTCACTGTTAAGAGAGTTCAGGGCACGACCTCGAAAATCAACAGCCTCAACCCCAATAAGATACTTGGTATCGATCTTGTCGCAAAAGCAGAGCCCCTGCTTCCCAACGACTATCCCAAGACCGCAACACAGACCTTCAACGGCGGCAAGGCTGCCGACGGCACAACTCTTGCGAGCTTCCTGCCCGCATCAAAGCGCGCTGCCTACAATGTCAACCCCGCAGGCGTTAAGTCCGCCTCCTGCGTCAAGCAGGGCAACGGCTGGAAGGTCAGCATCACTCTCGTTGTCGAGAGCGGCGAGGGACTTACCTTTGTCCCCACTCACCACGGCTCCTGCTTCGACACTCTTTCATTGACGCCCGATGACTTCAAGCCCTTCAGCCCGAAGAGCACAAAGGTCACTTATCAGAGCGGCACCTTTACTTTCGTACTCAACGCAGACGGTACTCTTGCGAGCATCAGCGTCAGCGAGCCGGCAAATGTTGTCTGCAGACTCACCTTTGGTAACAGCAATGTCGGTATCGATGCTAACTTCACCGGCACATGGAAGCAGGATTTCACCTTCACCTATTAATCGCAACTACACACGGGCTGCCGCCATGCGGCGGCCCTTTTTTCGCCCGGCGACGGAAATTTTTGCAAATATATTGACTTTTTCGCCGAAAGCGATATAATTGAGCCACGACCAATGGGGAGTAGCTATGGTATATCCATCCGTCTGTCGTCAACCGCACGCCGAAGCGTGCCGGCAGCGGACATTACCGGCACAGGCTGTGAATGAAGCAAGACCTTTGGCAGAGCGACTCTGCCGAGGGTCTTTTCTATAGGACGCGAGGTGAATTATGAAAAGGCTGTTAAAAAGGCTGTCGTCCGCGAGGATAATCGCGCTCGGCTTTGCGGCCGTGATATTTGCAGGCTCGGGGCTGCTTATGCTGCCGTGCAGCGTGCGAGACGGCGTTTCTCTTAAATACATAGACGCGCTTTACACTTCGGCGAGCGCCGTCTGCGTGACGGGACTCGTGACCGTCGATATAGGGGACACGTTCACCGCGTTCGGTCAGTTCGTTGTTGCGGCGCTGATACAGATAGGCGGACTCGGAGTCGCGTCAATGGGCGCGGGCGTTATCTTAGCGGTCGGAAAGAGGATAAATCTCAAGGGTCGCAGCGTTCTGCGCGACGCGATGAACCTCGGCTCCGGCAGGGGGATAGTGAAATTTCTCAAGGGCGTGTTTCTTGTCACCGTGACCTTTGAGCTCGTCGGTGCGGCGCTGAGCTTCATTGTTTTCGTGCGCGATTACCCGCCGCTCAAAGCTCTCGAAATAAGCCTTTTCCATTCCGTCGCCGCGTTCAACAACTCCGGCTTCGACATCCTCGGAAACTTCCAGAGCCTCTCCGCCTACAAGGAGGATGTGTTCTTAAATCTCGTGACCTGCCTTTTGATATTCTTCGGCGGAATCGGCTTTCTCGTTATCCGCGAGATTGTCGAAAAGCGCTTTCACTGGCGCAGGTTTTCCATGCACACAAAAGTAGTGCTCACGATGAGCGTCGCGCTGACGGTCGGCGGCACGGTAATCTTCAGAATGACCGAGAATATTCCGTGGATAGGCGCACTTTTCAACAGTGTGACAGCGAGGACGGCGGGCTTCTCGACATATTCGCTCGGCGAATTTTCAAACGCGGGACTGCTCGCTATGATATTTTTGATGTTCATAGGCGCGTCGCCCGGCTCCACCGGCGGCGGAATAAAGACGAGCACGCTGTTTGCGCTGATACAGGGCATAAAGACCGCCGCGACAAACACCTCGGGAAAGGCGTTTCACTATTCCGTGCCGCGCGGCGTGTTCCGCAAGGCGTCGGTCATAGCAGTCATGGGTATAAGTGTGATAGCAGTGGGAACGTTTATGCTCTGCGCCTTTGAGCCGGATATAGCAATAAGGGATGCCTTGTTCGAGATGACGAGCGCGTTCGGCACGGTGGGACTCACTACCGGGATAACCACGGGACTCTGCACCGCGAGCAAGCTTACATCAATAGTCATGATGTATATCGGCCGCTTGGGGCCGCTTACAATAGCGACTCTCTGGTACTTCACAAACGGAGATCGAATAAAATATCCCGACGGAAACATAGCCATAGGCTGAGAACGGAGGACAAAGATGTTTAAAAAATCAAAAAGCGACAGCAAATCTTACGGAATAATCGGACTCGGGCGCTTCGGCTCTGCTCTGGCTGTGGAGCTTGCGAAAGCGGGCGCGGAGCCGCTCGTAATCGACGGCAACGAGGAAAAGGTGCGCGAGATGCGCGAATACACGGAGAACGCCTTTGTCGTCAGCAGCTTTGACAAAAAGACGCTCTCGGAGACCGGAATACAAAACTGCGACGTCGTGGTGGTCTGCATCGGAGAAAAGATGGACATATCAATTCTGACCACCCTGAACGTCGTAGCCCTCGGCGTGCCGACGGTCATATCAAAGGCCGCGAGCGCCGAGCAGGGCGAGATACTCAAGAAGCTCGGCGCAGAAGTCGTCTATCCCGAGAGGGATATGGCGGTAAGGCTTGCGCACAGGCTCGAGGCCCCCAATATGCTCGACTTCGTTCAGCTCAGCAAAAAGCTCAATCTTCTAAAGCTCGAGGTGCCGCAGAAAGTGATAGGCATGACGATAATGTCCGCAGACCTGCGCGGAAAATTCGGGGTCAACATAGTCGCCATAGAAAACGACGGAAACATGACGGATTCCGTGCGCCCCGACTATATGTTCCAAAAGGGCGACATACTCTATGCCGTCGGAAACGAAAAAGGAATAGAGCGCCTGTCCGAATGGATGGATGGGAATAAATAAAACAACGGGCTCCGTTTTCATGGTGCCCGTCTTTTATGCGGTTTTGTGTGTCGGCCGGATTTTGGGCTTGTCGGCGAACCCCTTTTCAGGATTCTGTCTGCTGTTTTGTATTCTTCTTTGCGGTAGTTACGGAAGCGATAAGCTTTCTTCTAATTACTCTTCAGTTTTCGGAATTTCATATCGCTCGAGACAGCAAGCATACCGTCTCAACATGCGCTGTCCTCGGGAACAGATCGACGGGTGTCGCTTCTTCGACCTCATAGCCCAGCTCTTTGAACACGGCGCAGTCGCGCGCGAGCGTCGCTGGGTCGCAGGAGACATACACTATCCTGTCGGGAGCCATGCCTGCGGCGGCTCTTACCGTCTGCTCCGAGCAGCCCTTGCGCGGCGGGTCGAGGATTATCACCTCGGGGCGCTTGCCCTCGGCGAGCAGCTTTTCCGCGGCTTCGCCCGCGTCCGCGCAGATAAATCGCGCGTTCTCTATTCCGTTTGCGGCGGCGTTTTTCTTCGCGTCCTCAACAGCGGGCGCCACCGTCTCTATGCCGATTAGCTCCTCCGCCCTGTCCGCCATGGAAAGCCCTATCGTTCCCGCGCCGCAGTAGAGGTCGAGCAGGAGCTTTATTTTTTCCGCTCCGGCGTATTCGGCGGCCTTTTTATAGAGGCGCTCCGCCTGAGCGCGGTTGACCTGATAGAACGACAGCGGCGATATCCTCACCTTTACCCCGCAGAGAATGTCGGTTATGCAGCCGTCGCCGAAAAGACAAATGCACCTGCCTCCGAGCACGGCGTTCGTGTCGTCGGAGTTTATGTTTATCAGCACGCTCTTTATGCTCTCTTCGCTTTTGAGCGCGTCAAGAAGCGCATCTGTATTCGGCAGATTCTCCTGCGCGCTGACGAGGCAGAGCATTATCTCGCCAGTCGCAAACGCTTTTCTGAGATAGATGTGCCTTATCGCTCCGCTTTTGCTTATTTCGTCGTAGACGGAAATATTGTATTTCTCTATCCACTCCGCCGTTATGCCGAGTATTCTTTCGAACTCGGGCGGCGCGAGGCGGCACGCGCGGCAATCGACTATCCTGTGCGAACGGCGGGAGTAGAAGCCGATTTTTAATTTCCCGTTTTCGCGTCCCACCGGGTACTGCGCCTTGTTGCGGTAGCCGTCGGGGGACTCCGCGCCGATTATCGGCTTTAAATCAACCTCGAGTCCGCCGATGCGGGAGAATGCGTCGCGCACGGCATCCGCCTTGAGCTTTAGCTCCGCGTCATAGCTCATGTGGCGGAACGAGCAGCCGCCGCAGCCGGGATATGCCGGGCAGTCGTTTTCCGTCCTGTCGGGCGACGGCTCCGTTATTTTTATGCACTTGCCGACGGCGTAGCTCTTTTTCGCCTTGATTATATGCGCCTTTATAAAATCACCCGGCGCTGTCGCGGGAACAAAGACGGCGAGCCCGTTGTATCTGCCGACGCCGCTGCCGGTCAGCGAGACGGAATCTATATGAAGTTCAATGTCGTCATTTTTGTTAAGAAGCAAAATATCACCCCGAAAAAGCTTTATTAAAGTATATCAAACGGCGGGCGATTTTGCAATACGGGAGAAAACCCGTTGACAGAAAGCCGGCAAAAATATATACTTGAGTTAATATAAATCCAAAAGGAAGGAAATGATAAAATGATAAGAGTTACCGTCTGGAACGAGGGCGTTCACGAGGCCGAATCGCGCGAAGTGGCAGCCGTCTACCCCGAGGGCATCCACGGTCAGCTGAAGAGCTTTCTCGGCGCGCAGGAGGACATGGAGGTTCGCACCGCGACTCTCCGCGAGCCCGACTGCGGCCTGCCGCCCGAAGTGCTCGAAAACACCGATGTGCTCATCTGGTGGGGACACAAGGCGCACGACGAAGTGCCCGACGAGCTTGTTGAGCGCGTGCATGACAGAGTTCTGCGCGGCATGGGCTTCATAGCACTGCACTCCGCGCATTTTTCAAAGCCGTTTAAGCGTCTCATGGGCACCTCCTGCGCCCTGCACTGGCGCGACGGCGATTTCGAGCGCGTCTGGACAGTCAACCCCGCGCACCCGATAGCAAAGGGGCTCGACGAATATTTTGAAATTCCCGTTGAGGAGATGTACGGCGAGCGCTTCGACATTCCCGAGCCCGACGAGCTTGTTTTCCTCGGCTGGTTCTCCGGCGGAGACGTGTTCCGCTCCGGCTGCTGCTGGAACAGAGGGCGCGGCAGGGTGTTCTATTTCCAGCCCGGCCACGAGGGCAACCCCACCTACTACATCCCGCAGGTTCAGCAGATACTGACAAACGCCGTGCGCTGGGCGGCTCCGCATGAAATCATCGACGAGATAGTCTGCCCCCACGCCGAGATCTCGCCCGAGCAGAAAAGGAATGCGCGCTGACAGGGCATAGAATAAGTAAAGTATTATTTATTACGATAAATATTGACTTCCCAAGCAGATTCGGTATATAATAGATTCCGATGAAAAAAGAAGCACTCGCTGTGCGCTTGGCGTGCAGCATCTATTTGGGGAGAAGACAAGCGACCGCCCGGCACTCGTTGGGTGGCCGCTTCCCTTTTAAAAAATCAAAAGAGCTGCTGATTCAGCAGGGCGATCATAAGGCAGAAAAGCCCCGACAGGTATTATACCGTCGGAGCTTTTCTGTTTTATGGATATTCGTCTTTCGGTCAGCTGTCTTTTTGCTTATTTGCGGTGTTCATGAGCATGAGCACTTTTTCGAGCAGGTCGAGCATTTTATCCTGCGGCATGATGCGAACCGCGATATGCGGCTTGCCCGCGGCGCTGACGGTCACTCTGCCGGGGAAACCCGCGGCTATCGCCGAAATCTCCTGCATATCAAGGTCATCGATATAGAGCAGCAGTCTGTCGCCCTTGCGCCCTATCTCGTAGATGTTGTGCTGGGCGGAATACGCTCTGAGCAGCGAGGTTCTGATAAGACCCAATACCGGGGCGGGCGGCTCGCCGAAGCGGTCGATGAGCTCATCCATGACATCGTCCGCGTCCGCGCGAGAGGTTATGTCCGCAATGCGGCGGTAAATGCCGAGTCTCTGCGGTACGCTCTCGATATATGTCGGCGGGATGTGCGCGTCTATGGGAAGGTCGACGAGGCATTCCTTCTTGGGCTTCTCCGTCAGGTCTCCGCGCTCCTCGCTTATCGCCTGCTCGAGCATCTGAAGATACATCTCGTAGCCTACGGCCTCCATGTGTCCGTGCTGCTGCGCGCCGAGTACGTTGCCCGCTCCGCGCAGCTCAAGGTCGCGCATAGCTATCTTGAAGCCCGAGCCGAACTCCGTAAATTCTCTTATCGCGTCGAGCCTGCTTGTGGCTATTTCCGTCAGCTCCCTGCCGGGTCTGAATGTGAGATACGCGCTCGCCCTGCGCGACGAACGGCCTACGCGCCCGCGTATCTGATGCAGCTGCGCCAAGCCCATGCGATCCGCATCCTCTATTATCAGGGTGTTGACATTCGGAACGTCAACGCCCGTCTCGATTATCGTGGTGCAAACCAATATATCTATCTCGCCCTCGAGCAGCTTGCGCCAGACCTCGCTCAGCTCGTCCTCGCTCATTTTGCCGTGGGCTATGCCGACTACGGCATCGGGCAGCATATCTTTTATTTTTGCAGCCGTGTGCTCTATGCTCTCAACGCGGTTATGCAGATAATACACCTGCCCGCCGCGCCTAAGCTCCGCGTTCATCGCCTGCGCGAGCATCTCGGGATTGTGCTCGACAACATAGGTCTGCACCGGCGAGCGGTCGTGCGGCGCCTCCTCGAGAATCGACATATCGCGTATGCCGGAGAGCGCCATGTTGAGCGTCCTCGGTATGGGCGTCGCGGTCAGGGTGAGAACATCGACCTTCGGATAAAGCTCCTTGAGCTTCTCCTTTTGAGCCACGCCGAAGCGCTGCTCCTCGTCTATTATTATCAGCCCGAGGTCACGGAACTTAACATCCTTTGAAATGAGTCTGTGCGTGCCGACTACTATATCTACACTGCCGCGGCGCAGACCGTTCAGAGTATCCTCTATCTCCTTTTTCGAGCAGAAGCGCGAGAGCATACGCGCCTCCACGGGGAAGCCCTCTATCCTCTTTAGCACCGTCTGATAGTGCTGATAGGCGAGAATAGTCGTAGGCACGAGTATGGCACACTGCTTGCCGTCCGCAACGCACTTGAACGCGCCGCGAAGCGCAACCTCCGTCTTGCCGAAGCCGACGTCGCCGCAGAGCAGTCTGTCCATGGGGCAGCTTTTCTCCATGTCGCCCTTCATCTCGTCAATACATCTGAGCTGATCCGAGGTCTCGTCGAACTCGAACCTGCGCTCGAAGTCGTTCTGCATATCCGTGTCGGGCGAAAAGGCGTGACCCTCTATCTTGAGTCTGCGCGAATATAGCTCGGTGAGCTCCTTTGCCATATCCTTGACCGCACTGCGCACGCGCGAACGGGTCTTTTGCCAGTCCTTGCCGCCGAGCTTGTTGAGGCGGACGGGCTTGTCGTCGCCGGACGGGCCGATATACTTCGACACCTGGTCGAGCTGAGTGACCGGGACATAGAGAATGTCGCCCTTGTCGTAGCGTATTTTTATATAATCTTTTATAGTCCCGCTCGCTTCGAGCTTGTTTATGCCCTCGAACACGCCGATACCGTGCGCGACATGAACAACATAGTCGCCGCGGTGCAGCTCGTCGAGGCTGTGGAACGCGTTCGCATTCTTGCGCACGCTTCTCTTCTTCTGAGCAACCGCAGCCCTGCCGGAGTGGGTGAAAACGGTTATTTTTGCAAGCGGATATTCAAAGCCCGCCGAGAGACAGCCGGGGACTACCGTGAGCGTACCGGGAACCAATTCCCCGGGCAGTTCGTCCATATAGAGCGCACTGTAGCCGTCGTCGATAAGATCGCCGCGCAGTGCGTCGGCGGCCTTGCGCGTGCCCGCAAAAATCACGCAGGCGCGGTTGCCCCTGTCCGACAGCGCATCGAGATCGTCCTTGAGCACGGAGAAAGAGCCGTTCCACGCGGTTATCTGCCTTGCGTTGACGCCTATAAGCTCCTTTACGGGCGTGTCGAAGCCGCCGCGCGGGAGATTGTCCATATATACGGCGCCCATCTGCTCATATGCGCGCAGGAGGTCGGACTGCTGCAGAGAGAATCTGTCGAGTCCGGGGCAGAGCTCGCCCTCCTCGAACATCGCCTTCATGGCCTCGCGCATGAGCCCGATGGCGGCGTTGAACCGCTCCTTGACGGAAAAGCTCTCGCTCACGCAGAGGATATAGCCCTTTGCGTAGTCGAATATCGATGCCACGTCATAGAGAAGCGGCATATATTTATCGGTCGATTGCAGGCGCAGACCGCCTCTTATTCGGTCGATGTCCTTATCGACGCACTCGCGGGCCTTGACCGCGCCCTTGCCGCGTATCTCCGAGCGAAAACGCTCGAGCAGCTCGATAAATTCTTCCGTGTCGGGCGGGAGTATCTCATTCGAGGGAGTTATTTTTATCTTTTCGATATTGTCGGTGCGGCGCTGAGTTTCGATATCGAAATACGCCATGCTGTCTATCTCGTCGCCCCAGAGCTCAAGGCGGCAGGGATATTCCTCGCCGGGCGTGAAGAAATCGAGCACGCCGCCGCGTACCGCGTACTGACCCGCTCCGTCGACCTGCGCCGAACGGGAGTAGCCCGCGCGCAGCAGCGCCTTTACTATAGACTCAAGCGGCATCTCGTCGCCTACTTTAAGCTCGAGCGTGCGGTTTTTAAGCTCCTCGGGCGGGAGAGTCAGCTGCGACGCAGCCTCCGCCGAGCAGACCACCGCCTGTGCCTCGCCGCGCAGCATCTTATCGAGCACGCCGAGTCTCCTGTGCTCGTATTCGCGCGACTGACTCTCTGTTGAGCGGAAAACAAAATCCCTTGCGGGATAGAGCAGGGCGCGGCAGCCGAGGG
>OICR01000463.1_pt1 | contig 18366 bp, 14 predicted proteins | sample 1581321 | NCBI WGS metagenome assembly OICR01 (sample SAMEA3882557, study PRJEB24775) | human gut metagenome | biome: human-associated habitat; feature: intestine environment; material: feces | place: Netherlands | collected 2009/2010
CCCCCAGACCTCGTCGAGCAGCTGATTTCTCGTATAGACCCGGTTGGGAGAGGATGCCAGATGGTACAAAAGCTCCATCTCCTTGGGCGGCGTATCGATCTTCTTGCCGTCGACGATCAGCTCATAGGAGTCGAGGTTGATGACGAGCTTGTCGAACGTGAGCTTCTTGCTCTTGGGCTTGCCGTCGTCGCCGGTGCGGCGCAGCACGGCGTGCACGCGCGCGAGCAGCTCCTTGACCTCGAAGGGCTTGACGATGTAGTCGTCCGCGCCCATCTCCAGGCCGGAGACCTTGTCCTCGGTCTCGCCCTTGGCGGTGAGCATGATGATGGGCATTTTCATGGTCTTGCGCAGCTCGCGGCAGACCTGCCAGCCGTCAAGACGGGGCAGCATTATATCGAGCAGCATCAAATCGGGCTGAATCTCGCCGAAGCTCTTCACGGCGCTCTCGCCGTCGTTTACTATGCTGACGGTGTAACCCTCTTTTTCAAGATAGAGGCGCAGCAGTTCGCAGATATTAACGTCGTCGTCAACGACAAGTATTTTTTCGTTAGCCATAAGTACCTCTCCTTTTGTTTTAAACGAACCCATTGTAATTATTATAAACCATTCGCAAAAGTTTGTGTGAATGGCAAAATAACATTTTGTTACAAAATTTCGTATATTTACCTGTGCAGATTCTCGCCCATGCTCACGAGCTTATGCTCAATAGAATCGACGAGCGCTATCCAGCTCGCGTTTATAACGTCCTGCGACACGCCTACGGTAGTCCAGATATCCTCGCCGTCCGACGACGTGATAAGAACGCGGACGCTCGCAGCCGTGGCATCCTTGGGCTCCATGACGCGAACCTTGTAGTCGATGAGCCTGAGCTTTCGAAGGCACGGGTAGAATACCTCGAGCGCCTCGCGAAGAGCGCGGTCGAGCGCATTGACGGGGCCGTCTCCGTCCGACGCCGCTATTCTGACTCTGCCGTCAACGCTCAGCTTTATCGTGGCGGTTGCGCTGTGGTCGTTGTCATAGGGCAGCTCGTCGAGCACCTTGTAGCTGATAAGATTGAAGAACGGCTTGTATTTTTTAACGAGGCGGTGAACTATCAGCTCAAACGAAGAATCCGCGCCCTCATATTGATAGCCCTCGTACTCCTTCTGCTTGAGGATATCGAGCAACTCCGCCACCTGCGGCGAATCCCTGTCGAAATCGGGATAGAGCTTCTGTATCTTCTTGAGTACAGCGGACTTTCCCGTGACCTCGGAGAGCAGGAAACGCCTGCGGTTGCCAACTGTCTCGGGGTCGATATGCTCGAACGATTCGCTGAATTTCAAGACGCCGTCCGCGTGCATCCCCGCCTTGTGCGCAAACGCGCTGCGCCCGACAAACGGCACATCCCTGTGCAAAGTTACATTGGCTATCGACGCTATCTTTATCGCCGATGAGGTCAGATTTTTCAAATTCTTCTGCGGGATACACTCATAGTCGGATTTTATCTGCAAATTGGGGATTATCGAAGTGAGCTTCGCGTTTCCGCACCGCTCGCCGAAGCCGATAAACGTGCCCTGCACCTGCTTGGCGCCCGCTCTGACAGCCATGAGTGCGCCCGCGCACGCCATATCGGAGTCGTTGTGAGTATGTATTCCTATATCGGTACCGGGGAAAGCTTTTACTATTTCACCGGTAACTTTTTCTATGTAATCCGGGAACGAGCCGCCGTTTGTGTCGCACAGAGCAAGGCAGTCCGCACCGCCGCGCAGAGCCGCGCGCAGACTTTCGAGCGCGTAGCCGTCGCCGTCGGACATACCGTCAAAGAAGTGCTCCGCGTCGAAAATGACCTGCTTGCCGTGATTTTTAAAAAAGCGGCAGGTCTCCTCTATCATCAGAAGGTTTTCCTCGGGGCTTGTCTGCAAAACGCCCTCGACCTGGATTTTTCTGCTCTTTCCGACTATCGACACGCACGGAGTCCCCGCCCTGAGCAGGGCTGCGCACGAGGCGTCCTCTTCAACGCTCTCGCCCTTTCTCCGCGTTGAGCCGAACGCGCACAGGCGGGAATGTTTGAGCCACAGCCTGCTCGCCTGCTCAAAAAATTCAAGCTCGCGCGGATTTGACGTGGGGTTGCCCGCCTCGATTATCGGTATGCCGAGCTCATCGAGCACGCGGACTATCTCCAATCTGTCGTTGACGGAAAAGGATATGCCCTCGCCCTGTGCTCCGTCGCGCAGGGTCGAATCGAGAAGTTCTATCTTTTTCAAGTCTCTTCCTCCCGTGTCAGTCGTTTATTACCGTGTCGCCGCTCTCAAGAGCGGTTATGCCCGAGCGCGAAAGCTCGGCTATTCCGTGGACGCTCATGTCCGCTATAAACGAATCTATTCTTTCCGGCTCGCCCGTAAGCTCCGCCGTGAGCATCGTGTGGCCTATATCCTTGACCCTCGCGCCGTAGGCTATGACGGTCTTTAATACCTGCGGCCTGTCCTTGTTGAGGCAGTGAACCTTTATCAGAAGCAGCTCGCTCGAAACGAGCTTTCCCTCCTCGAGGTGCGCCACCTTTATGACATCCTCTAATTTCAGCAGCTGAGCCTCAACCTGCTTCACCTGCTCCGGTTCGACCTCGGCGACAACCGTCATTCTCGAAAACTCCGGATGCTCGGTCTCGGAGACGGTGAGGCTTCGTATATTATATCCGCGGCGCGCAAAAAGTCCCGCCACTCTGAGCAGAACGCCCGAGCGGTTTCTGACAAGCGCCGAAACGGTCAGCCTTTGAATCATGCTGATTCCTCCTTATCTGTATATAGCCGTCGTGATATCGCCGCCGGGCGGTATCATCGGGAGCACCGCGCATTCGGGGTCGATGCGGCAGTCTATGACCACGGGTCTGTCCATGGCGAGCGCCTTTTTGAAAACGCGCTTTGCCTGCGACGGATTTTTTATTCTCATCCCCTTGACGCCGAACGCCTTTGCAACGGCGACTATATCCGTCGCGCGCTCCGGCTGAGTTGCGGAAAACCGTCCGTCATAGAACACCTTCTGCCACTGCCTGACCATACCGAGCACGCCGTTGTTCATAACTACTGCGACAACGGGAATATTATATCGGCTCAGCGTCGCAAGCTCGCTCAGACTCATATGAAATCCGCCGTCGCCCGTTATGAGCACAGTCTTTCTCTCCGGCACGCCGAGAGCCGCGCCGATAGCCGCCCCCATGCCGAAGCCCATGGCACCGAGCCCGCCGGAGGTTATCAGCGAACGCGGGCGCTCAAAGTCATAATACTGCGCCGTCCACATCTGATTCTGACCGACGTCGGTCACTATGTTCGCCTCGCCCTTTGTAAGCTCGCTCAGGGTATGCAGAATGGTATATGGCGCATACGGCTTCGGGCGCGGGATTTGTCTTTTAAACTCGGCTATCTCGCCGAGCCATTCGGAATTTTCGCCCGGCGGGAGCATTGCCCTGAGCCTCTCCAGGGTCTTTCTCAAGTCGCCGAGAATATGGGCGTCGGAGACTATGTTCTTGTCAAACTCCGCCGCGTCTATGTCTATATGTATTATCTTCGCCTTCGGAGCGAAGCTCGCCTTGCTCGCGGCGACGCGGTTTGAAAATCTCGCGCCCGCGGCTATGAGCAGGTCGCAGTTGAGAGCCGCAGTATTGGCGGCGGGGTTTCCGTGCATACCGACAAGCCCCAAGAAAAGCTTCGCCGAGCAGGGATAAGCGCCGAGCCCCATCATCGAGCACGCGACGGGGATTTGCAGCTTTTTTGCGAACGCCACGAGCGCTTCGGACGCGCCCGAGCTTATCGCTCCGCCGCCGACATAGATAAGCGGTCTTTTTGCTTTTGCTATCATCTGCGCCGCGCGTGCGAGCTGAGCTTCCTCGGGCTCTTTTGCCCGCGCGGGCTCGCTCTTCGGGGCGCGCTCGTATTTCTCGCTCTGCGCCGCGATATCCGCCGGGATATCGACGAGCACCGGGCCTTTTCTGCCCGACTGTGCTATAGAAAACGCCTCGCGGACATCCTGCGCCACTCCGCGCTCGCCCGACGCTATGAACGAATACTTCGTCACCGGCATCGTGACGCCCGCGATATCGACCTCCTGGAAGGAGTCGCTGCCGAGCAGCGAGGTCTTGACGTTCCCGGTTATCGCAACAACGGGACTTGAGTCCATGTATGCGGCAGCAATTCCCGTCACGAGGTTGGTAGCGCCCGGACCCGAAGTCGCAATAACGACGCCCGTTTTGCCCGTCGCGCGCGCGTAGCCGTCCGCCGCGTGAGCCGCCGCCTGCTCGTGGCAGGTTAGTATATGGCGAATTTTATCGCATTTGTAAAGTTCATCGTAGATATCGAGCACCGCGCTGCCCGGATAGCCGAAAACCGTATCGACTCCCTGTTCGAGCAGAACATCTATCAGCGCCCGCGCACCCGTTGAATTCATAAACTCGCCTCTGAAAAATTTATTTTACCGAGAATTTGAAGCTCGTGCGGCTTCTGAACGTCTCGCCCGCCTTGAAAATGCAGGGCGGAAAGTTCGGACGGTTCGGGGAATCGGGATAGAACTGAGTTTCAAGGCAGAAGCCCGCGTGCTTGTTCATCAGCGTGCCGCCCTTGCCGGGGATGTTGTTGAGGAAGTTTCCGGTGTAGAGCTGAACACCGGGCATATCGGTAGTTACTTCCATAACGCGCCCGCTCTCGGGGTCATATGCGGTCGCAAACGCGCCCTGCGTATCGGAATCTATGCAGAAATTGTGGTCATATCCGCCGTTTGCAAGCTCTATCTGGGTGTCTGCGCAGTTGATATCTCTGCCGATAGCCTTCATCTGTCTGAAATCGAACGCCGTTTCGGTGACGTCTCTTATCTCGCCGGTGGGTATACTGTCCGCATCCATGGGAGTGTAGTGCGAGCAGGACAGGCGAAGCTCCTGCGAGAGGACGTTCGGGCGCTTGTTTGAGCCGAGATTGAAATATGCGTGGTTAGTCATATTTATCGGAGTATCCTCGGTGCAAACGGCCTCATAGGAAATCGAAAGCTCGTTGCTGTCATCAAGAGTGTAGGTCACCCTTGCGCTCATCTCGCCGGGGAAGCCGTTTGAGCCCTCGGGGCTCGTATATTCGAGAACAAGGCTCTCGCCCTCGACTCTCGCCGCCCAAACCGCGTGGGAAAACTCGCCGCCGCCGTGCAGGCAGGTCTTGCCGTTTTCGTTCTTTATCACATCGAACTCTTTGTCTCCGACTCTGAAACGGCCGCCGCAGATGCGGTTTGCATATCTGCCGACGATCTGACCCTGATAGTCGGAGCGCTCGACATGACCCTCCAAATCGTCAAAGCCTATGAGGACATCCTCAAAGTTACCGTCTCTGTCGGGCGCAAAGAGCGACTGCCAGGTTGCGCCGTAGGTTATGACGGACGCGCTGACGCCGTTTGAATTTTTAAGCTCGTATATATCGACCTCTCTTTTGTCGGGAAGAGTGCCGAAAAGTTTCTTTGAAATCATTAATAAATCCTCCTGTTGTTATATTGACTCATAATAAATTATACATTATTATATCGTCAAGTGTCAAGAAAAGCGAAAAATGCGCGGCAAAAAATATTCTGTTTTTATTGACACGCTTAAATCCGCAGTTTATAATAAAATTAATTTAGTACAGTAAAGTCTTGAATCTGCGGCAAAGAATGATTCGGGACTTACCGAAAGGGGAATAACAATGGGTTCGTCAAAGGCAAAATACATGGGCTTCAAGGAGATTGCGGCATATTCGCTCGGGCTTTTCGGCTTTCAGGCGATAGTCGGACTTCTCAACTCGTATCAGGCGGAATTTGATGCGTCGATACTCGGCGCGGATATCGCGGTAGTCGGTATTCTCGTGCTCGTCGCAAAAATCCTCTCCGCGGTTTTCGATCCGTTCGTCGGCAACATGATCGACCGCTCGAAGAGCAAAAAGGGCAAGTTCAAATCGATGATAGCAAAGTCGATACTTCCCCTGCTCGTCATGACCTCGGCGGTGTTCATAGATGTGCCGTTTAAGACGAACAAGGTCGCCGTCTACATATGGATCTTCGTGACCTACCTGCTCTGGAGCTTTGCGATGACCCTCGGCGACGTGCCCTCGCAGGGCATAGCCTCCGTCCTCACCCCCGACCCGACGGAGCGCACAAATGTCGTCTCAATTTCGAACACCTTCAAGCAGATAGGCTTCTCAGCCTGCGTCGTTATAGTGCCGATAGCCTGCCTTATCATTCCCGGAGGCTCCAAGGTGCTCGTCAAGAGCGGCGAGACGGATCTGCCGATGATAGCAAACGAGTATCTGTTCACAGCCGTCCTCACGGCCGTGCTCGGCTGCGCGCTGTTCATGCTCATCCCGCTCATCAGCGAGGAGCGCGTGCCCTACTCGGCGGGCGAAAAGATTTCTTTTAAGGATATGCTGAACACGCTCAAATCGAACAAGCCGTTCATGCTCGTTATAATATCATATTTCCTCGGCTTCGGCCGTCAGATGGCTATGGGAATCCAGGTTCAGGCCGCCAACATACTTCTCGGCTCGCAGAACCTCGTCGCCGTGCTCGGCATCTCGACCGCGATAGGCACGATGATAAGCATGGCCGCCTGCCCGTTCCTCATAAAGAAGCTCGACGAAAAGAAGGTCTTTATCGGTCTGTCGGTCTACGGCTTTATAGCATCCGTGTTCTCGTTCGTGATAGCCCACTTCTGGTTTATAAACCCCGGCAATACGGTGCTCACCGTGCTCTTCTATTTCTCGCTCTTCCTCTTAGGGCTGCAGTTTGCATCCGTCAATCTCATGCCCATGATAATGACCGCCGACTGCGTTGACTACTACGAGTACGAGACGGGCAAGCGCATGGAGGGTACGGCATATTCGGTGCTCACGCTGACCATAAAGATCTGCCTTGCGCTCGGCATGGCGCTCGGTCTTGTTTTCGTTCAGATCTCCGGCTACTCCGACACCGTGCGCGAGATAGCCGCGGGCACCGCCGCCGGCTTTTCGACAAAGACCAAGGACACCGTGTTCTTCGCCTATTCTGTCGTCCCCGGAATTCTCTCCCTACTCTCCGCATTCCCGATATTCAAATACGATATCGTCGGCAAGAAAAAGCAGGAGATATCCGACGCGCTCCAGGCAAGAAGAGCCGCCGCAGAGAAATAAAAAGCAAAAAGCTATCCTCCGTATGAGACATACGGAGGATTCAATCTGTCGAAAAAGTCTGTCATTGCACGGACTCAAGACTCCCCTGTGTAAGGGGAGCTGTCACGGCTAAGCCGTGACTGAGGGGTTGTTGTAATGAAAGTTCAAAATACTCAGCATTTTTGAAAAATTTCAACTTATTCGGAACAATCCCTCCGGCGCTTCGCGCCACCTCCCTTTACACAAGGGAGGCTTTGGTTTTTGCACCCCAAAAACCGGGTTTATCGACACGTTGTATCCCCCGTATGATGCCATACGGGGGATTTTTTGTTGGGGCTATTTTAGGCTCCCTTGTGTAAAGGGAGCTGTCAGCCGTCAGGCTGACTGAGGGATTGTTTTACTGCGAAATCTATATAATCACAAACGCCGTCAAAATTTTCGTTGATTTCATTATTGGGGATACGAATTATTTTAACTCCGTATTTCTCTAAAAATTCTGTTCTCTCCGCATCTTTTTCCATGGCTTCACTTTCATAGTGCTGAGAACCATCAAGTTCTATAACGAGTTTGGCTTTTGCGCTGTAAAAATCCGCGATATATCTTCCAAGTACCTTTTGTCTTGAAAAACGGATAGGATAATTGCGCAAAAAATCATACCAGAGATGCCGTTCCTCTTTTGTCATCTCTTTTCGCAGCTGCTTTGCCAACGGAACAAGCTGTTTGTTATGTTTCGACTGCATTGCAATCCCTCCGTCTCATCTTCGCCGAGCCACCTCCCTTTGCACAAGGGCGGCTGATAAAAGTTGCGATTATTTTATTCAAACATCGCCTTGAAGGCTTTTATCCACTCGCGTGCTATCAGCGCGTGACCGCTCTCCGTCGGGTGGATGCCGTCCCATATCCAGTAGGCGCAGTCGCGTCCCTCTGCGGCGCTGTCGAAAACTTTTTGAAGCGGGATAAAAAATATTCTGTCATCCTTTTCGGCAATGCGGCGGCAGACCTGCGAATATCTGCTCAGCTTCCTGCGGCAAACGTCCTCCTCCGACTTGTATCTGTCCCTTGTCGGCAGGAAAAACGGCTCCATGAGGAACACCTTCAGCTCGGCGTTCGTCTCGAAGGACTGCGAAAGCATATTTTCGAGATTGCTTTCATATTCCTCCGGCTCAATATGATTTTCGTCCTCGAAAAGGAAACAGTCGTTTACTCCGATAAGTATGCTTAAAATATCCGGCTCTATGTCGAGCGCGTCCTCGCGCCAACGGCGGAGCAGTCCGCGCGTCGTGTCGCCGGAAATGCCGCGGTTTACGAATTGAAGTCCGGCATCCGGGTATTCCGCGCCAAGCATCCCGCTGACAATAAATGCGTAGCTGTGCCCTATCTGATGGTTGAGATCGTGGCGGCGTTCGGGCTCTTTGTATCTGTTGCCGTCCGTTATCGAATCGCCCTGAAAAAGTATCTTCATTTTTCTCCTCCTCAGTCTATATCCGCAAAAACCGTGTCTGTTATTTCTCCGCGGCAAGTGCCGTTGCTAAGGTCAACGAGCCGCGCCTCAAACGCAGGCTCGAGCTCCTGCGGTATTCTCATTTTCACCGTCACCGCGTCCTCGAACGCCGTGTCCTCAACTATGCCGCCCTGCTCCGGGATAAGCGAGGCGAGCCGCCCGTAGAATGTATAGTCACAGCGGATTTTCACTATGCTGCACTCGGCACGGGTCACTATGCCGCCCGCATCGACTGCGATTTTCGCCGCGTGCGAATAGGCTCTGACGAGTCCCCCGCCGCCTAAAAGTATTCCGCCGAAATATCGGGTGACAACCAGAACGCAGTCGGTCAGCTCTTCTTTTTGCAGGACATTGAGTGCCGGCATTCCCGCCGTGCCCTGCGGCTCGCCGTCATCCGAAAAGCGGCAGATGTTGCCCTCTCTGATTATATATGCCGGGACATTGTGCGTCGCGTCCCAGTGCTTCGAGCGGATAGAGTCTATAAACGCCGCCGCGTCCTCCTGAGTCGTGACGGGCGATATATAGCCGATGAACCGCGAACGCTTTTCAACGAACTCGGCACTCGCCGCCGCTCTTATGGTTCTGTACTGCATATTGCCGCCTCCCGTGCGTCTTATTCTTCCTCGCCGCCGTCGTTCTTCTCATACGGGAATTCGTAGACAACCTCTAATTTATGCCCGCGCATCCAAAGCGACGGCGTTACGCGCAGAGTGTAGCCGCAGCCGTTGGGGGTTATCCACTCGTGCATCGGAAGCTGCGGAAGTCCGAAATTCGTGAGCAGCGCCATCATAACACCGCCGTGGGTGACTATCGCCGCGCGGTCGGTCTCGGTCTTTATCAGTCCGTCAACTATCTTTATAAAGCCCTCGCACACGCGCCTTGCGAAGGCCTCGTTGCTCTCGCCGAACGGCGGCTCGACGCCCTGCTCACCGGCAAGCCAGCGCGGGAACATAGGATAATCCTTGAGCTCCTCCGCGTCCTTGCCCTCGAACTCGCCGAAATTGCACTCTATGAGCGAGTCTATTGTTATGCACTTGTTGTCGGGATAGAGTATCGCCGCAGTGTCCGTGCAGCGCTTGAGCGGGCTTGATATAACCGCGCCGACAGGCGGATAGACGAGCTCCGAGCGCATATTTTCGAGCTGCTTTCTGCCCTCTTCGCTGAGCTCGACGTCGGTATGACCGATGTATTTTCCCTCGGTCTCCTCTCTTGTGGCGCCGCTTCTGATGATATATATAATATAGCTTTTCATATTTCCTCCAAAAATACGCCGAGTATTTTGTTGAACTGTATAATTGAAAATCGACAGATATCTGCTATAATGATTATACAGATTGTATAAATAAAAGGGGTATCTATATGGCAACAGGTATAACTGCGCGGCTGTCCGCACTTCGAAAGGAAAAGGGCATAAGCCAGAAGGAAGCCGCAGCGGGGCTGGGCGTCTCGCAGGCTCTGCTCTCCCACTACGAAAACGGAATACGCGAATGCGGGCTTGATTTTCTCTGCCGCGCGGCCGACTACTACAATGTCACCACGGACTACCTTTTGGGTATAAGCGAATCGAAGCGCGGCTTTGAGGGCGCATTCGGCATAAACGGCGACATCTACTCCGACGCGGAGCTCAGCACGCTGACAATATTCCGCGTTGCGGGCAAGCTCCGAAAGTTTCTGACCTTCCGCCAGGAGAACAGCGGCACCTCCTCGGACGTCATGCACATGATATACTGCCTGATTATGTACAGAATCATAATCGCAGAGTCCGCCAAGGGCACGCTCCCCTGCGAATGGGTTCCGAACGCCGAAGTGCTCAACGACCGAAATTACCTCAATATCATTGACCGCGTCGCAAACGAGCTGATAACCGCCGGCTCAAACGCGTCGCGTCAGATACCCGATAAGATACCTCTGTCCTTCAAAACCGTAATAGAACAGGCGCAAAGCATTATCAACTCCCGCTGCGAAAAGAGCGGGATAAAGCTCGGCGATATATACACCACCGAGTTCTGATTATATTCTCGCCACTCCGCTGTCTCTCGCAGCCTGCGCCACCGCCTCGGCGACCGTCTTTCCGACGCGCTCGTCGAACGCCGCGGGCAGGATGTAATCGGGATTCAGCTCCTCATCGCTGACGAGAGAGGCTATTGCCTTCGCGGCGGCTATCTTCATCTGCTCGTTTATGTCGCTTGCGCGGACATCGAGCGCACCGCGGAAAATTCCCGGGAACGCGAGGACATTGTTAATCTGATTCGGGAAGTCGCTTCTGCCCGTGCCGACTACCGCAGCGCCCGCAGCCTTGGCGTCCTCGGGCGTGATCTCGGGCACGGGGTTCGCCATGGCCATGATTATGGCATTCTCGGCCATGGACTCCGCCATCTCGGAGGTCACTATTCCGGGCGCGGAGACTCCGACAAAAATATCGGCTCCTTTCATCGCGTCGGCTAAAGTGCCGGTGCGGTGATTTTTATTTGTAAATGCGGCTATCTCCGCCTTTGCGGGAGTCAAATCGTCGCCCGCGCAGATTATGCCCTTGCGGTCGCACATGATTATCTCTCCCGCGCCCTTGGAGTCAAACAGCTTCGCTATCGCAACGCCCGCGGCGCCCGAGCCGCTGAAAACAACGGTGCAGTCCGAGAGCTGCTTTTTGACTATTTTAAGCGCGTTCATAACGGCCGCAAGGCAGACCACCGCCGTGCCGTGCTGATCGTCGTGGAAAATCGGGATATCCGTGCGTTCCTTGAGCTTTCGCTCTATCTCGAAGCAGCGCGGGGCCGCAATGTCCTCGAGATTCACTCCGGCGAACGAGCCGGCGAGCAGAGCGACGGTGTTCACTATTTCGTCAACGTCCTTCGAGCGCACGCAAAGCGGTATCGCGTCAACATCGCCGAACGCCTTGAAGAGCACGCATTTGCCCTCCATAACGGGCATACCCGCCTCGGGGCCAATGTCACCGAGTCCCAGCACCGCAGTGCCGTCCGTGACGACCGCGACGGTGTTCCAGCGGCGCGTTAAGTCGTAGCTTTTGCTGACGTCGTCCTTTATCTCAAGGCACGCCGCCGCGACTCCGGGAGTGTAGGCAAGGGACAGCTCGTCCTTGTTGCCGACCCCTGCTCTCGGCTTTATCTCCAGCTTGCCGCGCAGTTTATAGTGAAGCTTCAGTGATTCGCTCAGATAATCCATTTTAGTTTTCCTTTCCTGTTGCTCGGTATTTTTACGGCCGCCGATCAGAAAACCGGTCGGCGGCCAGATAATATCAGTCCTTCGCCCAGTCGCGTGAACGCTCGACTGCGCGTTTCCAGCCCTTGTAGAGCTCGTCACGGTGTGACTTCTCCATCTGGGGGGTGAATATTCTCTCGATTTCGCGGTTCTGCGCTATCTCAGCCCTGTCCTTCCAATAGCCGACGGCAAGACCCGCGAGATATGCTGCGCCCAGAGCCGTCGTCTCAACGGTCTTGGGTCTGTCAACTATCGTGCGTATCATATCCGACTGTATCTGGAGCAGGATATTGCTGACGCTCGCGCCGCCGTCGACGCGCAGCTCCGTAAAGGTTATGCCCGAATCGTCCTCCATCGCTTCAAGGAGATCCGTCATCTGATAGGCTATCGCCTCAAGGACGCTTCGCGCGATGTGGGCGCGGTTGACTCCGCGCGTGAGTCCGACTATGCAGCCGCGCGCATACATATCCCAATAGGGCGCGCCGAGTCCCGTGAACGCGGGGACAAAATATATGCCGTTGGCATCGGGCACGCTCTCGGCGAGCTCGTCGCAGCGTTTGGCGTTGTCTATCATATGCAGCTCATCGCGCAGCCACTTGATAACCGAGCCTGCGTTGAACGCGGAGCCCTCTATGGCATATTCGACCTTGTCGCCGATACCCCACGCGACGCCGGTGAGCAGGTTGTTCTTCGACTTGACGCGCTTCTCGCCAGTGTTCATCAGCAGGAAGCAGCCCGTGCCGTAGGTGTTCTTCGCCTGACCGGGCTCAAAGCAGGCCTGACCGAACAGAGCCGCCGGCTGATCGCCTATTGCGCCCGAAATCGGAATACCCTCGAGTTCCTCAAGGCCGATTATGCCGCCCGCGACCTTGCCGTAGACCATACTTGAGGGCTTGACCTCGGGAAGGATGGACATCGGGATATTGAGATATTCGCACATCTTCTCGTCCCAGCAGAGATTGTCAACGTCGAAGAGCATGGTTCTCGATGCGTTGGAGTAGTCGGTTATATGCACTCTGCCGCCGGTGAGATTCCATATGAGCCAGGTCTCAACCGTGCCGAAGAGCAGCTGATCCGCCTCGGCGAGCGCGCGTGCGCCCGGGACATTGTCAAGTATCCACTTTATCTTTGTGCCGGAGAAATATGCGTCTATGACAAGACCCGTCTTGTCCTTTATGTACTCCTCCATGCCGTCCGCCTTTATCTGCTCGCAGAGCTCTGCCGTGCGGCGGCACTGCCAGACGATGGCGTTATAGACGGGCTTTCCCGTCTCCCTGTCCCACATGATAGTGGTCTCGCGCTGATTGGTTATACCGATAGCCGCTATATCCTCGGGCTTCACTCCGCTCGAAGAAAAGACGGAGGTCAGCGCCTGAAACTGGCTGAAAAGTATCTCCATGGGGTCATGTTCAACCCAGCCCGCAGCAGGATAAATCTGATCGAACTCCTTCTGCGCTTTGGCTATAATGTTGCCCTTCTTGTCAAAAACGATAGCTCGCGAGCTGGTCGTTCCCTGGTCGAGTGCAAGGACGTATTTTGCCACTTGTATCCTTCCTTTCAATTTACAGATGTCTGTTCTCTGCCCGAGCGCCCGTTTTTCAAGCGTCACGCCGCTCGGCACATAAATTTTCATTATAAATAATAGCTCTAAACATACAAAAAGTCAATGTTATTGGCGAAACACTTCGGCACTTTAACTAAAAAAGTAAAATATTATCAGTTTGCCCTGCGATAGTTCTTTAGTGTAAATATTAAAAAGCTTTTTTGATATATAATATGCTCCGCAAGCTTAAATTAAAGGAGTGTATTTTACTAATGGGAGACAAGCTTTCAGTCATCACGGGCGCTACGGGTCACGTCGGCTACGCACTTGTTAAGGAACTCGAGGCACGCGGCGAAAACTTCAGAATACTCATCAGAAAAGACAGCAAGATTTTTGACGGCATCAATTGCGAGCGCGTATTCGGCGACGTCACCGATCCCGCTTCTCTCGAAAAGGCTTTTGAAGGCGCGGACGTCGTCTATCACCTTGCAGGCGTTATCGAGATAAACAAGGGCAACGAGGACATGACCTGGAAGGTCAATGTCGACGGCACAAAGAACGTCGTTGAGGCGTGCAAAAAGTGCGGCGTAAAGCGCCTTGTCTACGCTTCCTCTGTTGACGCTTACCCCCCGCTCCCCGATAATCAGGTTATGCGTGAGATTTCTCACTTCAATCCCGAGATTCTTGACGGCACCTATGCAAAGACTAAGGCTACCGCCACAAACTATGTATTTGAGAATAACGACGACAAGCTTGAGACAGTTGTCTGCTATCCCGGCGCGTGCTGCGGCCCCTATGACTTCAAGGTCTCTTCCGTCGGCGAAATGGTCAGAATGTTCTTTAACGGCAAGTTCCCCGTATCGCTCGCATTCGGCGCATACAACTTCGTTGACGTGCGCGACGTTGCCAAGGGCATGATCGGCGCCGCCGAAAAGGGCAGACCCGGCGAAGGCTATATCCTCACCGACGAGGTCGTCACCGTTGACGAGCTTATACATATGCTCGCAGATATCTGCGGCACAAAGGCTCCCGGCTTCAAGCTTCCTCTCGGCCTTGCAAAGGCGTTTGCTCCTCTCATGGAGGTCTATTACAACGCCGCAAAGAAGACTCCGCTCTTCACCCGCTACTCCATCCGCAAGCTGACCTCCAACTGCAACTTCAGCTGCGATAAGGCCAAGAAAGAGCTCGGCTACGCTCCCATGGGCGCAAAGCAGTCCTTCACCGACATGGTCGCATGGATAAAGGAATACGAAGGCACCGGCAAGAAGAAATAAGCAGGCCGAATAAAAATGCCCCGACGTTAGCGGGGTGTTCATAAGACACAAAAACCGATCTATGGCTCATAGGTCGGTTTTTTATATTATTGCAGGGTACACAAAAGCACGCCCTTTATCGGTTCGGTGAAAATGAGATTGGCGGGGGGTGCGTCGAGTCGCCGCACCCTACAAAGACATTGAAAAACAAAACAGTCGAATCAATGCGGGCGAATCCGTGCCGCAAATCCCAATTTGCCAATATCTGATACAGCTTCGATTTATACAGGAAAAGTCCCGACAGTACAATGCCTGTCGGGACTTTTCGTTTGCTTTTCCGTTCGGATTATTTGCCGAACAGCTTTTTAAAGAGGTATATTATCGCTCTGAACGGAGCGGTGATGATCTTGAGCAACGTCTTGAAGAATCCATCCTTTTTCTCAACCGTGACCTTGCATTCTGCTTTCACTCCGTCGGCCGATTCGGCGGTTATTATCGCTTCGCCCTCGGCTATCGCGGTGACTGTTCCGTTTTCGTCAACAGTCGCTATCGACGGGTCGGACGAGCTCCATGTGACGGTGCGGTTCCACGCATTGTCGGGCTTCACCGTCGCAGTGATCGTGAATGTATCGCCGACAAACACGGTTTTTTCGCTCTCGGAGAGCTCGATTGCGTCCACTTTAACGGCGCCGAGCCTGGGGATTTTTCTTGTCTGCTCCGCTTTGCAAAGCGAGCACACCCTTCTCTCGAGTCCGTCTTTTTCATATGTCGCTTCTTCTATGACTTCCCACTCGCCCCAGACGTGCCTGCACTGGGAGTCGTCGGCGCAGCGCACGTTCACCAGCGCGAACATATAGTTGTCCGCCCCGATAACTACCTCTTTCCACTGCTCGCGCGTGCCGAGGTAGTAAACGGCTCTTATATCATAGCAGTTTCCGAGCGCGGAGGCTTCGATTTCGGCAACGCTCACGGGGATAGTGAGAGACTCAATATATCTGCACCCGTAGAAAGCTTTTTTGCCTATTTTTTCCACTCCGTCGGGAATGGTATATGAGCTGAGCTTGTTGCCTATGGGATATGCCGACAGCTCGCTCTTATCCTTGTTGAACAGCACTCCGTCAACACTCGAATAGGTTTTGTTTTCGGGCGATACGGTTATGTTCTCAAGCCTTCGGCAGGACGCTATCCATTCGTCGCCTAAACTTTCAACTCCTCTGCCTATTGTTATTGACTCGAGACTTGTGCAGTTGGAAAAAGCAGAGCTGCCTATTGATGTAACGCTGTCAGGGATTACAATCTCTTTTAGGCTTTTGCAGCCGGAGAAAGAGCTACCGTAGTATGTGTTTTCATATTCGGACCATGTTCCTATTGCAGTTACACCATCTGGTATAACTATACTTTCAAGGGAACTGCAGCCGGAGAATGTATATGCCTCTATTGTTGACAGCTTCTTCGGCAAATCTACTTTTGAGAGTGATGTGCAGCCAGAGAAAGCAGAAGAACCTATTTCCGTAACGCTGTCAGGTATTACTATCTCTGCAAGGCTTGCGCAACCTTCAAAAGCAGAGCCGCCTATTGACGTCACGCTGTCAGGTATGGTTATCTCTGCAAGGCTTGTGCAGCCAGAGAAGGCAGACCCGCCTATTGATGTAACACTGTCAGGTATTACTATCTCTGCAAGGCTTGCGCAACCTTCAAAAGCAGAGCTGCCTATTGACGTCACGCTGTCAGGTATGGTTATCTCTGCAAGGCTTGTACAGCCGGAAAATACATCTGAATTTATACTAGTTAGATTCTTCGGCAGTTTCACTTTCGAGAGCGATGTACAGCCGGAGAAGGCTCTCCACCATATTTCCGTAACACTGTCGGGTATTATAATCTCTTTTAGGCTTGTACATCCGTAGAAAGCTGCTCCATCACACATGAAATCTTCGCTTTTGCTCCGTGTTCCTATTTTAGTTACTCCTTCAGGTATAATTATACTTTCAAGAGAACTGCATCCGGAGAAAGTCTGCGCCTCTATCGCTGTCATATTCTTTGATAAAACCACTTTTAAGAGCGCTGTACAGCCCGAAAAAGCAAACTCACCGATTTCCGTAACACTGTCAGGTATTACTATCTCTGCAAGGCTTGTGCAACCGGAGAAAGCAGAATTGCCTATTTCCGTCACGCTGTCCGGTATGGTTATCTCTGTAATGTTTTTGCAACTGGAGAAAGCATAACTACTTATCCATTTAACTTCATATCCTTCTATTGCTTCGGGGATAACAACCTTACCCGACACATTCTTGTCGCAGCGGGTTATTCTTACTCCATACTCATATTCGGAACCGGTCCAACGCCTATCCACCGCATACTCAAAAAGCAGCGAAAGCATGGGCAGGCGGATGCCGACGAAGCCGCTCAGGGGCGCGGCGCCGAATATCATTGTCAGTGCCATCGCGGCGGCAAGCAGGGATTTGAAAATATTTTTTCTTTTCATTGTCTCTCCTCCAATACATTTATTAATATATTCCGTCAAATATCTCCTTTTCCATAATATACCTTTTATAATTTTCTGTCAAGAGATTTCATTTCAGTGGGTAATTTATCGTACAGTGCTGCCGCAAAACGGGGTTATCGCAGCAAAATAAAGTGATTTTTTTTAAATTTCAGCACTCCGTCGTCCCTGAGCGCGCAGAGCTGAGCGGACATCGCGCTGCGGTCAACGCACAGATAGTCGGCGAGCTGCTGGCGGTCAAACGGGATATCGAATTCATTTTTTCCGCTTTTCGTCGCCTGCGCTGACAGATAGGAAAGCAGCTTTTCGCGCGTCGTGCGCTTGCCCATGTGGCTGAGCTTCGAGTTGAAATTCAGATTTTTGCGCGCGAGCTCGTGTATTAAATTGCCGACGAGTACCGAGTGCGCCGAGCACGATTTCGGGCATGATTTGAGCACATATTCGACCTTCAGCCGCATTATTTCGCAGTCGCTCTCCGCCTGCGCGCCGACGGTCAGCCTCTCGCCCGTGCACGCAAAGGACTCCGCGAATATCCCGCCGCGCGTAATCCGCGCGAGTATGTTGCGGTTGCCCCAGAAATCGTCCTGCACTATCAGCACGCTGCCGCTCAACACAAGCCCGAGCGAATCCGTTCTTTCGCCCTCGTTCAGTATTATTTCACCCCCCGCATACCTTCGGCTCCTCGCTTCGAGTGCGCCGAGCAGCTCCGGCAGTTCGGTTTCGGCTATTCCGTCAAAGAGCGGCGCCGATTTAATTTCCGCAAAATTTTCAAACATTTTTAATCCTCCGTTGTTTTTGCAACAGTATTTCTGTCTCAATTCTACTATAATTGACTTGTCAGGTCAAGAAAACAAAGCTTAAACTCGGAGGAATTTTTATGAAGCGCAGAATAATACATATTGACGAAGAAAAATGCAACGGCTGCGGTGCCTGCGCCGCCGCCTGTCACGAGGGCGCCATCGCCATGGTGGACGGCAAGGCACGGCTCATGCGGGACGATTACTGCGACGGCTTGGGTGACTGCCTGCCCGCCTGCCCCACCGGGGCCATCACCTTTGTGGAGCGGGAGGCGGCGGCCTATGACGAGCAGGCCGTCATGGAAAATAAGCAGCGGAAAATGCGGAAGGAGGGCATGACCCTGCCCTGCGGCTGCCCTGGCAGCCAGTCCCGGAATATTCAGCGCGAGGCCGCGCCCGCCGCGGAAGCACCCCGCGCTGAGCAGGTAAGCCGCC
>OICR01000468.1_pt1 | contig 18057 bp, 17 predicted proteins | sample 1581321 | NCBI WGS metagenome assembly OICR01 (sample SAMEA3882557, study PRJEB24775) | human gut metagenome | biome: human-associated habitat; feature: intestine environment; material: feces | place: Netherlands | collected 2009/2010
CAGCATCCTCTTTTACCTCGCCGGCACTGACAAGTTCAAAATTTTCTTTTTCCATAATTTCCTCCTTGAATTCTGTGTGTAGTTCGGCATTTTTTCTACTTTTTTCATTTCTTCTCCTTTTGTTAGGTTTTTCCTAACTTTTAACTTAAAAAAATATCTTTTATTTCCTCTGGTGTCAAATTTAATTCTTTGTCAATTTTTCTAATATCTTCTTGTGAAAATCTAACTTTTCCATTAACTTTTTGGCTAAATGTTGCACTAGACATCTTTATATTCTTTGCTAGCTCCGCCATTGTTAAGCCTGCCTCTGCTATTTTAGCTTTTAACTTATTAGAATTTGTCATAATTATTCTCCTTTCTGTTAAGTTTTTCCTAACTGTGATTATATTACCAAACTTAACTTTCATTGTCAATGCTTTTTCCAAAAAAAATTTGTTTTTTCTTAATTTTTTTTGGAAATATCAAAAAAAAGTTTGACTTTTCTTAATTTTTAAAGTATACTTGTTTTATCGAGAGGTGAATTTAATGAGTAATTTAATTGATACTTTTGCACACAGGTTATCCTATGCAATAAAAATAAGAAATGTTAGACCAGCTGATGTTGCAAAAGTTACTGGTATTTCAAAAACAAATTTAAGTTGCTATATGTCTGGAAAATATGAAGCAAAACAAGATGGTGTAGAAATATTATCAAAAGTACTTGATGTTAATCCTGTTTGGTTAATGGGATATGATGTTCCAATAGATAGGGATTACGAAAAAGACAAAATTATAGGAATAGACCTTTTTAATCTTTCAACAAATGAGGTTATAAAACAAATTCCATATATATATAGAACCGATATTCAAAATGAAAATCCAAAAAACTATTTTGCAATAGAAGCAATTGACAATTCTATGGCTCCACTTCTTGATGTTGGAGATATAGCCATAATCAAAAAATCTAGTAAATTTTACAACAAAAAAACTTACCTTTTAAAAATAAAGGGTGGTTCTCCTATTATTCGTAAAATTATACAATCTGATGATGGTAAAATAGAATTGCAAGCAATGAATATGTGGAATTTTCCAACCCAAAACAACTTAACCCTAACCGATATTGAATTATTAGGAGAAGTTATAAAAGTAGAAAATAATAGTGCTTTTAAATAGGATGGAGGTTTTTATGTCAAAGAAATGTGCTATTTGTAATAATAAAATTGGAATTTTTAATAAATATAAAGTTTTAGATGGTTTTGTTTGTTCCAACTGCATTAGTATATCAGATTCTTTTCAAACTGATACAATTGAAGAATTAAAAAAAATATTGGGATATAAACAATTCTAGATTATCAATATTTAACACAACAACAGTCTTAAAAAATTTAGGAACAACACCTATATACATTGATGCCAAAAATAACTTATTTATTATAGGTAAAAAAAATAATAAAATTAAGAGTATTGTTTATTCATTTAGTGAAGTAAATAATTATAGTATCGAAACAATTGGTGAAAAAACTATTACTAATAAAAAAGGAACTATAAGTAGATCTATTGCTGGTGGATTAATTGCCGGTCCAGTAGGTGCTGTTATAGGTGCTAATACAGCAAAAGAAGAAACAAAAGTTGTTGGCGGAATTTCAATGTTAAAAATAAATATGACCATACCCTCTGGAAAACATCAAATAACTTTAACTTATTACCCTAATGGATTTACAAATTTTCTAGATAAATGTATAGTCGAAAATGATAAACAAAAGAATTAATAAAAAAGGATAATGTGTCTGTTTTTGCCGAACTACACACATTATCCAAAGCCGTAAACACTTAAAAAGTGATTACTTTTGTATTATATATAAAAGTCTCCATTTTTTCAAGTGATTTACAAAAAATATTTGAAAAAATGGAGGTTTTTTATGCGTCAAATAGAAATTAAGAAAAGAGCAAATGGTAGTGGTTGTGCTGCATATTTAGGAAAAGGTAGATCTAAACCCTGGGGAGCAAAAATAACAATTGGAAAAGATATAAATGGTAAAAACATCTATCACTTTATTGATACCTTTGAAACAGAATTAGAAACTTTAGTATGTTTAGAAAATTACCACAAAAATCCTACACCACTTTATATAAAAGAGGATAAATACAATAGAATAAAAACTTTTCCCAAAATCCCATATCCTCTTGTTTCTGTAGAAAATCCGGAGAAAAGTATTCTTGAAAAAGTTCAAAAAGAAAATTATACATTTAAACAATTATTTGAAAAATTTAAGGAAGCCAAAATGCTTACTAAAGAAGAAGCACAATTAGAAAAAAAATATCATATTAGACCTAGTAATAAACCTTTTGGTCGTAATTATTGTAGAGGTATGACTACTGCCTTTCATAATTCAAAAGAATTATATGATAAAGTTTATAAAGAATTACGAGCATCTGATTTTAATAAATTCATAAAAGAAAGCAAAAAGGGAACTTCTGCACAAAGGCAAATGGTTAATCTATATATGAATCTAGATAAATTCGCCCTAGAAGAAGATTTGATTGATAAAGGTTATGCACAATATATAACAGCAGTTACAAATGATAAAAAACAAGTAAATAAGCCACAAGGCCGAGAACCAGAAAAGGAAAAAGTTTTTACTTATGAACAAATCGATTATTTGTGGAATTTTGAGGCTAAAAGTGATGGATTACAAAAGCAAAGAAAACAAGATAGAGAAATATTTATTAGAGACTTTTGGTTAATGCTATTATATTGCGGTTGCAGAGCAGATGAGTTACTTTCCGTTTATACTGCAAATGTTTTTCTAGATAAAAATTATTTTGTCGGTGGTCTAAAAACTGAAGCCGGAATAAATAGAACTATTCCAATACACCCTGCAGTAAAACACTTATTTGAAAAATATTATAATCCGCAAAATGAATTTCTATTTACCCAACCCAATGGCAATAGAATTGATTACGATTATTATTTATATCATTACCAGCATAATTTTTATAACTTACATCCTTTTATCTCTGATCATACCTCGCACGACTGCAGACATACATTGAGAACTGAACTTGAAAACTTAAACATAAAACAAGTAATTATAAATTCAATAATTGGGCATAGTAATGATAATGTTGGCCAAGATATATACACCCATATCCCTCTTATTGAAAAGCAAGAAGCTATAAATATGGTTACATATAAGAAAAGGAAAAACCTATATATAATTGCTGCAAATCAATAACAACATTTTTATAAAAACCTATTCAAACTCATTAAAACTCATTTGGTTATCAACTTATTATCAACAAAGCAGTAATACCAAGTCATAAAAGGCTTGATATTACTGCTTTTATCTATACTTCCATTATAATTTGGAATACTATAGTTTTTGAAACTTGATGCACAAACCAATACAATACCTAAATCAACTGCAGGCTCTATCAGCCTTATTCCACTTACCACATTTAAATATATATCTTGTGAACTTAAATTTAGCCCTGCTTTTTTTTCAAGTACTGCTACTAAAAGGGTTAATCTGTTATAGTCTATACCGTTTGCTGTTCTTCTTGGCATACCAAAAACTGTTGGAGTTGTTAATGCTTGCAATTCTATAAGAAGTGGCCTTGTTCCTTCCATACTTGCAACAACAATTGAACCAGCAGGATTATCTTCTCTTTCTGAAATTAATATAGAAGATGGATTTGCTATTTCTACCATTCCCTCATTTTGCATTTCAAACATTCCTACTTCATTTGTTGAGCCAAATCTGTTTTTTACACTTCTTAAAATTCTGTATGAAAAGTATCTTTCCCCCTCTAAATAAAGTACAGTGTCAACCATATGCTCTAACACTCTTGGCCCTGCTATATTTCCTTCCTTAGTAACATGCCCAATAATTATTGTAGTAATATCGTTGCTTTTACACACTCTCATTATTCTTGAAGTAATTTCCCTTACTTGGCTTACTGTACCAGCCGCTGATGATATATCTTCTGAATACATTGTTTGTATTGAATCAATAATAACAAGTTTTGGGCACATTTGTAATATATTTTCCTGTATTAGGTCTATATCAGTTTCTCCCAAGAACATAATATCCTCATTATTAATATTTAACCTATCTGCTCTTATTTTTATTTGCTCTGCTGATTCTTCTCCTGAAACATATAAAACTTTTCCTTCTCCAGACATTTTATTGCATAATTGTAAAATTAATGTTGATTTTCCAATACCAGGTTCACCACCAAGTAGCACTAATGAGCCCCTTACTAAACCTCCGCCTAATACCCTATCCAGTTCGCCTATTCCTGTACTTGTCCTTACTTTTTCTTTACCTTCTACTTCTTTTAGCATTTTTGGAGTTGCATTTTTCTTACCTTTTTCTGCACTATTTTTATTTTCTTTTATTATCTTTTCTTCATAAAAACTATTCCATTCATTGCAGGCAGGACATTTTCCCAACCATTTAGCTGATTCATATCCACAACTACTACATACAAATATTGTTTTGTCCTTTCCCATTTTTCCCTCCTTTGTCACTTTTGAGATATTTCTTTTTGTGACAAGACGAACATTGCATGTGACCATCCTAATCCAATTACCCAATTGGATGTCATTGTTTTATTATCTACTTGCTCTGCCAATAGTCCATGTTCATTGCAACTGTTCACTACAAATTTTATACATTCTTCTGCTTTTTCTTTTTCTCCTTTTTGGTTATAATACATTGCCATCCATAATGTAGCTATTGGCCATGGATTTTGCCCTTCCATATAATGGTCTTGCTCAAATCTTAAATATCCTCCTGTATATGTTCTTAATGTTAAATTTATTTTTTCTATTGTATTATTAATCTTTTTTTCATCTGCTGAAAATAATTTAAATGGTTCTACCGCACCAAGTATACTTATGTCTGTTTTTTGATCATTCAAATTTCTTAATAATGTTTTTGTTTTTTCATCATACAAATTTTTTGATATATATTTTTTTAATTCTTCCATATATTTTCTTATATTTATTTCGTTTTTATGTATATTTTCAAGTTTTAATCTATTATTTGTATATTCTTCTTTTATATTTTCATATATTTCTAGCATACTATTGAATGCCCCATATATTGCGGCAAGTGAATATAAATGTACTCCTTCGTTCATTTCCCATATATCATAACTAATTGGTAGCTTTTCTCTTTCTTTTGTATGATATGTTTCTTCTATTTCATTTTTTACAACATCACTTTCATCTCTTGTGCCTAATATATTATCCATATAAATAAATAAAAACCTCGTTGCCTTTTCACACATTTTTAATGTATCTTTTAAAAATTTTATTTCTTTTGTCTTTTTGTAGTGTTCATTTACACCATATATTACACTTGCTGTTTCATCTATTTGATATCCCCAGCATGGAGCCAGCTTACCATCTGTATAAAATCTTTGCTCCCACATTCCATTTTCACTTTGTGTATTTTTGCAAAATACTTTATAAAACTTTTCGGTTTCCTTTGTCATATTTAATATGTCTAATGCCCTTGTTACAAACACTGCATCTCTTGGCCAGCAATATGCATATTTTCCACACTTTGTGATATTTTCGTCCACTTCTATTGCTGCAGATATTCCGCCAACTTCTTGATTTGTTAATAATGGAAATAACAATATTGTTCTTTTGTATACTTTATTTAATTTTCTGTTAAATTCTGTGTCTTCTTCTGGCATCTGTAAAGTATCATGGTCTTTAACATATTTTCTCCAATATTTTTTTACTGTTACTTCTTCTTTTTGTGCATCTATTTTTTTTATTGCTTTTATCTGTTCTTGTAAATCTATTTCATTTTTATTTTCTATTATTGATATATACACAACTAATTCTTTTATTTCATTTGGCTTTAATAAACCAATATTATAGCTTATACTAGAGTCTGGCGACATTCCTATATAATCTTTGTCTGCTATTTCTCCACTGTTTATGTTATTTTTAGTATCATTTAATTGATAACTTAACATTTCTTTATTTGACGTTATGCAAAATGCTGTATTGTGTGTATATTGTATTAATGTATTATCTTTTACAACTGCTCCTACCATATTATTATAGTCTGATAACAACTTTGAGTGTATCAAAAAATTCACATTTAATTCTATAGAATTCTTATTTTCAAATGTATATTTTTTTACTAATACACTATTTTTTAGTAATACAAAATCAGTTTGTGTTATTTTTAAATTAAAATATGTGTTTTTAATTTCGGTATTTAAAATATTAGTATCTTCTGTATAATACTGTTGATACATATTGTTAATGTCTTGATGTAAATATATAATCCCAGAATCGTTTATTTTTACTCCTGTTTCAAAGTAATCTATAAATTGCATATAATCAGGTGAAGGATAAATTAGTCTTAGTAATTCACCATTCTTGGAATAGCTGGCTGTTATGTTTTTTCCACCTATTATAGCATCATTATAATATTTATTCTTCATTTGTTTTCCCCTTTAACTTTTTTCAACTATTTTCACTATTTGATTTTCTAATTCTTTTAATCTTTCTGCCAATTCTGTTATATCTTCTTCTTTTCTATCTTCTGACAAATACCCATCTTTTACAATTTCTTCCATGTCTTCTATTTCTTCTTTTAATGTTCTCATTCTTTCTAATATTTCTAATCTTACAAATTTCTTCTCATTTGGTCCTTCTACTCTATTTGTCATACTTACTTTTTCTTTTAATTCATATGTTTCTCCATATTCTGGAATTGTTACCGGTATATTTAAATCTTCTAATATTTTATTTTTTAATATAATCTGTCCTTCTGCTTCTCCATGCACTAAGAAAATATGTTTTGGTTTTATTGCATATGAATAAATAAAATTCATTAACCATTCTTGATCCGCATGTCCAGAATATCCTTCTATATATTCTATTCTTGCATTTACTGCAATTTCTTCTCCAAATATTTTTACTGTTTTAGCACCATCTACTATTTTTCTCCCTAATGTTCCTGGTGCTTGATATCCAACAAATAATATTGTACTGTTTGGATTCCATAAATTATGTTTTAAATGATGTTTTATTCTTCCAACTTCACACATTCCACTTGCTGAAATAATTATAGAAGGTTCATTTTTTTCATTTAATTCTTTTGACTCATCTGCAGTTCTAGTAAACTTTAACCCTGGAAATTCTAATGGATTGTCTCCTCTTTTAATTAATTCTTGAGTTTCTTCGTCGAATAAATCCATATTCTCTTTAAAGACTTCTGTAGCAGATATTGCAAGCGGACTATCTACATATACTGGTGCACTCATCAATTTTTCATATTCTTTTTTAAATTTTTCATCATCTTGATTTTCTTTCAAATTGTTTAATTCATATAGTATTTCCTGTGTTCTACCTACCGCAAATGAAGGAATTACCACTGTTCCACCATTTTCCAAAGTTTCTGAAACTATTTTCAAAAACATCTGAGCTTTTTCTTCATTTCTATTATGTAACCTTCCTCCATATGTAGACTCCATAACCAAGTAGTCTGTTCTTTCTATCATTGTAGGTGATGATAATAGTGGAATATCATTGTTGCCCAAATCTCCTGTAAATACAGTTTTTATCTCTTCTCCATTTTCGTTTATCCATACTTCTATAATACTTGAACCTAACATATGACCTGCATCATTAAATCTAACATGTATATTAGGGTCTATTTCTATTATCTCATCATATTTTACAGGTTTAAAAACTTCCATTGCTTTCAAAGCATCTTCTGCTGTGTATAGTGGTGGCAAAGCCTCTTTTCCTTCTCTTTTTCTTTTTCTATTTTTCCATTCTATTTCCATTTCTTGTATATGTCCACTATCTGGCAACATTATAGTACACAAGTCGCATGTAGCCTTTGTTGCATATATGGGCTTTCTATATCCTTCATTATATAATTTAGGAATTCTTCCTGAGTGGTCTATATGAGCATGTGTTAAAAGCATAAAGTCTATTTCATTAACATCAAACAAAAATGGCTCTGCATTTTTTAATTCATCTTTTGTACTTCCTTGAAACATTCCACAGTCAACTAAAAATTTTTTTCCTGCTCCTTCAACTAAAAAGTTAGAGCCTGTTACAGTTTTTGTTGCACCTAAAAAAGTTATATTCATAAATTCCCTCCATTAAATAAATATTTTTGTTTTCTTTTTAATTTTTATTTTTTTGGCTTGTGTTATTTTTTTGCTTTCTAAAACCTTTCCATCATAATACTGTAAATATATAATATTATTTTCTTCTTTTGGTTCTATGCTTATACTTTGCAAATCTATTATTGGGGTATCAAATATCATTTTTAATATTACAAAATTTTCCTTAGAATCTTCTGACACATTTTCAATTACTTTTAACTTTGTTGCTTTATCTATTAAAGACTTTATAGTTTTTGCAAAACTTATTTTTAGTTCTTTTATATCTTTCAAGAACTCATTTCCATACATTATAAATCTATAATATCTTAATTCATATATTAATTCAATTATTTCTTTTTTATTTTCTATATTTTTTATTTTTTCCCTTAAGCCAAGTAAAAACATCCTGCACAATTCCAAAGTCTGATCCCCTTGTATACTTTCTAAAAAGTCATACTTATTCTTTGTATTTTCCATTCTTTTAATATATTCTTTGGGCTGTATCAATTCATTGCACTCTGTTATTCTCTTTAATAAAGCTGTTCTTTCTTTTTTTAATTCGTCATTCCACTCTTTTATAGTTAAATTTTCATATTTTTTGTTTCTTTTTTCATATTGTTTTTTTAACAAGTTTTTATCATTTTGTATCTTATCTATTGCATTTATTTTTCTATTAAATCTCTTTTTTTCATTTGTTAATTCTTCTAAAAACCTCTCTTTATTTTGCATTATTTCTAATTGTTTTTTATATTTACTTTTTATCTTTATTAGTTCTTCTTTCGCCTTTTGATTGCTATTTGCATATAAGTACATTAAGTTTTTATATAATATATCATTAAATTTGTTGCCTATTTTTACTCCATACTCAACTATCACTTGTTGTTTTAACATATCTATATAATCTAATGTTATATTATTGTTGTTTATAAATTCATACATCAATTTATAGCCTACTGTGTAATTCAATGTTTGGTATACTATATTATATTTATATTTTTCAGTTTTTTCATTGGTAATGCTCCATGACCATCCATTAAAATTTTTTATCACTTCTAGTTGATTTACTGTTGCTCCTATTTTTAGCACATCTCTATAAGCATTGTCTATATATTCATATTGTTTTGGTATTTTAATTGGAGTCCTAGAAATTTCTAATATTGCTTCTAACAGAAAATTCTCATTTTCTAATACCGTTATTTTATCGTTTTCTATCTCATAACTTTTTTGGGCTTCTCTAAATTTTTGTCCTATTTCTGAATTATTTTTTATTATTTCTATTTCTGCACATTTATTTTGAATAGTGTTTATCAAATATTGTATAAAATCATTTTTTAAAGGAACTTGCCTTTTGGTTTTTTCATAATCAGAATATGAGTTTTCAATTTTATAAAACATATTTAACAGAAGATTTTTTGCGCCTAAGGAATACACCTTATTTTCTAAAACCTTCTCGAGTTTATTATTATAATCTTTTATATTAAATTTAGAAAACAATTTATTTTTAATCATTTCTTAATCCTTTATACGTTTTCTGTTTGTGTATATGATGTAGTTTTTAATTCTTGCCATCTTTCTTTAGACATCAAAACCTCTCTTGGCTTACTTCCTTGAAATCCAGATATAATACCTCTTTCTTCCATTTGGTCTATTATTCTACCTGCTCTTGCATATCCTACTTTAAATCTTCTTTGTATAAACGATGTTGAGGCTTGTCCTGTTTCAACAACAACCTCTATTGCTTCCATTAAAAGTGGGTCTGTATCATCATCATTCTCTTGTTCCTCTATTTCTTTATCTGTACTATTAGCTTTTTCTATTTGTTCTAATATATCATCATTATATGTAGCTTCTCCATTTGCTTTTACAAAGTCAACTACCTTTTCTACCTCTTTGTCTGATATAAATGCTCCTTGTACTCTGGTTGGTTTAGCTGCTCCTGCTGGATAAAATAACATATCGCCCTTTCCTAGTAACTTTTCTGCACCCGCCATGTCTAAAATCGTTCTAGAATCCACTTGTGAAGAAACGGCAAATGAAATTCTTGAAGGTATATTTGCTTTAATTATTCCTGTAATAACATCTACTGATGGCCTTTGTGTAGCTATAACTAGATGCATTCCCGCAGCTCTTGCTTTTTGTGCCAATCTGCATATAGAGTCTTCTACTTCTTTAGAAGAAACCATCATTAAATCTGCTAACTCGTCAATTATTATTACTATTTGTGGTAATTTTTCTGTTGAGCCTTCTTTGTCTAGTTCTTCATTATACCCTTTTATATCTCTAACATTTTTACTAGCAAACAAGCTATATCTGTTTTCCATTTCTTGTACTGCCCATGCCAATGCTCCTGCTGCTTTTTTAGGATCTGTAACAACAGGAATTAGTAAATGTGGTATTCCATTATAAACAGATAATTCTACCACTTTTGGGTCTACCATTACTAATTTTACTTCACTAGGTTTTGCTTTATATATTATACTTGCTATTAATGTATTTATACATACACTTTTACCTGAACCTGTAGCCCCCGCTATTAATACATGTGGCATTTTTGCTATATCTGTTACAACTTCTTCTCCTGCCACGTCTTTTCCTAATGCAAACGCAAGCTTTGACTTATGTTCTATAAATTTAGAACAATCAATTATATCTCTTAAATGTACTATTTCGTTTTCCTTATTAGGAATTTCTATTCCAACAGCTTGCTTTCCTGGTATTGGTGCTTCTATCCTTATTGTTTCTGCTGCTAGATTTAATGCTATATCATCTGCCAAATTAGCTATTTTGCTTACTCTTACACCTTCGGCTGGTTTTAGCTCATATCTTGTTATTGCAGGTCCAACTGAAACATTTTCTACCTTCGCTGAAACGCCAAAACTATATAATGTTTTTTGCAATTTTGCTGCTGTATCTGTTACTGCCTTTTTTCCACCTTTTACAGATTTTTTTTCTCCCTCGCTTAATAGCTGTACTGGTGGAAATTCATAATGCTCATCCTCTACTGTTAGTGCATGTTCTAATTGTAAAACTTCCTTTACCTTCTCTTGTTTTTGTTCTTGTTCTTTCTTAAATAAGTTTTCTTCTATATATCCTTCTGATGCTTTCTTTTTACTGCTTTTACCATCATCATTTAAGTTTATTGTTATTTGGTCATCTAATTCAAGAGCAGCTCTTCTTTGTTCTTCTTTTTCTCTTAATCTTTTTTCTCTTCTTGTTTCTTTTTTATCTTCATTTTCTTCTACTTTCATTACTGTTGGTTTTTTTCTTTCTTCCTTAATTCTCTCTTTTTCTTCTGCCAGTTTTCTTTCTTCTCTTTCAGCTAATCTCACTCTTATTTCTTCTATTGGATTAATATTAAATATTAAAATTATCAATATTAATTCCACACCTAAAACTAGTATTGATGCACCTACTTTTCCCAATAATTTTGTTAATGGTATTGCACCTATTGCGCCTATTACTCCCCCTACTTTATCATCCGTTTTTCCTTGTTCATATGCGCGAGTTACTGTGTCTAAAAATCCATTAGAGAACTGTTCTACATCTTTAGGTAAATATACTATGTGCATAAAAATTGCAACACATACTAATAGCAATGCATATTGAAATAATTTAATATATGCATCTTCTTTTTTATTACATAATTTATATATTGCTATCAAAAATGTTCCTATTGGGACAATATATTTTATAAATCCCATAACTCCACTCAATATTGAACTTATTTGCTGTCCCATTATTCCAGATTGATTATATATAAGCACACCTAAAAGTACACTAAATATCACCATTGTTATTATTGATATGTTTGCATTATCCTTTTTCTTTTTCCTTCCTCTTTTTGCCAAATCTATCTCACTCCTATTTTTTCATTTTATATGAACTAAAAAATCAGAAGCCGGAAATCAATTTACATTGATTTTAATCTTAAACCCCCGACTTCTGATTTCCGAATTTTCTTATTTAAGTTCTTTCCTATTGTTTCTTATTACTTTTAAAGCATCTTCCAAAGCAACTTCTATACCTGATAGTACATTGTCAGCATATTCTTTAGTTCCTTTTGAAATTTCTCTAGACATCTCATTTGCAGTTTCTATAATTTCAACTTTTTTCTCATATGCCTTCCTTGTTATTTCGTGTTCATCTATCATCGAAATAATTCTATTTTCTGCTTCTTTTATTATATCATCTGCTTCATTTTGAGCTTGTACCAATATTTTTTGTCTCTCTTCTTTTACCCATTTTGCCTGTTTTAATTCATCTGGCAATTTTAATCTTATTTCCTTAATAATATCCAAAACTTCTTCTTTATCTACTATACATTTGCTAGAAAAGGGCATATTTCTACTTTTTTCCAATATATCTTCCAATGTTTCTAATAAAGTAAATATCTCCATTTCTCTACTCCTTTCGCTTTAAAAATATAAGATTTGCTCTCCCATATTTTCTTATATCAAATATTTCTGCTTCTATTTGAGTTAAGTTTTTTAACTCTCTTTCTTTTTCATCGGTTTCTATGATTATTACTCCATCTTTTTTTAATAAATTTAAAAATAATATTTTTTCTGTTGCTTTTACTGCAATATCTGCCTTATATGGTGGATCAATATATATTAAATCAAATCTAATCTTATCATCATATAATTGTTTCAGACATTTTTCATAATCCTTATTTAATACAATTGCTTTATCTTTTAATCTTGTTTTAATTAAATTTTCGTATACCATTTTTGTTGCTTGATGCGATTTCTCACAAAAATAGGCTTTTTCTGCTCCTCTGCTTATACACTCTATGCCTATTGCACCACTGCCAGCAAACAAGTCTAAAACAATAGCATCTTCCAGTTTGTTTTGAATTATATTAAACAATGATTCTTTCACTCTATCTAAAGTTGGTCTTGTTTCTATACTATCTATTGAATTTATTTTTGTTCCTCTTGCTGTTCCACTTATTACTCTCATAGCACCTCTACGATTTTACGTATATATTTTATCTTTTATATACAATATGTCAATAATAATAATATAATTGTAATATACATTTAATAGTTTTGTAATATATTGGAATACTGTAATTCAATTGTATTATATAACAAAGTATAAAAAAATGTCAATGGCATTGCAATTTTCCATTGACATATATAATTTAAAATAATTTTAAAAATTTTATTTTGTTATTGATAAAATTTTATATTTTATTACTCCAGCTGGTGCTTGTGCTTCTACTATTTGGTTCTTTTTAGCTCCTATTAAAGCTTTTCCAATTGGTGATTCGTTTGAAATTTTATTTTGTGATAGGTCAACTTCCGTAGATCCTACTATTGTATAAGTAAGTTCTTCATCAAATTCCATATCTAATATTTTTACAGTATTTCCAACTTGTACGGTTTTAGTATCTATTTCTGATTCATCTATAATTTTTGCATATCTAATTTTATTTTCTAATTCTGCTATTTTAGCTTCATTTGCTGCTTGTGCACCTTTTGCCTCATCATATTCAGAATTCTCAGACAAATCTCCAAATCCTAAAGCTACCTTTATTCTATCTGCTATTTCGCCTCTTTTTTCTGTAACTAAATATTCTAATTCTTTTTCTAGCTTTTCATATCCTTCTTGAGTTAATAAAACTTCTTTTTCTTCCATTTTTGTCAACCTCCTTTTCTACATGAAGTCTATACTGTTTTCACAGTATGATATATACTAATCCAAATTTAAAGTTTTGTCAAGGAATTCTTTTAAATTCCTCTTGTGAAATTATCCCTTTATCCCCTATTAGATTAAGAATATGTATATTGTCTTCTTTTATTCTGTCTTTTATTCTTGCTAGCTCTTGTTTTTGATTTACTAAGCTCATATATAGTATATTTTTATTTATTTTTTCCATCATCCTTCCAAAATGTTCTATTAGTTCATCTGGAATTTGTATATTCACATTATTTATGCTTATTCCTTCAAATGCCATACTTTCTATTTTCACTTTTTGTTCAATATTAATTAATATTGCTGTTCTGTTTATATTATATTTTTCTATTTCTCCTATGCCATAATCAAAATTCACTATATATTTCGCTCTTCTCAAACTTTTTCTTTTATTATTAGATAAATATATTGTTGTTTCTTCTTCAAATATATTTTCTACAATTTTTTGAAACTTACTAAGTTCTTCCGTTATTATATTGGTAGTTTTAAATTTCTCCGATAGCGTTTTTATATTTTCTAAATATATATCTTCATCTTTGTTTATCAAAAAGTATATATCCTCTTGTTCCATTTTTTTCCCTTGAATTTCAAATATATATTCTAATATTTCCAATATCAAATATTTAATTATATCTTTTTCATCTATTAGGATTTTTTTATCTACGTATTGTTGTATTTCTTCTTCACATGCTACCTGTTTTATATTATCTTTTTTTATTAATTTTCTTAATTTTTCTACACATCTTCTATTTAAGTTACTTATTTCATATATATAATATTCTTTAAACTTTGTAGTAATTATTATATTTAATTTTTTTTCCAACCATCTTGCTCTATTAGATAAAAAAATATATCCTACCATTTTTCACTCTTTCTCGTCCTTTATATATTAAAAAATAAATCTTAAAATTAATAATTTTAAGATTTATTTTAATATTATATTATCTTTTTGCTAATTTATTCCTAATTTTTCAGAAATCATCTTCCATATTGCCTCTGTTTCCATATCCTTTTGCCAATATGCTGCTCCTGCTAAATTATATTTGTCTATTAAAGAAATTTTTTCACTTAACGATTTTTCGTCTTCTAGCCACACCTTATAATTAGCTCCATTTTTTTCATATTCCACATAATACTGTTTTAATTCGTCATCCCATTTCTTTATTACATTATCAGGAATTACGCTTTGTATATTTTTAATTGCTATAGCAAAGTTGTCTAAGTCGCCACCCTTTTCTTTCCATAATCTTGTATAAAAAGGTAATGCTAATATTAGTTTTTCGCTACTAACTTCTTCCTGTGTCCCCACAAATTTATTTACATTTGTTTCTATCCAATCATACCCTGAATTTGTTCCAACTTTTTCTGAAGAACCTCCATGTTGATCATAGGCCATAAATATTATATAGTCAGCCTTTTTTCCTATTATGTGTCGATTATAACATAAAGACCAGTTTGGCGAACCATCTGGAGCTGTAACATCAACAGATAATACTGCTCCTATTTCTTTTAACCTTGGTGCTAATTCTATTATAAATCTAGAAAATAAATCTTTATCTTGCATAAACATATACTCAAAATCAATGTTAATTCCATCTAAGTTATATTTTTTTACTAAGCTAATTATATTTCCTATTAATATTTGTCTTAACTTATAGTCATTCATTATATCTGAGGTTGTTTGTATATAAGTATTGTTTGAAATGCTTGGCCAAACCTTATATCCATTCAAATGTGCCCATTTTATATATTGAGTTCCATCATTTCCCACATTTTCATCAATTCTTCCTTTTCCTTCATCTGTCAAGGTGAAAAATGTTGGAGATACAACATTTACGCCTTTTATTTTTGTGCCTGTTCTGTCAGGCGCTGAACCATATTCCGAAAAATAGTCCCACACTAAACTTACTTTTCCTTCTATTTGTTTTTGGTTTTGTTGTGCATTTCTTGATACAACAATATTTTGATTACTTTTTTCTTTTATATATCCTAAATTTCCATTTGACGTTCTTACCTTAATCCAGCCATTTTCTTTTGACACAACTATCAATTGTTCTGTTTTTTTAATTTTTTCTAATGTTTTAGAAAAAAATGTTGGTTTATATTTTATATTTTCATTTTTTGTGCATTCTAATTTTTTTTGCTCTCTATCTAAGGATTCAATTACAACTTTATTTGTTTCGCTTACATATTCCACGCTTATGTTATAGACCTCTTGTAATTCAGATATTGGAATAAGATATGCATCAGTCGTCTCAATTGTAGGACTTTTTATTATTTGCTCTTTTCCATTTATTTCGATTTTTTTGCTATCAATACCTAATGCAGCAATTTTATTTTCTGCTGTTGTAATTATCTGATTATATTTTTCATCAAAATAAATATATTCATCAAAAAAGTTTTGCATATCTGATTTTGAAAGATATATTACATTGTTATCATCTATATATACATCTTTTTTTAAGCTCGTTGTAACATTACTATTATTAATAATTAAGTTAGTTCTGTCTTTTATTTCATCTCTTATATAATTAGGTGCTATTTTTAGTATTGCTATTGCAATCATCAACAATACTAAAATTACTATAATTTTTATCACATTTTTTTTCATCTATTTTTCTCCTCATTTTATATATTAATATCTAAGTTATCACATAAAAATTAATTATTCAAGATTTTCTGTTTATTTTTGTATATTTTATTTTTTTTTAGGAAAATATATAAATAAGTTTATAGGTAAATATAACTTAAAAACCTAAATTTTTAATAAAGGATGAATTTTATGCAACCTATAGATACAAAACAAGCTTACAGTAATTATGTAAATAAAAAATCACCTAATTCGCCCATTCTTAAGAATTGTCTTAACGCATTTTGGGTTGGTGGATTAATTTGCTCCCTTGGACAATTGATATTATCTTTTTGTCAATACAAAGGTTTTGATGAAAAAGCCTCTGGTACAATTGTTTCCATTATCTTAATTGGATTATCTGCACTTTTAACAAGTTTAAATATTTTTAACAAAATTGGCAAATTTGCCGGAGCAGGTTCTCTTGTTCCTATTACTGGTTTTGCAAATTCAATTGTAGCCCCATCAATAGAATATAAATCTGAAGGATATATAATGGGAGTTGGAGGAAAAATGTTTACAGTTGCAGGTCCAGTTCTTGTATTTGGAATATCTACTTCTGTAATAATTGGTATTATTGCCACTTTCTTTTTTTAAAAAATGGAACAATTAGGGACTGTCCCTAGTTGAGAAAATGGAGGTTTTATGAAAAAAATCGGAAGTCAAACTATTCAATTTATTAATACTCCAACTATTTTGGAGACTTCTAGCATTGTTGGACCTAAAGAATCGCAAGGTCCTCTTGCTAGTTATTTTGACCAATGTTTAGAAGATGAGTTTTGGGGTGAAGATACATGGGAAAAAGCAGAAAGTAAAATAATAAAGGAAAATGTTAATTCTGTAATTTTAAAATCTGGAATTCCTGCAACTAATATTGATTTTTGTTTTGCTGGTGATTTACTAAATCAATGTATTTCTTCTAGCTTTGGACTTAGGGAATTAAATATGCCCTTTTTTGGTGTTTTTGGCGCTTGTTCAACTTTTGTTGAAAGTATGTGCTTGGGAAGTGTATTTATTGCTAGTGGTGCTGCTTCTAACGTTCTTTGTGCTACTTCTAGCCACTTTTGTAGTGCCGAAAAACAGTTTCGTTTCCCTTTGGAATTAGGAAACCAACGCCCACCTACTTCTCAGTGGACTGTTACCGGCTCTGGTGCTGCTGTTTTATCTTCCAATGGCATTGGTCCTAAAATTACTTATATAACACCTCGGAAAAATTGTTGATATGGGAATCAAAGATGCTAATAACATGGGAGCAGCTATGGCACCTGCCACGTTTCTTTAAACACAAATATTTTTATTTTTAAATTGCTTGTGGCACAAGCGTTAATTCTTCGTTTATTTTAATATACTCTAACATTCTTTCGTACTCATCTGTAAATTTGAATCTTATAGTAATATCTCCACCCTCGTGTACATATATACAATCGATAAGCTCAATCACTATTTCCCTAGTAAGTTTAGTTATGTTCTTTTTACTCTTTAGGTTTTCTATCCAAATATTATCTCCTAAAATTTGGTCTTTGTATTTTTCTGTTTCTTGTTCTAAATATTTAATGTTTTGTTCAATACTTTGTATATTCTTTTCATAACTA
>OICR01000469.1_pt1 | contig 17990 bp, 29 predicted proteins | sample 1581321 | NCBI WGS metagenome assembly OICR01 (sample SAMEA3882557, study PRJEB24775) | human gut metagenome | biome: human-associated habitat; feature: intestine environment; material: feces | place: Netherlands | collected 2009/2010
AGCGCCGGAAGACGCCGAGCCGCAGGCGTAAGCCTGCTTCTGAAAAGGAGGCGCGCATATGCAAAAAAAAATTCCCATGCGCCAATGCGTTGGCTGCCGGGAAATGAAGGCGAAAAAAGAACTGGTCCGCGTGGTCAGAAGCCCGGAAGGGGAGATTTCTCTCGATTTTCGCGGTAAGGCTCCTGGGCGGGGCGCTTACGTCTGCCCGCAGACCGAGTGTCTCAAACGGGCGATCAAGTCCAAGGCGCTCGAGCGGGGGCTTGACTGCCAGATTCCACAGGAGATCTACGACCAGCTTCTTTTGAGAATGGAGGCGGGCGGCCATGACTGATCAGCAGCAAAAGGCGCTGCGCCTGCTGGGTCTTGCCCGCCGCGCGCGGCTTCTGGAGATCGGGGAAGAACCGGTCGGCATCGCCTGCCGCGGCGGCAGAGCGAAGCTTCTATTGGTTGCAAAGGATGCCGGCGATCATACCTTCCGCCGGGCGAGATCCTTTGTTTCGGGCGGAAAATGCCCGTATATCTGTGTGCCGTATACAAAAGATGAGTTGGGAGACGGACTGGGCTGCAATGCCTGTGCGCTGTGCGCATTTACCGATCCCGCGTTTGCAAAATCGTTTCTTGAGGCACTGGGCGATGAGGCACATGCTGAGATCCTGGCCCAGCTGACCGTGCAGGCGCAGCGCGTCTTGAAGCGCCGGCAGGAAGCACAGGCGCACAGGAAGAATGTTAAAACAGGGAAGAAATAACTGGAGGTGGCTGTATTGAGTATTGAAGTGAAACAGAAGATCAAGGATGTCGCGGACGATTTTGCGATGCCGGCCAAGAAGCTGATCGAGATCGTCGGGAAGTTCTATGAAAAGCCGAAAAGCAGCTCCCAGAATTTGACGGAAGACCAGCTGAACGTGATTTTTGACTATATCACGCAGCAGAACCAGATTGATTCGATCGAGCAGGTCTTTGCTGCAGCCGCAGCAAAGAAGGAGACTCCCGCTCCTGCACCTGCGCCCGCACAGCAGGCCAAGCCTGCCGCGCCCGCGCAAAGTAGCCAGAACGGGAACCAGCCGCGCCCGCAGGGCGGCCAGAATCCGCCGCGTCCGCAGCAGAATAATGCGCCGCGTCCGCAGCAGCAGAACGGCCAGCGCCCGGCACAGCCGCAGGGCAGCCAGAATCCGCAGCGCCCGCAGCAGCAAAGCGCCCAGCCGGCCGCCAAACAGCCGCAGCCTGAGCGTAAGCGTGAGCGCCGCGTCATCGACACCAGCGCCGTCACGGTCAATGCCGACCGTTATGACGACCGCGTCGATTCGCTTGTCTCCGACCGCGTACAGAATTATTCCAGCGGCAAGCAGAAGATCGGCAATAAGAACAAAAAGCAGCAGCAGGCCAAGCGCTTCGGCACAAAGTCCCGCTCTGAGGAGCAGGAGAAAATGCGCCGGCTTCAGCTTGAAATCGCCAAAAAGGCGCAGCTGGTCGTCAAGATCCCTGACGAGATCACAGTCGGCGAACTGGCCTCCCGCATGAAAAAGACGGTGGCCGAGGTCATCAAGTGCCTGCTTAAGAACGGCGTGATGGCGACGGTCAACCAGACCATCGATTTTGACACGGCGGAATTCGTTGCGACGGAACTCGGCTGCAAGGTCGAACACGAGGTCATCGTCACCATCGAAGAGCGCCTGTTTGACGACCATCAGGATACCGCAGACGAACTTGTCACCCGTCCGCCGGTCGTGGTTGTCATGGGCCACGTTGACCACGGTAAGACGAGTCTGCTCGACTATATCCGTCATGCAAAGGTTGCAGCCGGAGAGGCCGGCGGTATTACGCAGCACATCGGCGCGTATACCGTTGAGATCAACGGCCAGCCTATCACCTTCCTCGACACTCCGGGCCATGCGGCCTTTACCGAGATGCGCGCGCGCGGCGCCATGTGCACCGATATCGCCATTCTCGTTGTCGCCGCTGACGACGGCATTATGCCGCAGACCATCGAGGCCATCAATCACGCCAAGGCGGCCAAAATTCCCATCATTGTAGCTGTCAATAAGATGGATAAGCACGGTGCAAACCCCGACCGCATCCTGACCCAGCTGACCGAGCACGGTCTGACACCGTCTGAATGGGGCGGCGAAACAGAGGTTTGTAAGATCTCTGCCAAGACGGGCGCAGGCATCGACGAACTGCTTGAGACGGTCATTCTGACCGCTGAGATGGAAGAACTCAAGGCCAACCCGAACCGTGCGGGCAAGGGCTGCGTTCTTGAAGCGCGTCTGGATAAGAACCGCGGCCCGATTGCGACGCTGCTTGTCCAGAACGGCACGCTGCGTCAGTCCGACCTTATCATTGCGGGCACGGCTGTGGGCCGCGTGCGTGTCATGACGAACGACAAGGGCGCGCAGGTCAAGGAGGCAGGCCCGTCCGTTCCGGTCGAGATCACCGGTCTTGCTGAGGTCCCGTCTCCCGGCGACGAGTTCAGCGTCGTTTCCGACGAGCGTATGGCGCGTCAGCTGGTCGAACAGCGCAAGCAGAAGATCAAGGACGACGCCAACAAGCTGAATCAGAAGGTTACGCTCGAGAGCCTCTTCTCCAAGCTGCAGGAAGGCGAGATGAAGGAGTTGAACCTCATCGTCAAGGCAGACGTGCAGGGCTCGGCCGAGGCCGTCAAGGCTTCGCTCGAAAAGCTGTCGAACGAGGAAGTGCGCGTGCGCGTCATTCATGCGGGTGTCGGCGCGATCAACGAATCCGATATTCTGCTTGCCTCTACGTCCAACGCCATTGTCATCGGCTTCAACGTCCGCCCGAACGAACTGGCCCAGGCTGCCGCAAAGCGCGACAAGGTCGATATGCGGATGTACCGCGTCATTTATGATGCCATCAACGAGATCACCGATGCCATGAAGGGCATGCTCGCGCCCAAGTTCCGCGAGGCCATCATTGGTCACGCCGAGGTGCGACAGACCTACAAGGTTTCCGCCATCGGCACCATTGCAGGCTGCTATGTCAAGGACGGCAAGATCACGCGCGACGCGTCTGTCCGCGTCCTGCGCGACAATATCGTCATCCATGAAGGAAAGCTTGGCTCCCTGCAGCGCTTCAAGGACGCGGTCAAGGAGGTCTCCGCAGGCTACGAATGCGGCATGTCGATTGAAAAGTTCAACGACATCAAGGAAGGCGACATTTTCGAGTGCTTCGTTATGGAGCAGATCAAGGAGTAAACACAGGCTGGCCAGCGCCGAGAACCGGTGCCGGCCGCCCCGGTTTATACAAGGAGGTACTATGGCTTCCAATCGAATCGGCCGGATCAATGAGGAGATCCAGCGGGAACTGGCGGAACTGATCCGCTCACTCAAAGACCCGCGGGTGCAGACCATGATCTCCATCACGCGCGTGGACACCACGCCTGATCTGCGCTACAGTAAAATTTATGTGAGCGTGCTGGAAGAGGCCCGGTCGCAGGACGCGCTGCGCGGACTAAAATCTGCGGGCGGCTGGCTGCGGCGCGAACTCGGCAGCCGGTTACAGCTGCGCTATACGCCGGAACTCGTCTTCACGCTCGACGATTCTCTCAAATACGGCGCGCACATGTTCGATCTTCTCGAGAAGCTTGAACGGCAGGAGGCTGCGCGGGAGGCGGAGAAGGCCAATGACGAGGGCTGAATTCTGCGCGTTTGCGCGCGCGCATGACAACTTTGTCATTCTGACCCACCGCCGCCCGGACGGCGATACCATCGGCAGCGCAAGCGCGCTGTGCCTCGGACTGCGGCAGCTTGGAAAGACGGCGTTCGTCCTGACGAACGAGCAGTTCACACCGCGCTTCACCCCGTTTTTGGACGGGCTTGTCTGCGGGGCACTGCCCGCGGGCGCGACCATTATTTCTGCGGATATCGCGTCCGAGGGCCTTTTGTCCTTTGATGCTGTGCGCATGGGCCTTATCCCCGTCTGCGCGGTCGATCATCACGGCAGCAATTCACTCACCTGCCCGAAGCTTGTCGAAGCGGATAAGGCTGCCTGCGGCGAGATCATTCATGCAATCCTGCTGGAACTCGGCGTGACCGTTACAAAGCGGATCGCGGAGTGTCTGTATGTGGCGATCTCGACGGATACGGGCTGTTTCAAGTTTTCCAACACTACGTCCAATACCCATCGCACGGCGGCTGCGCTGATCGAAGCGGGCGCGGACGTGTATCCTATCAACAAGTTTTTTTTCGATACCAAGAGTTTTTCCCGCCTCCGGCTGGAGGCAAAGCTGACGGAGACCATGGAGTTTTACGCGAACGGAGCCGTCGGTATGTGCGTCATGCCGAAGAGTTTGCTTGCAGAGTTTTTCGTCACCGAGGACGATCTGGACTCGATCTCCGGCTTCGCCCGCAGCATTGAGGGCGTGCAGATCGGCGTCATGATCCGCGAGGTCGAGGACGGCCTCGGGAAGATCAGCCTGCGCACCGAAGCGCCGTATGACGCGGCGAAGATTTGCGGCCTGCTCGGCGGCGGCGGCCATGCCGCGGCGGCGGGGGCCAGTGTCCCCGGCGGCATTGAGGGCGCGAAAACAGCCGTTTTACAAGCGCTGCGCGACAGCGGCGTGAAGCTTTGAAGGAGAGCCTATGGCAAACGGAATCCTTGTGATTGACAAGAGCGCCGGTTGGACGAGTCAGGACGTGGCCGCCAAGCTGCGCGGCGTGTTTCATGAACGCCGTGTCGGCCATGGCGGCACGCTCGACCCGATGGCAACCGGCGTTCTGCCCATTTTTATCGGCCGCGCGACAAGAGCGGCAGAATTTCTGGAATCGGCGGAAAAGGAATACATCGCAGGCCTTTGCCTCGGCGTTGTGACCGACACGCAGGATACGAGCGGGAATATTCTCGAAACGCATCCCGTGACTGCCACGCGGGAGGCAGTTCAGGCCGCACTTGCGCAGTTCCTTGGCCCCATCGAGCAAATCCCGCCCATGTATTCCGCCGTTAAAATTGGTGGCCAGAAGCTTTATGAACTAGCCCGCAAGGGCAAGGAGATTGAGCGCAAGCCCCGCAGCATCACCATTCATGAGTTGGAACTGCTGGAAGGGGAGGGGACGGAGTTTACCCTCCGCGTCCGCTGCTCCAAGGGGACGTATGTCCGCACGCTTTGCCACGATCTGGGCCGCGCGCTCGGCTGCGGCGGGTGTATGTCGGCTCTGCGCCGGACACGGGCGGGCAGCTTTGCGCTTTCGCAGGCCGTTACCATGCAGCAGGTGCTGGAGTTTGCGGCGGAGCACGACCCGCAGCAGCTGCTCATGCCCGTTGACGCGGTCTTTTCGGCGCATCCGCCGCTCATCGTCACGATGGGACAGGCTGCAAAACTCAAAAACGGCGCGCAGGTCAAGGACTGGCAATTCAGCTTCGGTACTTACCGCGTTTACGCCGAGGACGGCGAATTTTTGCTGCTTGGCCGTGTGGAAAATGGGGTACTTACCACCATCAAGAGTTTTTTCGAGGTGAACACACTTGCAACATGACCGCGTTCTGGCGCTCGGATTTTTTGACGGCATCCATCTGGGCCACGCTGCACTTTTGAACAAAACGCGGCAGCGCGCGCAGGAACTGGGCCTTACACCGGCGGCCATGAGTTTTGATACGCATCCGGATACGCTTGTGTTCGGAACGCGCGTTCCGCTTCTCAACACGATGGCCGAGCGTGAGTTTCTCATGCGCAGGCTCTGCGGCGTTGAGGAAGTACTTTTTGCACACTTTGATGAGGCGATGATGCACATGCCGTGGGAGGTCTTCGTTGAGGACTATCTCGTTCGGCGGCTGCGCGCCCGCCATGTGGTTTGCGGGCATGATTTTCACTTCGGCGACCGGGGACAGGGGAATCCCGCGCGGCTGCGCGAAAAGTGCTGCGCACTCGGCGTCGGCTGCGACGTGATCCCGGAAATTCAGCTGGACGGGCAGTGCGTTAGTTCAACAACCATCCGCGCGCTTTTGCGCGCCGGTGATTGCAAGGCTGCCGCGCGCCTGCTTGGCCACGGCCAGCTTGTCACCGGCATTGTGCAGAAGGGTGCGGGCCGTGGTGCGGGACTGGGGTTCCCGACGGCCAATCTGATTTTTTCTCCGGATGTGCTCGTCCCGGCCTTCGGCGTCTACCGCGCGGAGGCGGAGCTTGACGGCAGGCACTATCCTGCCTGCGTCAATATCGGTGTCCATCCGACGCTTGGCGCACTGCAAGCGCCGGTGCTGGAGGCCAATCTGATCGGCTTCTCCGACAATCTATATGGAAAGGAACTTGCAATCTGGCTGGAGGATCATATCCGCGGGGAACTGCGCTTTGAAAGCGTGCAGGCGCTGCGTGACCGCGTTTTGTATGACCGGCAGCTGGTCGCGGACTTTTATCAGAGATGAAGCTTACACGCATTGACGCTTCCCATCCGCTGTTTGAAGCGTCGTTTACCCTTTACGAAGCCAGCTTCCCGCCCAACGAGCGGCGTATGCGGGAAGATCACCTGCGCGCGCTGCAGGATGCAGACTTTTCCCCGCTCGGTGCAGTTGAGGATGGCGTGCTTCTGGCGGATGTGTTCTTATGGGAGACGGAAGACTTCTGCTATCTTGAACATTTTGCTGTTCAGCCGTCTCTGCGCGGCCACGGGACTGGCAGCACGATTCTCCGGCAGCTGCTGACGCAGGACAAGCCTTTGATTCTGGAGATCGAACCGCCGGAGGATGAGATTACCTGCCGCCGCAAGCATTTTTACGAGCGAAACGGCCTGTGTGCGCAGCCGTATGGCCATGTGCAGCTTCCATTTCAGGGCGGCGGTCCCATTGTTCCGCTTGTCATCATGTCAAACCGGAATCTAAGCGCGCAGCAGTGCCGCGCATTTCAACAATATCTGCTGAACCGTGTCGTCCGGTACACGCAGTACCGGAAAACGCTTGACATGGCTGATATAATTGACATATAATACACATCGTATGATTGCCGGAGGGAGGTGTGTTCCATGGCGGAGGGCGTGAAGATCGCCGCGCGGAACCAGAAAGCGTTCCATGAATATTTCATCGATGAAAAATTCGAGGCCGGCATCGAACTCACCGGAACCGAGGTCAAATCCATCCGCCTCGGCACGCTCAGTCTGAAGGAAGCATGGTGTCAGATCAAGGACGGCCAGCTGTTCATCCGGCAGATGCACATCGCACCCTACGAGCAGGGCAATATCTTCAACAAAGACCCGCTTCGCCCGCGCAGGCTCCTCATGCACAAGCGTGAGATCATGCGGCTGTACGGCAAGGTGAAACAGGACGGATATGCGCTGATCCCGCTGAGTGTCTATTTCCGCGGCAGTCTCGTCAAGGTCGAGGTTGCGCTCGCAAGAGGCAAGAAACTCTACGACAAGCGAGACGACGCCGCAAAGAAAGACGCCAAGCGCCAGATCGACCGCGCAATGAAAGGACGGTAATCCTATGGAAAATCCCATTATGACCCTTACAATGACAGATGGCGGCAAAATCGTCTGCGAACTCTACCCCGAGAAGGCGCCGCAGAGCGTCCGCAACATGATCTCCCTTGCAAACAAGGGCTTTTACGACGGCCTGATCTTCCACCGTGTCATCTCTGGCTTCATGATCCAGGGCGGCTGCCCCAAGGGCACCGGCACCGGCGGTCCCGGCTACTGCATCAAGGGCGAGTTCAAACTGAACGGCGTGAAGAATAACCTCAGCCACAAGCGCGGTGTTCTTTCTATGGCCCGCGCGCAGGCAGCCAACTCCGCCGGCAGCCAGTTCTTCATCATGCACGAGGACGGCGAATTCCTCGATGGCCAGTACGCCGCGTTTGGCAAGGTGCTGGAGGGCATGGATGTCGTTGACAAGATCGCCGCTGTGAAGACCGACGGGAACGACCGTCCGCTTACTGAGCAGAAGATCGCTTCCATCCGCGTTGACACCAAGGGTGAGGAATACCCCGAGCCCGATAAACTCCGCGACCCCTACGGACGCGGATGACCGCGGCCGTCATAACCGGTGCGTCCGCCGGGCTTGGCGCGGAGTTCACGCGCCAGCTTGTGCGGGAATTCCCGGAGATCGAGGAATTCTGGCTTATCGCCCGTCGCGTGGGCAAACTTGAAGAGTTGGCCCAGCAGTTCCCGGACAAGAAATTTGTCTGCATGGGCCTGAACCTGCTCGACCCCAAAAGCTTCCGCTATCTCGGCGAAAAGCTTGCCGAGCAGAAGGCCGACGTGCGCGTGCTCGTCAATAACGCGGGCTGCGGCACGACGGGCAATATCGGCTTCGGCGCGACCTCAGCAGATGTTATGCGTGTCGTTGACCTCAATGTCCGTGCGCTGACCATGGTCACGCAGACAGTTATTCCATTTATGACGCGCGGGGCGAAGATCATCAACGTCTCGTCCATCGCGGCTTTCTGCCCTACGCCCCGCATGACGGTCTACAGCGCCTCCAAGGCGTATGTCTCCGCCTTTACCGGCGGCATCGCCGACGAGTTGCGGCCCAAGGGCATTTCCGTCACAGCCGTCTGTCCCGGCCCCATGAAGACCGAGTTCTTCGATGCCGCGGGCGACCATGACTTGTTCGGCAATATTCCATGGTGTGACCCGGTAAAGGTTGTTGCCGGGACAATTCGGGCGGCGAAAAAGGGCCGGACGTTCTACACGCCGACCGTATTTAACAAGTTCTATCGCTTCGTGGCCAAGATCCTGCCCATGAAGTGGATGATAAAAGCAACGAGAGTTTAAGTTAGAGTTTTCCAGCGATCCGCAGCGGTTTCCCGCTGCTATATGGGGCTGCACTGGTTTCGACGGGGGCAGTGAGGCTGGATAAGCGGGCGGAGGCGCCTGGCCTCCATAAAACGGGCAATTTTTCTAAATTAACTGACAACACTTACGTTGCTCAGGCTGCCTAATTAGGCAACCCGTCCTCCCCGGAAGGGCCACGAGCCGGGCTTGGGCGTGATTTAGTGGCGTCCGTGAACGCAGTAAGCTTTGCCTGCGTCACGCATCATGAAGCTACTAAGGCGCGGAGAGTGTCTGCTCCCGCCGCGCCGAGGGAATGTAAATAACAGACTGCGCCCGGAGAAAGTCCAGTCAAGTTGCTTTCGGACAGGGGTTCGATTCCCCTCAGCTCCACCATTTTAATCGCTGGTCGAACACCTGAATGCGAGATCATTGTCTTGCGTTATGGTTTCTGGCTGGCACTCGATTTGACCGTTCAGGTTTGACCTGGACGGTCTTTTCGTTTAGGGCGGCCGAGGCTCCTCAGCAATGATCTTCCAGTCAATTCTCTTCCCGCAGTCGGGGCAGAAGGAAAAGCGGGTCAAGTCGGTACTGCGCCTGCGATCAGCGTATTGCTTGAGCGTGAATACCTTTGCGTAAAGCTCTTTGCAATCGCGGAGCAGTGGGTCGTCCTGCAAACTGCGGTTGAATTCCTTCTGGTCTTCAATGTGATGCTTGAGCTCGTCCAAGGTCACGAGCGAGGAATACTCGGACTGATGAAGGACTCCGATATAACAATCTATAAGTCATACCTCCTTAAACTATCCTGCGGGGCTCCTGGATGGCCCGTATCGCGTTTTTAGACCTGGGGCCCTGGTATTTATACTCCCAGATTTTGGACGCGATACGGACGACCTGGGTTAAGCCTTATTCTGCAGCGGACTCAATACTACCGATCGCCTCGTCAAGCGAATCCAATGCCTCGTTCATAGAGTCGCTTGCCGATTCAGACAGCTCATATTTTTCTCCGCCTTGCAGGCTTTCGGGGATGTTCTCGCGATACTCGTCCTCTTCATCGCGAAGGGTCTCAAGTTCGTCACGAAGGGTACCGATCTGCTCTGCGATCTCGCTGAGAGCTTTTCTACGTACTTTATTCATCTTTGGCGTCCTTTCTTCTGACGCAGGGGCTCAGCCCTGCGCCTTAGCATTTTCAACTTTGTCGGCGATAATATCGGAGCACTGGACGAGGTAGTCAGTGACTTTTTCCCACACGCGGTAGTTCGTAGTCATTTTTGCGACCTGGTTAAAAATGTCCATGCTGTAAGTGCAGGCCTGAATCTTATTGAGCATCTTCTCAGTAAGGACGACATACGGAACAAACTCATTGCCGTAGCAGTCGGTCATAAACTCTTTCTTGCTGGACTGCATGAGCGCGATGCAAGTGATATTCTCGTTCCCTTTGAAATGACCGATTGCAGCGTAGACGTTCATGTTGTTACCTCCATAATTGTTGTAGTCTATTGCTCTCAACAATTATGATTTTACCGTGTTTAGTAAGTTTCGTATGCCGACAAACTGCTCGAGATTTTACTGATTTCGCTAAGCACTTCTGACAGGCGCTTATTTCGTGCCAGGCAAACGAATGAGCTCGCTCTTCGCCTTGGCGCCGTTGCGACCGGCCATCTCGATGGTGTAACCTGCGACGCTGCGATAGACGCGGATATTATTGCGGGTTGCGTTGGTAAAGCCCTTACGCTGTTTCAGCCGGCGAATGAGCGCCGCAGAGGGCTGGAGCTCGGTACGAGTGTCGCGATCAGAAGCAAGGTATCTCGCAATGACCTTATCACAAGCGGCCTGCTTTTCTTCAAGGGATTCGGTGAAGGCCTGGCTGCGACCATAGCGGGATAGGTCATAAAAGTTTTTGGAGTAGAGGGGCTCAACGGCACGATCTTCAAAAGCGTCGGCGCAAGAGATGCGAACGACCTGCAGGTTCAGGCCCTCAATGCTCGAAGCGAGTTCCCAGTTGTGGAAGCTGTCGACCTTAACGCGGACGCGATCGCCGTTTTTCTCGAGGTCCACGCGGAACTTGTAACCGAAAGAAGCGTTCATCCAGGAGATCATATAGCCCTGAGCCATATACTCGGCGACCTTAGCGTTTGCAGCGGCGAGAATGTCCTTAAGTTTCAGCATGATAAATACCTCCGTAATTGTTTCGGTGTGTTGCTCTTAACAATTATGATTTTATCGTATTTAGTAAGTTTCGTATGCCGACAAAGCGCTCGAGGATTTACTGAAATTAGTAGGCAAAACCGCCGAAAAGAAAGAGACTGGCAAAGTCTCTTTACTTATGCTCGCCTTTCCCGCAAGAGTCCCCGGGCTGAACGATTCCCTTGTAACCTTTCCCGCACTCGCCATAGCAGTCGGAGAAGGTCAGATGCGCACAGTCTCCGCAATGGACTTCGGGCTCGGTCCAGTCGATCGCCTGTCCGCATTGCCCGCAGAAGTTGGCCTTGCTCTCATCGGCGTTATGGAGCCATTCACCGCTCCCACAGCAAGGACACTCCAAAATGCTTATATCGCCATCAGGGTAAGGGCTCTTCGGCGTGTTGAGCTCGCTAAGGTGTCTAAACTGGTGTGCACTGCCGATATTCTCATACCGTGCGAGCGCGGCCAAAGGCACACCAGGCGCACACGGCGCGGCGAGTTCCCAGCCATGCCGCGTCCTCTTTGTCAATCGAGCCATGCTCTTTCCTCCTTAATAAGTGTCGCGCTCGTCCCAGTAGGAATAGCGCTCTTGCCAGTGAAGATAGTCGGGGCCGAAGATGCGCTCTTGCGCCTGGTCGATCTTTACGCGCCAGTATTCAGCCTCATCGCTCTTAGAGAGGGCAAGCCGAGTCTTATCAAATAGCTCGTTGAAGGCCTCGCAGACGCGCATGAGCCGTTTCGAGCCGAGCGCGCTATGGCCCATGACTTCGGGGTCATTGAGAACAATCGCCATCGTATCGAGACAGAGCTGCGCGGTCCAGTCCGCTATGATATTCGCGCCGAGCTGTTTCTTTATCTGAAGCTCCTGGGCGTAAGAGCTTTTCGACTTCTGAGCCGGCCCGCGCTTTTTACTTTTCGCCATGTCAACCTCCTCCTACAGCGAAATAAACGAAATAAACAAAACAGCAGTTTTTCCATATAGAATATTAAAATTAAGCGTTTGAGTTATAAGTTACTTCTTAATTTCTATCTCTTATATAGGAAAACTGCTGTAACTGCTGTAAAGTCTCAAAAAGTCAGTGATAGCAAGGCTTTCGTCTTACAGCAGAGAGATAATTCTCTCTGCTGTAAGACTGCTGTTTGCTGTAGGGCGATACAGCAAAGGTCAAGCCTCAACAGCAGAAATATCGACCGTAACCGAGACCGCTGCACCCGTAGGGAAAAGACCTTGTAACCTTGCGGCGATAGCCTCGGGCGAAAAGCCGCCGCAGAAGGTCAGCGAGACTCGCGTGAGCTCGGTGTTTTTTTTGTCGGCGCAAACCGGTCCTCGGTCGGGTCGATAGGCGTCGAGGAAGCGCAAGGTCTCCTGTCGGGTCGTGCGTCCCTGGAAAGTGATACCGAGCTGTTTTTTGAGGTAGTCCCCGCAATAGGCCTCGCTGACACCGAACATACGACCGAGCGCCGCGGGTCCGACCTTAAACTTCGAGAGGATATGCTTGATATAGTCCTGCTGCAAGCTCCTCGGCAAAGCTCTGAACCTGTCCCAGGAAAGAGCCTCGTCGGGCTTGAGAGTATGTACTGGGCCGTTCATACGTTCCCATTCCTTTCGTGTTAAATTGTCGCTGGAAAGGCCGCAGCGACGACGGCGAGAGCTGCCATACTTATGCGAGCTCCGCGCAGTAATGGCCTTCTCTTTGACGTCTTGCTTGTAGATATATTCGGCGTCATCCATGAGCAGTCCCTCTACTTGGCGAGAATGTCTTCGGGCTTGCAGTCAAGCGCCTTCGCCAGTTTCACGGCGGTCTTGAGCGCAATGTTCTCAGGGTTGATCTTGCCCGTCTCGATCTGGTGAATCTTCATATAGTTAACGCCGCTCAGCGCGGCCAGGCCCTTCAAGGTCAAGCCTTTCGTCTGGCGCAGTTCTCTTAATCCCATCGGAATCCTCCTTCTTACTTGTCCCCAGCCCTGACGGGCTGGGGATTCTTAGATCGCAGATTAAACACAGAAGCCGAAGGCCACGCCACACGAGTAGCTGGCGCCGCTGCCGTTGGCGCTGCCGCCGCTGCCGACAAAACAGAAGAAGGCAGAGCTGCTCGCAAAAGGAGAACGCTCCCACCAGTTGTGAGCAGCCTCACCCTCGTCGCCGAGAGCTTTGATACGGTTCCCGCAGCGCTTGTAGTACGCCATCTGCTCGCCGCGATCGGGGTCGTTTTCGGTCCAGTCATGCGGGCCGAAGACCTCCATCTCAGAAGCGAGCCAGAGGAGATCATTCTCGCCGTCGATCACTCTCGGCTTGATCGCCGCCCGCATATCGTCGGGAAGTAAGGCCAGAATCTCGGTATTGAGGACCTTGCGGAGCTTGCTTGCCTTCCAGCCGCCCGCGTTCGTGTAGTCATCATTCATGGGGTAGGTATCGCGCAAGCAATCCTTGAGCATGAACATGACGTCACCGTCAAATGGCTTGTCCTTCTCAACGACAACCAGGGTGATCGGCTCGCCGGTTTTGAGCTCGTCGTGAATCTCGTCGCCGATCTCGAAATGCTTAGACGCCTCGCGCAGGTCGGACCACTCTTTGATCTGCGCCCAGGTGATAAACGCCTTGACCTGCGAGATTATGCCGACCGTGCGGGGCTTGTCAGGCTCCAGGAAGGGCTTTCCGCAATGCGGGCAATACTTATACATGATTCATATCCTCCTTAATAATTTCAATATCGTTGCTCGCGAACTCGCTGAGCGGATAACACTCTTGACGGGCCTCGGGATGAGACTCTAAGTATGCGGGATTTGAGGCGTTCACGCCGAGGTTATCGTCCCCGCAGAGCAGGACGAGCTCGGGTGCCTTGCCGCCGATGCTGATAAGCATATCAGCCTCGATCTTCTTGCCGTGCTTGTCGACGTAATAGGTATTCGCGTTTGCGCGAGCCCGCGCAGAGTCATAGCTTGCTGCCTCGACTTTATCGCGGTAGGCCGTAGCCTCGTCTTCACGTCCAGCCATCAGCAAGGCCATGTAGACGTCTCTTTGAGCTTGAGTCATTTATCATTCCTCCTTAAACTATCCTACGGAGCTCCTGGGCGAGCCGTATCGCGTTTTACGCCCAGGGCCCTGGTGTTTATACTCCCAGATTTTGGACTCGCCTGGGTTAGTCCAGGCGGTCCATATTGACGTTGCAATGCCCGCAAATCAGGCTGAGCTCGGAAGTGGTACGAACCTCCTGACCGCAGACAGGGCAGACATAGCGGTGGGCCTTCTCGCGCTCGGCCTTGGCCTTGACCTTCGGCATGACGCGAGCAAAGCGGACGCTCAGGTCGACACCAGCTTCGGCGAGCTTAGCCTTGAAGGCGTCGGTCGGAGAGGTATGCGCGTAGCCGTTAGCGCGGTCATACTCGACGATCAGGTCGCGGCTCTCGCACTCGGCCTTGAAGGTCTTATTGTGGTAGCGGCCATTCTGGCAGGTGTCAGCGATCTCATTTTCGGTGCAGAAGAGATGGACCATCTCATGCAGCAGGGTCGCGCAAGTAGATTCCTTCGGGCGATTGATGAACTCGGCGCCGAGATTGATCTCATACATGCCCTCGTTCTCGGACTTCCAGATCTTCTTGGTGGAGCAATGGCCGTACGCTTTCGGCGTAGTCTGAACGGTGATGACCGGACGGGGCAGCTTGCTCTCGAAATAGATCGCGTTGAGCTTGTCGAAGATCGTCTCGAGGGCGGTAATCGTCTCGCTCATCTTCATCGGCTCGGTCTTGCTCTCGGTTGCGGGAGTTTCGGCCTTCGTTTCCTCGGTCTGGGGCTCAGCGGCGGTCTCGGTGACCTGCTCTTCGGCGGCAGGCTCTTCGCAGAGGCGCCAGCGGCGATCATAGGAAGCCGCGGCCATGCCGGTAGGCTCAGCGGTGGGCTCGCTCGCGGGAACGGAGAAGATTTTGCGGTTCTCTTCATCGATCTTGACGACCAAGCGAACCTCGTTGGTCTCCTTGTTGACGATCTTCTTGTTCAGCACGGTAGTCATGTCCTTCATTTTTATATCCTCCTGAAAAATTTGATTTTGTTGTGTTCCTTGGAACAATTATGATTTTATCGTGTTTAGTAAGTTTCGTATGCTGACAAAGCGCTCGGGGTTTTACTGAAATTATTAAGCGCTTTCGACAGGTATTAGCCGCGAAGCTCCTGGGCCTTGGCAAATGCCTCGCGCTGCCTGGCCTTATCGAGTAGGCCGCTCGCCTGCCCGTGATAAACGGGCTGCCACTCTTCTTTGCGGCCGATGCCGGTCATGGTAGGGAGAGCAAAGTCATAAACTGCGGCGTACTCGCCCGTTTTGACGTTCCGGAAGATCGTGAATGGAGTCATAACAAATCTCGCTTTCTTGATGTAAATAACTAAAGTAACTTGTGAAAAGACTGCGTTTCTGCAAGTGAGTTAGCTTATCTGTTAGCTTACTTGCAGAAACGCTTGCTTTTTGCTTAGACTACGCGAACCTCATAGATCAAGTAGTCGGTGTCGTTGCCGTCCGTGCTGCGGTACAACCAGGGCGTTACCCGGGTAGGCTTGTCCGAACGGCTCTCGATGAAGGCCTGAGCTTTTTCTAAAGAGGTATAGCCCTCTTGACTGACGCGCCCGAGACTTGCCTCGGGCATAACCTGAACAACGTAAACCTTAGTCAATAGAATCAACCTCCCCAGCGCGCATGAGCGCAGCTATCGCATTAAGTTCATTCGCGAGGAATCTGTGGCAGTTATGCAGCTCTTTATCAAGGGCGCGTTTTGTGTCCTTTCGATTAACCGCCTTTAAGTAGTCGGCCCACGGGGAAAAATCTGCGTCGAAAAGCATACAATGCGTTTCGTCATAGCAAAGATCAAAGAGCTTTTTGACTTCAAAGCATTTACTAAAATGCTCTGCCGAGCGTTGTACGGTCCAGTTGGTAGCCTTCACGGCGTCAGCGCAATGAGTAAGCGCCGAATAGCTGTAACATGCGCGTTGCCTGTCCATAAGCATTTTCCTTTCTGTCAAGAGGTTACCTTTCGCAGCGCGCTTACCGCTTGAAGCTCGTAAGCTGGGCGGCGCTGTCCGCATTCTGTTTTTTCCTCTTGACATTTTTAATTTTACCGTGTTTAGTAAGTTTCGTATGCCGACGAACTGCTCGAGGTTTTACTGATTTCGCTAAGCACTTCTGACAGGTCTCGCCGATCAGGCCTTGCGGGCGTCTGCCGCATACGCAACCGCCTCTTCGTAAGTATCGAAGTAGTTGTGGTACTCGTCGCAAGTCTTATTTTCGCTCATGTGATTCTCAGGCTTGCAATCGGCCTCGATCGGCGCGAGATTGACTTTTACCTTGCCAGAGTCAAAAAACTTGGTGACAACATGCCAGAACGTCATAGGGGTGTACCTCCTTCAAAAATTAAGCATTTACAAATCAAGTGGAACGATATATAATGAAAGGCACCTTGGAGCCCAGCCGGTCTTGCGACCGGCCAGGCTCATGGGGTGATTAGCGGTTATTCATCTTCGAGAAGCTCATAAAGCTCTTCTTCGGAGACAACCTCGATCAGCCGGTCATCGACCTTGCCGAGGTAACCGTAAGGGGTGTAGCCATCAGGCATTTCACGCACCTCCCTTCTTAGAGCTTGCAGGTTGGAGCTGCAGGCTCTTTCTTTTTGTCAAGCTCCTTTCCTCTTGACATTTATAATTTTACCGTGTTTAGTAGATTTCGTATGCCGACGAACTGCTCAGCGTTTTCAGTAAAAACCTGTTAGGTTCTGCCGATTTACAACGCTTACTAAACGCGGTAAAATTGATATTGTGAGAGAAGGGGCTCTCCATTTTTATACGGTCGACATTATACGAAGAATCCGCCCATTCCTTTATACTAATAATAGTAAAAAGGAAAGGACGGTGGACGCATGGCCTACTCGGACGCTCAGCGAGAAGCGACGGAACGCTATAACCGCAAAACCTACGAGCGCATTGAGTTGAAGGTGAAGAAAGGCCAGAAGGACTATATTCAAAAAGCTGCGGCGAGCGTCGGCAAGAGCGTCAACCGGTTTATCCTGGACCTGGTAGCGAAGGAGACCGGCAACGATGAAATATGATCTTCTCGTCCGGTATATGGACGCGGGCCGAGTCTGCGAAGAGCGCTTGCACGAGGTCGCAGAACCAGCTCAGGCAGCTCGAGCCTTTGCGCTGAATAATGATCTCACCGCGTCAGACTGGATTGCTTGTGAGGCCTACACGCCTACCGGCGAGCTCGTCGAAAAGTTGGCGTATAACGGCCGCAAGATATAAAAAGAAAAAGAGCCCTCCCGCGGACGAATCCGCAGGAGGGCTTTTCAGTTAGATCGGAGGGCTGTTTTTATCCTCGTCCTCGGTGAAGTCTTTTGCTTTGGCGGCCTCGAACGTAATACCGCCGCGTTTGTGATCGGACTTGGCAAGCCCGAGATACCCGTTCGCGCCGGCAATGATAACCGCCTCGCCTACGCCGGTCGCAGCGGTAAGCCAGGCGGCCGTGGCGGTGTAGCCCCCCTTGATGCAGAGGTACATAAGGAAGAGGCACTCCTGCACGATCAAGAGACCGGCGAGAATCGTCAACAGGCATACGAGCTTGCTCCATTCGATCTTGACCTTCTTCTTTGAGGGCTTTTTCTCATGGCGCCCCATCAGGCAATGCCCAGGGCCTTCGCGTACCGGAAGAGCACGGTCGCGAACTGCTCGCGGGTCAGGAAGTCCTGCCACATGTAATTCGGTTCGCCGTTCGGCAGCGGGTTACCGCCAACCATGAGGCCCTTATCGATCATAAATTGACGGCCTTCGGCGCTGTAACTGCCGCAGTCGTTGTCCTGCAGCTCCGCGCGGTAAGCCGCCATTGCGACCTTGAACATATCGTTGAATTGATCTTGCGTCATTTCCTCAGTCTCCTCTCCCGCAAGGCTCCAATTAGGCCGGCCGTAGCCCGCGATCTGGTTGTAGCCGAGCGAATAACTCTTGTCACGCACCGCGCCGCCGTTCGGGACGACGCCAGGCGCGCTTGAGGTGTTGCCCTCGATCGTGAACACCATCTCGTCTGTGACTGCATACACAATTCCAGTGTGGCAGATTCTTTGAGAGTT
>OICR01000477.1_pt1 | contig 17842 bp, 14 predicted proteins | sample 1581321 | NCBI WGS metagenome assembly OICR01 (sample SAMEA3882557, study PRJEB24775) | human gut metagenome | biome: human-associated habitat; feature: intestine environment; material: feces | place: Netherlands | collected 2009/2010
ACGCTTTAAGACCAGCGTAGGCGGGCAGGCACTGATGGAAGGCATCATGATGCGCCACAAGGACAAATATTCTATCGCAGTGCGCCGTCCGGACCAGGAGATCGAGCTGAAAGTAGAAGACTATAAATGTACCTTCGGAAACCATGCGTTTCTGAAGAAGCCCATCATCCGTGGTGTGGTAAGTTTTGTGGATTCTCTTGTGGTAGGCACGAAATGCCTGATGTACTCTGCGGAGATCGCAGGTGACGAGGAAGATGAAGAAACTGCGAAGAAGAATGAGCAGCTTACAGAAGAGGAGCTTTCCGCAAAGAAAGCCAAAGAAGATAAGCAGTTCAAGTGGCTTCTTTACATTACGGTAGCTGTTTCTATGGTAGTATCTGTGGCTGCTTTTATGTTTCTTCCGTATATACTGGCCAGTCTGATCCGCAAGGTAGGCGCTTCGGAATTCCTGGTTACTGTAGTAGAAGCTTTTGTAAAGCTGGCACTGTTTATGGGATATATGTTCCTGATCTCCAGAATGAAGGATATCCAGAGAACTTTTATGTACCACGGTGCGGAACATAAATGTATCAACTGTGTGGAACATGGACTGCCACTGACTGTGGAGAACGTACTGAAGAGTTCCAGGCTCCATAAGCGCTGTGGAACCAGTTTTCTGTTCCTGGTCATGCTGGTAAGTATTGTGCTGCACTTTGTGTTTGTGCTGGTCCCGGTTTACTGGGTAAGACTGTTTGGAAGACTTCTTATGGTACCGGTAGTTGCGGGAATCTCTTTTGAGATCATCCAGTGGGCAGGAAGAACGGACAGTAAATTTGCGGACATTATGAGTAAACCAGGTCTTGCCATGCAGAAATTCACCACCAAGGAACCAACTGCAGATATGGCAGAAGTAGCCATCAAGGCAGTTGAGGCGGTTTTTGACTGGAGAGCTTATCTGAAAGAGGAATTTGACCTGGACATCCCTTATGAGACAGAGGAGACAAGCCATGCAGACTCTTGAGTCACTTCTCAAAAAAGGAACAACGATACTGAAAGATAACGGATTGGAAGAAGCCGGGCTGGATGCCTGGCTCCTTCTGGAATATAAGACCGGAAAGAACCGGGCATACTATTTTGCACATGGTGATGAACCGGTGTCTGATGAGACCGCAGCAGAGTATCTTGAGCTGATCGGCAGGCGGGCAGGACATATTCCTGTACAGCAGCTGACTCATCAGGCTTTTTTTATGGGCTATGAATTTTATGTAAACGAAAATGTGCTGATCCCGAGACAGGACACGGAGACACTTGTGGAAGAAGGGCTGAAATGCCTTGATGATGTGGAGAAACCGGAGATTCTGGATATGTGTACGGGTTCAGGCTGCATTCTCATAAGCCTTCTTCTGGAACGACAGGATGCCCATGGTGTCGGTGTGGATGTTTCGCCGGAAGCACTGGAGGTGGCCAAAGAGAACGCCAGCCTTCTGAATGTGGAGAACCGGGCGGATTTTGTGGAAAGTGATCTGTTCTCGGCACCGTATTTTTGCGAAAAAGGTGGAAAAGAGGGGGGAAAATATGATATCCTTATTTCAAACCCGCCTTATATCGCGACAGAAGAAATTGAAACATTGATGGAAGAAGTCCGCCTTCATGACCCAAGGAAGGCTCTTGACGGAATGGAAGACGGGCTTTATTTTTACAGAAAGATCACCGCAGAGGCCGGAAAGTATCTGAAACCGGGCGGATGGCTTCTGTATGAGATCGGCTGCACCCAGGGGGAGGCAGTCAGTGAAATGCTGAGAAATGCCGGTTTTGAAAAGGTTCAGGTGGTAAAAGATCTTCCGGGCCTTGACCGTGTAGTGATGGGGCAGAAGCCTTTGTAAAAATTGTGATTTACAGGTATCAGAAACAGGAGGAAATACATGTTTGATAAACTGGATGATCTGTTGGTACGTTTTGAGGAGCTTCTCAATGAGCTGGGAGAACCGGGGGTAACCGATGATCCGGCGCATTTTCAGAAGCTGATGAAAGAGCAGAGCGACCTGCAGCCAATCGTTGACGCATATAAAGAATATAAGAAAAACAAAGAAACCATCGAGGACAGTCTTTCCATGCTGGAGAGCGAGAAGGACGAAGAGATGCGTGAGATGCTGAAAGAGGAGCTTTCTGATGCAAGAAAGAGAGTGGAGGAGCTGGAGCATGAGCTGAAGATCCTTCTTCTTCCGAAAGATCCTAACGACAGCAAGAATGTTATCGTTGAGATCCGTGGAGGCGCAGGCGGTGATGAGGCAGCTCTCTTTGCGGCAGAGATCTACCGTATGTATGTGAAATATGCGGAATCCCGCCGCTGGAAGACTGAGATGCTCAGCCTTAATGAGAACGGTATCGGCGGTTTCAAGGAAGTTACTTTCATGATCAAAGGTGAAGGTGCATATTCCAGACTGAAATATGAAAGCGGTGTGCATCGTGTACAGCGAGTACCGGAGACAGAGTCCGGCGGAAGAATCCATACTTCTACCTGTACTGTAGCCATCATGCCGGAGGCAGAAGAGATTGATTTCCATCTGGATCTCAATGAATGTAAATTCGATGTATTCCGTGCATCCGGAAACGGTGGTCAGTGTGTCAACACCACAGACTCTGCCGTACGTCTTACCCATATTCCTACAGGAATCGTAATTTCCTGCCAGGATGAGAAATCTCAGCTTAAGAACAAGGATAAGGCACTTCGCGTGCTCCGTTCCCGTCTGTATGAGATGGAACTTGCCAAGCAGCACGACGCTGAGGCAGAGGCAAGAAGAAGCCAGATCGGTACCGGTGATCGTTCCGAGAAGATCCGTACTTACAACTTCCCGCAGGGACGTGTGACAGACCACAGGATCAAACTTACCCTTCATCGCCTTGAGAATATCCTCAACGGAGACCTGGATGAGATCATCGACAGCCTGATCGCGGCAGACCAGGCAGTGAAGCTGACCAAGCTCAATGAACAGGAGTAATCGTTAATTACAGAGATAGAGTTCAAAAAACTATAATAAATCAGGAGGAAACGAAACATGAAAAAGACAGCACTGGTAATCATGGCGGCAGGAATTGGAAGCCGTTTTGGAAAAGGAATCAAGCAGCTTGCACCGGTAGGACCGAAGGGTGAGATCATTATGGACTATTCTATCCATGATGCACTGGAGGCAGGATTCAACAAGGTTGTATTTATTATCCGTAAAGACCTTGAGGATGAGTTCAAAAAAGTGATCGGAGACCGTATCTCCAAGATTACAGAGGTTGCTTATGCATTCCAGGAGATCGATGATCTTCCGGGAGATTTCCAGAAACCGGCAGACCGTACCAAGCCATGGGGAACCGGACATGCCGTACTGGCAGCAAAGAAAGTCCTTTCCGAGCCATTCGCTGTTATCAATGCAGATGACTACTATGGAAAAGAAGCCTACGTAAAAGTTCACGACTATCTTGTACAGGATCATCCACAGGATGGCCCGATGCACATCTGCATGGCAGGTTTCCGCCTTGGAAATACATTAAGCGACAACGGAAGTGTTACAAGAGGTGTGTGCCACATTGAGGACGGCAAGCTTGTCGGCGTTACAGAGACACATAACATCTTCAAGACAGCAGACGGCGCAGAAACAAGAAATGACGACGGTACAGCAGAAGCACTGGATACCAAGAGCCTTGTTTCCATGAACATGTGGGGACTGACACCGGAATTTATGGAAATCCTTGAGAAAGGCTTCATTGAGTTCCTTGGTGGAATCAAAGAGGGAGACATCAAAAAAGAATATCTTCTTCCAGAGCTTATCGACCAGCTGATCCATTCCGGAAAAGCAGCAGTAGACGTTCTTGAGACAAAGGACGAGTGGTTTGGTGTTACTTATCAGGAAGATAAGGCATCTGTACAGGATGCATTCAAAAAACTTACAGATGACGGCGTTTATCCGGAAGGACTGTATCAGTAATAAAGGAGAGCATTATGGGTAAATATTTCGGAACAGATGGTTTTCGTGGTGAAGCAAATGTAAAACTTACAGCAGATCATGCATTTCGCGTGGGACGTTATCTTGGCTGGTATTACGGCAGAGATCACAAGGCGAAGATCGTGATCGGCAAGGATACAAGAAGAAGCAGTTACATGTTTGAGTATGCCCTTGCGGCAGGACTTACCGCATCCGGAGCAGATGCTTATCTGCTTCATGTAACCACAACTCCAAGTGTGTCCTATGTGGTACGTACAGAAGATTTTGACTGCGGTATCATGATTTCCGCAAGCCATAATCCGTTTAATGATAATGGAATCAAAGTCCTCAATGAGAACGGACAGAAGATTTCCGCAGATATTGAAGCACGTATCGAGGCTTATCTGGATGGTGAGATCGAGGAACTTCCGCTGGCAACCGGAGAAGATATCGGCTGTACTGTGGATTTTGCATCCGGAAGAAACCGTTATATCGGACATCTGATCTCTATCCCATGCCACGATTTCAAGAATATCAAGGTAGGACTGGACTGCTCCAACGGAAGTTCATCCGCTATTGCCAAGAGTGTTTTTGACGCACTTCGTGCAAAAACTTACGTAATCAATAACGAGCCGAACGGAACCAACATCAACCGTGGATGCGGTTCCACACACATTGAAGTCCTGAGACAGTTTGTGGTAGATAAAGGCCTGGATATCGGTTTTGCGTACGATGGTGACGCGGACCGCTGTATCGCCGTAGACCACCGTGGAAACATCATTGACGGTGACAAGATTATGTATGTCTGCGGTAAATACTTAAGAGAAAAAGGCCAGCTGAACGGAAATACCGTTGTAACAACCGTTATGTCCAACCTTGGTCTTTACAAATCTCTGGAGCGGGAAGGCATCGACTATGAGCAGACTGCAGTTGGTGACAAATATGTTGCCGAGAACATGATGGAAAACAATTACAGCATTGGTGGCGAGCAGTCCGGACATATTATTTTCAGCCGTTATTCTGCTACCGGTGACGGAATTCTCACATCCCTGATGATTATGGAAGCATGTGTGGATCAGAAAGCCACACTCTGCGACCTTGCCAAGGAGATGAAGGTTTACCCGCAGCTTCTCCGCAATGTGCGTGTTTCCGACAAGAAAACAGCACTGGAAAATGAGAAGGTAAAAGCATCCATCGAAGCTGCAGCAGAGGCACTTGGCGATGATGGCCGTATCCTGGTACGTGAAAGCGGTACAGAGCCGTTGATCCGTGTTATGGTAGAGGCGGGAACGGATGAACTCTGCCACCAGTATGTAGACAGTGTTGTTGATGTAATGGAAGCCGAAGGGCTTGTTGTAGAATAAGGAATTCCATGAAAAATACAAAGACCGTATTGATTCTTGCAGCCGTTACAGGAGCTTTGCTTCTGGGCGGCTGCGGCAGTGAAAAAACAAAAACATATGAGCAGGCGGGTAAAGATCTTTCTCAGGGAAGCTACAAGTATGCCCTGGAGGAGTACCAGAGTTCTATCCAGAACGGGGTAAAACTGGCACAGTCCTACCGTGGGGCGGGGATTGCAAGCCTGCGTCTTGGCAAATATGAGGATGCGGTGAATAATTTTACAGAGGCATTGGGCTGTGACCGGGTAAGTAAAAGCCTGCGCAGGGATATTTTGTCTTACCGTGCCACCGCAGAGCTGAAAGCTGGAAATTATGAGGACGCCATGGCAGACTGCCAGACATTAGGAGAAGATTTTTCCATGGATGCCAGCAGTTATTTCCTTACCGGAAAAGTTGCCCTTGCCATGGATTCCTACGAGGAAGCGGCATCGAACTTTAAGCAGGCCTATGGAGAGGACTCCACCTATGATATGGCGATCCAGATCTATGAAGCGTATCTGGATAAAGATATGGAAGCAGACGGAACCAGATATCTGGAGGCTGCCCTTTCTTCTGAGGCCAAGGACGCGCAGGATCACTGTGACAGAGGCCGCGTTTACTATTATATGGAAGATTACAGCAATGCAAAAAAAGAGCTCCTGGAAGCAACCAAGAAGGATAATACGGAAGCTCTTCTTCTCCTGGGAATGGTATATCTGGCTCAGGATGATGTGGAAAATGCCCAGGCAATGTATAAACAGTATATTTCCGCAGTGGGAGATTCCGCCAAGGGATATAACGGCCTGGCACTGTGTGATATCCGGAATGGGGATTATGATTCTGCTCTTGATAACATTACAAAAGGTCTCCCGACTGCTACCACAGACGAGATGCAGAGCCTTCTGTTCAACGAGATCGTAGCCTATGAGAAAAAACTTGATTTTGCCACCGCACTGACCAAGGCACAGGAATATGTTGATATGTTCCCGGAAGATTCCGCTGCCAAAAAAGAGCTGGCTTTCCTGAAAACCAGAACGTCTTCGGAGGGCTGATATGGAATATTTTGAGGAAATACAGGACCGGGTCATCCTGATCGGGGTTCAGGCAAATCTGGGGGATGACATGGAAGAATCCCTGGATGAGCTTGGAGAGCTTGCGGCTACAGCAGGTGCATACGTTGCTGGCAGGATCATCCAGAACCGCGAGGCAATACATCCTGGCACCTATATCGGAAAAGGCAAGATCGAGGAGGTAAAAGGCCTTCTCTATGCCCTGAATGCCAACGGTGTGATCTGTGACGATGAGCTTTCTCCTGCTCAGATGAACAATCTGGAGCGGGAACTGGAATGCAAGGTTATGGACCGTACCTTGCTGATTCTTGACATTTTTGCGAAGCGTGCCGTGACAAGCGAAGGTAAGATCCAGGTAGAGCTTGCACAGCTCCGTTACCGTTCTGCACGTCTTGTGGGACTTCGTTCTTCTCTCTCAAGGCTTGGAGGAGGAATCGGTACCAGAGGTCCCGGTGAGAAGAAACTGGAGACAGACCGCCGTCTGATCCGAAACCGGATCTCCGCACTGAAGCAGGAACTTTCCCAGGTGGAAAAGCACAGGGAACTGCTCCGTTCCAGAAGAGCGGCAGGAAATCTGAAGACTGCGGCTATTGTCGGCTACACCAATGCGGGAAAATCCACGCTTCTGAATACACTGACCGGTGCGTCGGTGCTTTCGGAGGATAAGCTTTTTGCCACGCTGGACCCGACCACACGTCTTCTGACACTGGATGACGGACAGCAGCTTCTTCTTACGGATACTGTAGGATTTATCAGGAAGCTTCCCCACAATCTGGTAGAAGCCTTCAAGAGTACCCTGGAAGAAGCCAAATATGCGGACTACATCATTCATGTGGTAGATGAGTCCAATCCCCAGGCGGAGATGCAGATGCATATCGTATATGAGACCCTGAAAGAGCTGGGCGCCCTTGGGAAAAAGACGATCACACTTTTTAACAAGCAGGACCGTGTTTCCGGGGAAAGTCTCCGGGATCTCCGTGCAGATCATACGCTGAAGATTTCCGCACGGACAGGAGAAGGACTTGAAGAATTTAAGGAACTGCTCTCTGAGATCCTTGCAGAAGGCCAGATTTATATGGAGCGGCTTTTTCCGTATTCGGAGGCCGGTCAGATCCAGCTGATCCGTGAGTATGGACAGCTTCTTTCGGAAGAGTATACAGAAGGCGGAATTGCTGTAAAAGCAAGGGTTCCGCGGGAAATCTATCCGAAAGTTACATAATGTTAAAAAAACTACTCAGTACCATATATAGTACCGTGAACAAAATGGACACTATATATGGTACTTTTTGTGTTGACGCAAAGGAGTGTGTCTGATACAATAAGCCTACAGCGCTTTGAACATAGATCGTGAAACGGGGTATGTTCATGGGCAGGTAAGTGAGGCGGAATAAGAGAGTCCGCTTTATAAATACATGCATGAGGGAGGCATTTTCTTATGTTTCAGGTAGTAAAAAGAGACGGTGAATTAGACGAATTTAAAATGGGGAAGATCACCGCAGCCATTGATAAGGCGTTTGATGCCAAGGGCAAGAATTACAGTCCGGATATGATCGACCTTCTGGGACTTCGTGTTACTGCGGATTTTCAGAATAAGATCGAGAACAACCGGATCTCTGTGGAGGATATCCAGGACAGTGTGGAGAACGTACTGATCCAGGCAGGATATTCCGATGTTGCCAAGGCGTATATCCTTTATCGCAAGCAGCGTGAGAAGATCCGCAATATGAAATCTACCATCCTTGACTATAAAGAAATCGTAAACAGCTATGTAAAGGTTGAGGACTGGCGTGTAAAAGAGAACTCAACAGTAACCTATTCTGTAGGAGGACTGATCTTAAGCAACTCCGGAGCTGTTACTGCCAATTACTGGCTGTCTGAGATCTATGACAATGAGATCGCGGAGGCACACAGAAATGCGGATATCCATATCCACGATCTGTCCATGCTGACCGGATACTGTGCAGGATGGTCCCTGAAACAGCTGATCCGTGAGGGCCTTGGCGGAATCGAGGGTAAGATCACTTCCGCACCGGCCAAGCATTTAAGCGTGCTCTGTAACCAGATGGTAAATTTCCTGGGTATCATGCAGAATGAGTGGGCAGGCGCACAGGCATTTTCATCCTTTGATACCTATCTGGCTCCTTTTGTAAAGGTGGACAACCTTTCTTATCCGGAAGTGAAGAAATGCATTGAGTCTTTTGTATATGGGATGAACACACCGAGCCGCTGGGGAACCCAGGCACCGTTTTCCAATATTACACTGGACTGGACTGTTCCGGATGACCTTGCAGAACTTCCTGCCATCGTAGGCGGCAAGGATATGGACTTCAAGTATAAAGACTGCAAGAAAGAGATGGATATGGTCAATAAGGCATTTATCGAGACCATGATCGAGGGAGATGCCAACGGACGTGGATTCCAGTATCCGATCCCGACTTATTCCATCACAAAGGAATTTGACTGGTCCGATACCGAGAATAACAGACTTCTCTTTGAGATGACTTCCAAGTACGGTACTCCGTATTTTTCCAACTACATCAACAGTGATATGAAACCGAGCGACATCCGCAGCATGTGCTGTCGTCTCCGCCTGGATCTCCGTGAGCTCCGCAAAAAGAGCGGCGGTTTCTTCGGTTCCGGTGAGAGTACAGGTTCTGTAGGTGTTGTAACTATCAATATGCCACGTATTGCATATCTTTCCAGAACACCGAAGGAATTTTATCAGCGTCTGGATCGCATGATGGATATCTCCGCAAGATCTCTTCACATCAAGAGAGATGTGATCAGCAGACTTCTGGATGAGGGACTGTATCCGTATACCAAGAGATATCTTGGAAGTTTTGAGAATCATTTTTCCACCATCGGTCTTGTGGGAATGAACGAAGCGGGCTTAAATGCATGCTGGCTGAAAAAAGACATGACAGATCCGGAGACCCAGAAGTTTACGAAAGAGGTTCTGGAGCATATGAGAAACCGTCTTTCTGACTATCAGGAGCAGTATCCGGGAGAGCTTTTCAATCTGGAGGCAACACCGGCGGAATCCACCGCATACCGCCTTGCCAAACACGACAGAAGCCGTTATCCGGATATCAAGACAGCAGGAAAAGAGGGCGATACTCCGTATTACACAAACAGCTCCCATCTGCCGGTTGATTATACCGCTGATATTTTTGACGCACTGGATATACAGGATGATCTGCAGACTCTGTATACATCCGGAACTGTATTCCACGCATTCCTGGGAGAGAAACTTCCGGACTGGAAGGCAGCAGCGTCTCTGGTACGTAAGATCGCAGAGAATTATCGCCTGCCGTATTACACCATTTCTCCGACCTATTCTGTATGTCAGGAGCATGGCTACATCAGCGGAGAGCATTTCACCTGTCCGAAATGTGGAAAGAAGGCTGAAGTTTACAGCCGTATCACCGGCTACTACCGTCCGGTACAGAACTGGAATGATGGTAAGACACAGGAGTACAAGAACCGTACCCTCTATGATATTACCCACTCCCAGTTGAAAAAGGTACACACCAGCATGATGACCATGAAAGGCGACGAGGTTGAGATCCAGCCGGTGGCATCGCACAAATATCTCTTCACGACCAGCACCTGTCCAAACTGCCGTATGGCAAAGAAAATGCTGGAAGGTGAGGAACTGGAGATCATCGATGCCGAGCAGAATCCCGAACTTGTTAAGCAGTACGGGATCCGTCAGGCGCCTACACTTGTGATCACTGACGGAGCGCAGGTTAAGAAGTATGTGAATGCTTCTAATATACAGAAGTATGTGGATGAAGAACTGGATTGAGCTCTTTCAAAATAACTGCAAGTAAAAAATGTATAGCTGGACGCATGTCTGTTGGATATGTGTCCGGCTTTTTTATATGTTATTTTTGTTTTTGGGAAAGGTGGTTGACATTTCTTGTCGGGATGGTATACTTATATCTGAAATTTAGCGATTAAAAGCGTTGCGCTTTAACGCATGAATGTGTATATATCGCTGTGATACAGCGTGGGGAGATACGGGAATTGTTTCCCGGCGGAAATTTGCGAGGGGGAAAGCACTCAGAGTTGCGAAGCCCGTTTTTCCCCCTCGCGCTCCCCCTTTCTGGGCACGCATTTTGAGGCGTACGTTGTGGAATGTGCTACGTTATTGGTAGGGCGATGTACTCCAGGGTGTCGAAGCCGTCAGGCTGAGCCGATGGATGAGGGCGGACGGGAAAGCGGCCCGCGTAGCGGGTCTGTTCCCTGTTTTTTGCTCAAATCGATAAAAATAAACCGCGGGTTATAGCGTAGTGCATTCATCTATATCGGCATAGCCTACAATATCCAACACCGTAAAATCCATCGCCCCGCCAGCAAAGCAACACATTCCACAACGCAGAACAGCGGCGTGGCCGGGAGGGGTGGAGCGCGAGGAGGGGAGTATGGCCTTCGCAACTATGAATGCTTCCCCTCCTCGCACCTGCCGCATGCAAAATGCTCCCGCCGGAAGGAGATACACCTGCCGCATGCAAAATGCTCCCGCTGGAAGGCGATATACCTGCCGCATGCGAAATGCTCCCGCCGGAAGGCGATATATCTGTCGCATGCAAAATGCTCCCCTGGAAAGGAAACCCGCCACATGCGAAATGCCCCACCCCGGGAGGGGATTCACTTCCCACAAATTTCATGCTAAAATAAACAAGAAAATAACAAAAGAATAATAAGAAAAGAATAACAAGAAAAGAGGAAAACATTATTATGGTAAAACAGAACATCGTCTTCGTAGAAAACACCCCAGGGAGTCTTCAGAAAGTTACAAAGATTCTTGCAGAGAATCAGATCGACATCTACGGCTTCGGCTGCTTCGACGCACCGGAATTCGCAAACTTCCGTATGGTATGCGATGATCCGGAAAAAGCAGATCAGATCATGGCTGAAAACGGATACATGACCCGTATCACTCAGGCCATCCTGGTGGATCTTCAGGATGAGATCGGCGGCCTGGACAAACTTTTAAGTGTCATGGGCGACAGCAACGTAAACCTTCACTACATCTACACCTTCTTCCACAGAGGCCTGAAAGTCCCGGTAGCGATCATGCACTGTGAGGATCTTCTTGTTGCAGAGAGTGTTCTCCGTAACAATGGCTTCAAGGTTCTGAACCGCCTGGTAGATCCGGATGGAGCGGAAGAAGCGTAAACATAAAAAGGACGAACAGGAATGAAGTATCGTATTTTTATTGTAGAAGATGACGAAACAATCGCGAATCTTCTGAAAAAACATCTCAGTTCCTGGGGATATGAAGTTTTTCTGGCTGAGGATTTTTCCAATGTACTGCAGGAATTTGCGGGGAAAGATCCTCAGCTTGTTCTTCTGGATCTGAAACTTCCCTTTTATAACGGCTTCCACTGGTGTGAGGAAATCCGAAAAGTTTCCCAGGTGCCGGTGATCTTTATCTCCTCCGCAGCCGACAATATGAACATGGTCATGGCCATGAGCCGTGGAGCAGATGATTTTATCGCCAAGCCTTTTGACATGGATGTACTGGTAGCCAAGATTCAGGCAATCCTCCGCAGGACCTATTCCTTTAGAAATCCGGGAAATGTACTGGAACATAAAGGAGCAGTGCTCAACCTTTCCGGGGCTACGCTGACCTGGAACGGGGTGGAGCTGGAACTGACCAGAAATGAACTGCGTATTCTGGAGCTGCTTTTTTCCCAGGCAGGCAGACCGGTATCCAGAGATGCCATTATGACCAAACTGTGGGAAAGTGACAGCTTTGTGGACGACAACACCCTGACTGTAAACATTACACGCCTTCGAAAAAAACTGGAGGCAGCAGGCCTTGTGGATTTTATTATCACGCGAAAAGGTTTGGGCTACATGGTGTGAGGTTTTTATGGAATTATTACGCGCATATTTGAAACAGACAAAAATTTTTCTCATTGCCTTTGTTTTTGCGGTGGCTGCATCGGCAGCAGTGGTCTGCCTGTACCAGCTTCCCGCTGAGGCAGTGATCTATATGGCAGTTCTGTGGCTTGGAGCAGGAGCTGCCGCTTTTTTATATGGGTATGTCCGCTACCGGCAGAAGGCTCAGACGCTCTGCCTGGTGGAAAAAGCTCCGGAGATCAATCTGGATCGTCTGGACGAGACCACCGATGAGGTGGAACTTCTTTACCGGGAGATCATCCGCAAGCTGGACGGCATGCGGATGGAGGTGGAGACAGAACGGCATCGTTCCCTGGAAGAGATGACGGATTACTATACCATGTGGGCACATCAGATTAAGACGCCGATCTTTGCCCTGCGTCTGCTGCTTCAGGAGGAACCGGAGCGGAACCGGGAATCCCTGGCACAGCTTTTTCGCATTGAACAGTATGTAGAGATGGTGCTGGGCTACCTTCGAACAGAAGACATGTCCGCAGACCTGAAGCTTGCCCGGTCTTCTCTGGATCGGATCATCCGGGAACAGATCCATAAATATGCAGGGATCTTTGTGGCAAAAAAACTCTCGTTGTCCTATGAGGGGACAGATGCGACCGTTCTCACCGATGAAAAATGGCTCGGTTTTGTCATCGGGCAGATTCTTTCCAATGCGCTGAAATATACAAGAACGGGCGGCATTGAAATCTGGCTGGAGGATGAGCGTGGAAACCGGACATCGAATACAGCACCGGCAATCCTTGTCATCGCAGACACCGGCATCGGAATCCAGGCAGAAGACCTTCCACGGATCTTCGAAAAAGGCTACACAGGAGTTAACGGCCGGGAGGACAACCGGGCCACCGGGATCGGACTGTATTTAAGCCGGAAGATCCTGAAAAAGCTGGGCCATGAGATCACTGTGGATTCCCAGGTGGATAAAGGTACGGAAGTCCGGCTGAGCCTGTGGAAAAAAGAGCTGGAGATGTATTGAAATTTTTTTGCAGAAGCCAACCTTACATAAATGTAAGCTTCCCCCACAAAATGTAAGCCACTTCGATGGCAGCCGCCGGAGAATTTTCTTATACTGAAAACATAATATAGCGACACAGGTAATTCCTGTATCGGATTCAGTCACTTATAGTATTTCCATAAATTCCTGCATCAAGTTCAGCACGTCATGCTCTGAACAACTTTCTTTTGATGCATTGATTCCTGGGACTGCTATAGAATGTGATGCACGAATTCCCTGGAACGCTGCAAACACAGATAAGAAAGGAATTGGCATATGGCATTACTGGAAGTAACAAATGTAAAAAAGATATACAGCACCCGCTTCGGCGGAAACAAAGTACAGGCACTTTCCAATGTGACTTTTTCAGTGGAAGAGGGGGAATATGTGGCGATCATGGGAGAGTCCGGTTCCGGAAAAACAACGCTTCTGAACATTCTGGCAGCCCTGGATCGCCCCACATCCGGTGAAGTTCTTCTGGAAGGAAAAAGCATCACCCACCTGACAGAAAAAGAGATTTCCGTATTTCGTCGGAAAAACTTAGGCTTCGTATTCCAGGATTTTAACCTTCTGGACACCTTCAGTCTCCGGGATAACATCTATCTTCCCCTTGTGCTGGCAGGCGAAGATTATCAGGAGATGGAACAGAAGATCCGCCCCATTGCAAAAGCCCTTCACATTGACCAGCTTCTGGAAAAATTTCCCTACGAGGTTTCCGGCGGACAGAAACAGAGGGCGGCAGTTGCAAGAGCGCTGATCACAGATCCCAGGCTGATCCTTGCGGACGAACCAACCGGAGCGCTGGACTCCCGTGCGGCGTCCGATCTTCTTTCCATGTTCAATGAAGTGAATCAGGAAGGCCAGACCATTCTCATGGTAACCCACAGTGCACAGGCAGCCAGCCATGCATCCAGAGTTCTTTTTATCAAGGACGGACAGGTGTTCCACCAGATCTACCGTGGCACAAAAACGAGACAGGAAATGTACCAGATGATCGCAGATACCCTGACGATCCTTACGACAGGCGGTGAGAGCCATGCGTAGAGGACTGTTTGGAAAACTGGCAGTACAGAACATCCGCAACAACCGGAGCACCTATATTCCCTATATGCTTACCTGCATTTTCTGTATTGCCATGATGTATATGATGGAATTTCTGCGGGACTGTCCCACATTGGAGAAAGCAGTGCCCCAGGCATCAGAAGTGCGGCTGATCGTGGGAACCGGTGAAGTGGTTGTTGGAATTTTCTGTGTCATCTTTCTGATCTACAGCAACAGTTTTCTTATGAAACGGCGCCAGAAAGAGATTGGACTTTATAACATTCTGGGCCTGGAAAAAGGCCATATCGGAAAAGTGATGTTTCTGGAAACGATCATGACGTCTCTGCTTTCTCTGGCAGCAGGTATCGGGTTTGGAATCCTTGGAAGCAAGCTTTCGCTGCTTTTGCTTTTCCGTTTTCTTCATGTTCCGGCGGTATTGGGATTTTATGTTTCCATTACTGGAATCCTGTTTTGTATCGCAGGATTTGGAGGGATTTTTCTTGTGATTCTGGCACTGAATCTTACCAGAGTAAGAATGAATAATCCGGTAGAACTTCTGAAAGGCGGAAACACAGGAGAGAAGGAGCCCCGGGCAAAATGGCTCATGGCATTTCTGGGTGTGATCTGTCTTGGCGTGGGATATTATCTGGCAGTAACCACGGAATCTCCGATCCAGGCGATTTTTATTTTTCTTCTGGCGGTAATCCTGGTCATGGCAGGAACGTATCTTCTTTTTACAGCAGGAAGTATTGTGATTCTGAAACTGCTTCGAAAGAACAAAAAGTTCTACTATAAAACCAGCAACTTTATCAGTGTTTCCGGCATGATCTACCGTATGAAACAGAATGCGGCAGGCCTGGCAAGTATCTGTATCTTAAGTACTGGCGTACTCTTGCTCCTTTCCATGACTGTGTCCCTGTATTTTGGAATGGGGGACATTATGGTGAACCGGTATCCTTTTGATACGGATGCCCAAATCTCCGGTATCAGCCAGGAACAGAGTGAACAGTTTAAGAAGGTTTTTGCACAGGCAATCGAAGATTATCAGGTGCCGGCAGAAAAAACAGTGACTGAAACGTATCTCGAGATCGGCTGCAAGCAGGGAAAAAACGGCATTATGATCGGACAGGCCTACAGTTACTCGGAAGATGGGAATTCCGTAGACCTGTATACAATCCGCCAGTCTGAGTATGAGAAACTTACCGGGGAAAAAACAGATCTCCACGATGGCGAGATCTTTGCCTGGTATCCGTCTGAAAGGGAAACAGACACATTAAAAATTGATGACTGGGATTTTGCAGTAAAGAAATGGCTGGAAAAAGCACCTTTAAGTGCGATGACCAATCTGGTTTCCAATATGGCGGCAATTGTTGTAACGGATTCGGACTTTGAGTATATTGACGGGCTCCGGACAAAGATGTACGAAGGACTTGATGCCTACGAGGCGGGAAAAGATCTCACAGTTCATCTTGGTGTAGATATCCGTGGCAGCAGTGAGGAAAAGATCCGGTATGGTCAGGCTGTTTATCAGGCGCTGAAAGATTACTGCCACAGTGATGGTTTTTCTGAGAATACCATCGTGATCGGTGGTGTCCGCCAGAGTGAGTATGAAACTTATTATGTGGATAATGGAAGTATCCTGTTTATTGGAATCTTTCTGGGAGCACTGTTCCTTATGGGAACGGCGATGATCATTTATTATAAACAGATCTCCGAAGGCTACGAAGATCAGGGAAGGTTCCAGATTATGCAGAAAGTGGGCATGAGCCGCAGAGAGGTAAAAGGTGCCATCCGCAGACAGATCCTTCTGGTATTTTTTATCCCGCTTGTGATGGCGATGGTGCATATTTCCATGGCATTTCCGCTGATCCGCCGGCTCCTGCTGCTGTTTGGAATGGCCAATACAAAACTGTACGTGGGTTGTACAGCAGGAACGGTTCTGGCCTTTGCTCTGGTCTATGGACTGATCTACTCCATGACAGCCAGATCTTACTATAAAATCGTAGAAAAAGCATAAAATCAGGGAAAAAGCACAGCTGTGTTTGCTGCGAAGTATTGAAGTTTTGATATGGCAATGCTACAATAAAAGAGCGTGTCAGGAGACGTGTAAAGGGTTTCCGGGCACGCTATTTACGTGTGCAACCGGGTTCGTGACAGTACAGGATCAGGCCGTAAACGCGGATGATCTTATGTGCCTGGCTAACATACATACAATGGAGGAAATCGATGAAAAGAGAAAGTTTCAGAAAAGGTATGAAGGATGGCGTGCCCATTGGACTGGGATATTTCGCGGTGTCGTTCACCTTTGGCATGATGGCCGTTGCCGGAGGCTTAAGTATCTGGCAGGCAGTCCTAATCTCACTGACTAACCTGACATCGGCCGGTCAGTTTGCGGGACTGGACATTATTTTTGCGGGAGGTTCCATGTGGGAGATGGCAATGACTCAGCTGATCATCAACTTAAGATACTGCCTGATGTCTTTTTCCCTGTCCCAGAAATTCCGGCGTGAGGAATCCGGCATCCTGAAGTATATCGCCGCCTTTGGTATCACCGATGAGATCTTCGGGATCAGTGCGGCCCAGGAGGGAAAAGTCAGCGTATTTTACAATTATGGAGCCATGTGTGTGGCGATCCCCGGATGGACTCTGGGAACTCTGGTAGGCGGTATTTCCGGAAGCCTTCTTCCGGATTTTATGCTCAGTGCCTTAAGTGTTGCCATTTACGGAATGTTCCTGGCCATCATCATCCCGCCGTCCAAAAAGAGCAGACCGGTTCTTGGAGTGGTTGTGGCATCCATGGCAGTCAGCACCATTTTTGCGGTGACACCGGTATTAAAACAGGTATCATCCGGATTTATGATCATTATCACAACACTTCTGGTAGCAGGCCTGGCAGCTTATTTCTGTCCGGTGGAAGAGAAGGAGGAAGCATCTCATGAGTCATAATGTATATCTCTATATCCTGGTGATGGCAGCAGTCACCTATCTCATCCGTATGCTGCCCCTCGCTCTTGCAAAAAACGAGATCAAAAGCCCGTTTATCAAGTCCTTTCTGTACTACGTGCCATACGCCTGTCTCGCAGCCATGACCTTCCCGGCCATCCTGAAAGCCACAGACAGCATCATCTCCGGCGCCGCTGGATTTTTTGTAGCGCTTATTGCGGCATATAAAGAGAAAAGTTTGATCACAGTAGCGCTGCTGGCATGTGCTGCGGTGTTTATTGTGGAGAGGGTTCTGGTATTTATCTGAAAAATAAAATAAATAAACATTGTGTTCGGAAATAATTATGTGTATAATAAAAAATATAGATACAATATCCTGCTTCAGGAAAACAATTACACAGATATGGGATAAGTATCCGGGACACAACAATTAAGACAGATGAACTATAACCGGGAAAATCTTTTCTGAGGAAATGGCAGTATTTCTTACAGAGGGGGGTTTCCCTTTTTTATCCTCTTCTAGCAAGAAGACTCCAACCT
>OICR01000486.1_pt1 | contig 17619 bp, 13 predicted proteins | sample 1581321 | NCBI WGS metagenome assembly OICR01 (sample SAMEA3882557, study PRJEB24775) | human gut metagenome | biome: human-associated habitat; feature: intestine environment; material: feces | place: Netherlands | collected 2009/2010
TGTTACCAGAAACGGCACTGTCGAACGGTTGGAACTGGCAAGCCTCAATACCGCGCGCAAAGCCGGAATCCGCGCGCTGACGCTCTCGGAGGGCGATGAACTGATTGCCGTTATGAAGACCGACGGCAAGCAGGATATCCTGCTTGCAAGCGCGAACGGCATGGTCATCTGCTTCAACGAAAACGACGTGCGTGTCATGGGCCGCGACGCAGCCGGTGTGCGCGGCATGATGCTGGACGCGGGAGACTATGTGGTCGGCGCGGGCATCGCCTCGAGAGGCAAGCAGCTGCTTTCCGTCACGGAATGCGGCTACGGCAAGCGCACGGAGATCGAATCTTATCTGCGCCTTGGCGAAGACGGCCAGCGCCGTCCGCAAAACCGCGGCGGTAAGGGCCTCAAGGGTTATAACATCACGGCCAAGACTGGCAAAATTGCGGGCGTGGCAATCGTGGACGACGCGGACGATATCATGCTGATTGAAAACGGCGGCGTGCTCATCCGCATGGCGGCGGCAGATATCAATGTCTACGGCCGTGACACGCAGGGCGTCATTCTCATGCGCCTTGAATCCGGCAGCCGCGTTATTTCCGTGGACCGCGTGGACCGGGAGCCGGAAGAGCCCGCAGAGAACGAAGAGGCATGAAGACCGTCACCATCTACACCGATGGGGCCTGCTCCGGCAATCCCGGCCCCGGCGGCTGGTGCGCGATTCTGGAGTATAACGGACACGAGAAACTGATCTCCGGCGGCGAGGAACGCACCACAAACAACCGCATGGAACTCACCGCAGTCATACAGGCCCTGCTTGCTCTGCGCGAGCCGTGTGTTGTAGAACTTTATTCCGACTCCAAATACGTTATTGACGCATTGGAAAAGGGCTGGGCATGGGGCTGGCGGAAAAAGGGCTGGGTCAAGTCTGACAAAAAGCCTGCTCTGAACCCCGACCTCTGGGAATTGCTCCTCGGCCTCGTGAGCCAGCACGAGATGCACTATCACTGGGTCAAGGGCCACGAGGAAAACGAAAAAAACAACCGCTGCGACGAGCAGGCGGTTCTGGAGAGCCGGAAATTCAAAGCATGAGGACGCGCCGCCTGTTACGGTATTCCAAATTTGTAGGTAGTTGCGTTTGAATGGCCGCGGTAAATCAGCCTTGCATTCAAAAATTGCAGGGCAGTACGAATTCGCCGCAGTCCCACAAAAGCCTCCCCTTGCCGCGCTCTGCGCGGTAAGGGGAGGTGTCATTTGCGTCAGCAAATGACGGAGGGGATTTGTTTTAGATTTCAGAGTGCGCTGTAATTTGCAGCACTCGAATCCCCTCAGGCGCTTCGCGCCAATTTCCCTTGGGCACAAGGAGAGCCTTTGGTGCGTCAGAAATTTTGAACTCTTTCAAATATCGCGGAAAAAAATACCCGCAGGAGGCTCAGCCTTCTGCGGGTCGGTTTGTTTATAGCGGAGTTTTTTTGATTTTTGCAAACGCGCGGGGATATTTGAGCGGTGTGGACTTGATTTTACGGATCACAACGGCCTTGTGTACGGCATCCTGAATGGGATATTCGTACACGCGCTCGATCGTTCCGCCAAGCAGCGCCACGGCGCGCTTTGCCTCTTCCATTTCCTCGCCTGCCAGCGCACCCTTCATCGCCAGGAACGCGCCGCCCACCTTTACATACGGCAGGCAGAGTTCCGACAGGATATTCAGCCGCGCCACGGCGCGGGACGTCGCAATGTCATACTGCTCCCGGCAGGTCTGGACAAATTCTTCTGCCCGGGCAGTAACAACCTCGGCTTCTACGCCAAGCTGCGGCAGAATCTCCCGCAGCCATGTCATGCGCTTGGCCAGAGAATCCAGAAGCGTCAGTCTGATCGACGGCTCCGCAATTTTCAGCGGGACGCCGGGAAAGCCCGCGCCGCAGCCAACATCGATCACGCGCTTGCCGGAAAAGTCCTCTGCCTGCAAAAGTGCGATGCAGTCGAGAAAATGCAGTTCGGCCACGGCCTGCGGCTCAGTGATGGCTGTGAGGTTCATGACTTTGTTCTTTTCAATCAGCGCCTGCCCGAATGCGCAGAGCGTGTCGATCTGCTCCGGCGCCAAGCCGGAGCGCGCTTCCAGTACTGCTCTCATTTGTCCGCCTTTCGGATATACAGCACGCCAAGGGTCCCCGGTCCGCAGTGGCTGCTGACGGTGCAGCCGGCACGCGTGACGCAGATCTCCTCAAACGGCTGTAACTTTTGCACAGTTTCCACAGCCTTTTGCACCGTTTCTTCCGACACGCCGGAGTGCGTGATGAACACGCGGCGCAGTTCCAGATCGCTGCGGTTTCCAATTTTGTCGGTGATATACTCGCAGACGCATTTGTCAAAGCTGCCGCGATATTTTTTGCCGACGTCCATTTTGCCGTCCTTGACCTCAATGCACGGGCGAAGCTTTAAAAGATTTGCGCCCAGAAGCGTCACGGCGGAGCAGCGGCCGCCCTTTTTCATGTAATCCAGCCGGTCAAGAATGAAGCTGGCTTCCACACGGCCTGTCAGATCGTGCAGCGCCGCAACAATATCGTCCGGCTCCATGCCTTCGCGCGCCATGCGCTCGGCTTCCAACACAACAAGTCCATGACCTGTGGATAAATTTCTGGAATCGACGACGTATACGTTGTCAAAATCCGCCGCTGCCAGTTTCGCGTTCTGATAGCAGCAGGAAAAATCCAGAGAGATACAGACGTGGATGACGAAGTCGTTTTTTTCAGACAACTCTGTAAACGCGCGGACATAATCGGCCAGATTGACCGCCGCTGTCTGCGGCAGACTTCCGCCGGCAGAGACGTGCGCATAGATATCATCGGGCTTGACGTCCACGCCGTCGCGCAGCGTCTTGCCGTCCATGCTCACATAGAGGGGCAGCAGGCGGATGTTGTACCGTTCCAGCTGCTCCGGGCTGAGATCACAGGTAGAGTCAGACGTGATCTGATAACGCATAGAGAGTTCCTTCCTTTTTTTCATCTGCATCCATTAAGGACGCGCGTGTGGTAACCGATGGTTCAATACGTCTGCGGTTACCGTGGCGCAGAGCGCGGAAAAAATCGCGCAGCGCCTGTGAACATTCCGCTTCCAGTATGCCGCCGCTGACCTCCGGCTGAAAACAGCCTGGCAGATGCAGCAGATCGACAAGACTTCCCGCCGCGCCGGATTTTGGATCGCACGCGCCGAAGACGACGCGCGGCAGATGCGCGTTTAAAATCGCACCGGCACACATGGGGCATGGCTCCAGCGTCACATACAGCGTACACTGCCACAGCCGCCAGCCGCCAAGCGTCCGGCAGGCTTCGCCGATGGCCTCCAGTTCTGCGTGGGCCAGCGCCGTTTTTCCTTTTTCACGCCGGTTGCGGCCACGGCCGACAATGCGGTCTTCCAGTGTAATCACACACCCCACCGGAACCTCACCGTCCGCTGCCGCTTCCTGTGCAAGCAGGAGCGCTTCGCGCATCATTGCCTCATCCAAGTCCGTACACACACCTCCATGGCAAGAGTCATTCTATCATACCCGAAAATGGAAGATTCGTCAACACCCGCTGTGCGGCGCTTTCCTTGGGAAAACGGGCTTTTTGCTTGCTTTTAACAGGCGGACGCGATATACTGAATATATCAGGCAGCGACGCTGCAAAGAATGGATGGAAGAAAGGATCACGACGGTATGAGTACTGTATATCAGAATCTGACCCCCGCACAGCTGCGCGAGGAATACGCAGCAGTCAAGGCGCAGTTCGACGCGCTGAAGGCGAAGGAACTGAAACTCAACATGGCAAGAGGCAAGCCCGGCAAGGAGCAGCTTGATCTCGTCTCCGATATCCTCAGCATCCTCAAGACCCCGGAGGACTGCATGTCCAACGGCGTCGATGCCCGCAACTACGGCGAACTGTCCGGCCTCAAGGAAGCAAAGGAATACTGGGCGGATGTGCTCGGCTGCAAGAGCGAAGAGTGCTTCATCGGCGGCAACGCATCGCTGACGCTCATGTACGATCTGGTCAGCAAGGGCTATACGCACGGTCTTGCACGTTCGGAAAAGCCGTGGTGCAAGCTGGATACCGTCAAGTGGCTCTGCCCGGCGCCCGGCTACGACCGCCATTTTAAAATCACCGAATCGTTCGGCTTTGAACTCATTACAATTCCCATGACCCCCACCGGCCCCGACATGGACAAGGTCGAAGAAGCGGTCAAGGACCCGGCTGTCAAGGGCATGTGGTGCGTGCCGAAATACTCCAACCCCGACGGCATCGTCTATTCCGACGAGACGATCGCGCGCATCGCGGCTTTGAAGCCCGCCGCGCCCGATTTTGCCCTCATGTGGGATAACGCCTACTGCATCCATGAGTTTGACGGCGAATTTGTTCCCTTCCGGGATATCCTGACACTCTGCCGCGAGGCCGGCAACGACGGCATGGTCTATGAATTTGCCTCCACGTCCAAGGTCACGCTCCCCGGCGCGGGCTTCTCCGTTATGGCTACGAGCGAGGCCAATCAGGCGTATCTGCAAAAACTCATCGGCATCCAGACCATTTCCTATGACAAGGTCAACTCTCTGCGCCATGTGCGCTTTTTAAAGGACAAGGCCCACACGCTGGAACTTATGAAGAAGCACGCAGCCATTCTGAACCCGAAGTTCCAGTGCGTTCTGCGCCATCTGGACACCGAGATCGCGCCGCTCGGCATTGCGTCCTGGCAGCGGCCGAAAGGCGGTTATTTCGTCTCGGTCAACACGGCCCCGGGGCTTGCCAAGCGCACGCTGGCACTGTGCAAGGAAGCCGGTGTCGTCATGACCGGTGCAGGCGCGACGTTCCCCTATGGCCGCGACCCGCAGGATTCCAACATCCGCATTGCCCCGTCCCTGCCCCCGGTTGAGGAGTTGGAGCAGGCGATGGAGATCTTCTGCACCAGTCTGCGCCTGGCCGCACTGGAGCAGCGAATGCAGTAAGTAAATTAAGGCGTCACCGCATAATTTGGCAAGATGACTCGGCGTGGGATTTTTCGTCAAGTCAAGGGTTGGAAAACGAAGGAATACTTTGTGTATTTCTCGTTTTTCAAACCGCAGAATTGGCGGAAAAGCCCCGGCGAGGCACGCAGACACAATTGTGCGGTGATGCCTTAAGGCTCCCCTTTGAATAAGGGGGAGCTGGCCCGAAGGGCCTGAGGGGATTTTGTACACACAAATTGCAGAGTACTCTGAACCCCGTACCCCATCCCCTCCGCCATTTGCTTTCGCAAATGCCACCTCCCCTTCCCGTGCGGGGCACGGCAAGAGGAGGCTTTGGCGCGCCGGGCTTCCCGGCCGCAGTTCATCGCAGCAAGGAGCAGCACATGAAGGTTTTGATTCTCGGCGGCGGAGCCAGCGGACTGATGGCCGCGCTTTCTGCCGCGCAGGACGAACAGAATACCGTCACCGTTCTTGAACGGCAGTCGCGTGTCGGGCGCAAGCTGCTCGCCACCGGCAACGGCCGGTGCAACCTGACGAACCTCGATTTATCCCCGGAGCACTATCACGGGCAGGACGCGGGCTTTGCCCGCGCCGCACTTTCGCGGTTTGATGGAAACACTACGCTGGACTTTTTTCACGCGCTGGGCCTGCTGACTGCGGCGGAGCCGTCCGGGCGGGTCTACCCGCTCTCTGATCAGGCCAACAGTGTCGTGGATGTGCTGCGGTTCGCCGCCGCACAGGCGGGTGTGCAGCTTGTCTGCGGCTTCGACGCGCAGAACGTGAAGAAAAAAGCGCGCGGCTATCAGGTTACGGGCGCGGACGGCAGCGCGTATTTCGGCGATAAGCTGATCGTCGCCTGCGGCGGCTGCGCGGGAAAGGCGCTGGGCGGAACAATGTCCGGCTATGAACTGCTTTCACAGCTTGGCCACAGCCGCACGGCGCTGCACCCCAGCCTCACACAGATCCGCACGGACCCGGCTCCTATCCGGGGGCTGAAGGGCGTGCGGGCAGATTGCCGCATGCGCCTGCGCGCAGACGGCAGAACAATACAGGAGGACGCGGGCGAGGCGCAGTTTACAGAGACGGGCGTTTCCGGCCCAGTTGCATTCGCGCTTTCGCGGGCAGCGGGACAGGCGCAGGGCGCCGAACTGCTGCTCGATTTTCTGCGGGACTATCCCGCGCCGCAGGTGCGAGGGCTTTTGCAGGCGCGGCGCGCAGCGTTCCCGGTACTGGCTGGCGAGGAACTGCTTTCCGGCATGCTTCACCCGCGCCTCGGCAAGACGCTCTGCCATGCCCGCGGCCTCGGCGCGCAGCCGCTTGCGTCCGTTTCCGACGCGGCGCTGGACGCACTGGTAAATGCAATTAAATATTTTTCTCTCCCCGTTACAGGTGTTTCCGGCTTTGAGAGCGCGCAGGTGACGGCTGGCGGTGTCCGGACGGCGGAATTCCGCGCCGACACGCTTGAAAGCCGGCTTGCTCCCGGTGTGTTCGCCTGCGGCGAGGTTCTGGATATCGACGGCGACTGCGGCGGATACAACCTGCAATGGGCCTGGTCGTCCGGCTATGTGGCCGGAAAGCTGGGGAAGCTATAAACATATTCCTACCCGTTTATAGGGGTGGACGACTCTGTCCGCCCAGCAGAATGCACCGAATCATCAAAAATTCTCGGCGAATTCGTATGCACTTACCCGCTTGACTGTAGGGGCCAATGCCTGCATCGGCCCGCTGGGGAGTTGCGAATTCACCTGAGATTTCCGTTAAAACGCTGCATTCTGCCGGGTCGATGTGGGCATCGACCCCTACAACCATGCGTGCAGGCATATCTGTATTCGCCGTAAGATTTCTGAAAAAGCACTGCTTCCAGCGGGCCAACAGAGTCTGTCAAGCCCAGATTGTTTACGAGAGTCGTCGGCCCCTACAGAAATTGCATTCCCGCCTGTTAAAAAAGGCTCGACATACTTTGACAATAAAATAGGAGAACACATATGGATATCACACTTAGAATGAGCGACCACGCGCTGACTGCGCGCGCTGCTGCCGCTGCCGGAATCGTGCTGCTGCAGAACAAGAACCGGACGCTCCCGCTGCTGCCGCAGGAGGACGGTGCGCCGCTGCCTGTCGCGGTGTTTGGCATCAAACAGCTTCAGACGCCCGCTTTCGACAAAACGATGACGCCGTGGCGTGCAATCGGCGTCCTGGACGGACTTGCAGCAAGCGAGACGGTCAGGCCAGACGCGCTTCTGGCTCGCAAATACCGCACATGGGCGGTAGAACACCCGGAGGGCAGCGAAATGCCGCTGACAACGCTCGATTTTGGGGCCCTGCGCCATGACTGCGCGGCGGCTGTCGTCGTCATCGGCAGGACGCCGGAGCGCTATAGCCTCCAGCTGACCGACGAGGAGACAGCTATGCTCACGCGCGTCACGTCTGTATTCGACCGGACGGTGCTCGTGCTGGCTGCGCCGGGCTTTATCGAGTTGAACGAGGCTGCGCTCTCGTGCGGCGCAATCGTCTTTCTCGGCCTTGCGGGGCAGGAGGCGGGTGGGGCGCTTGCCGACGTGCTGACGGCGAAGGTCATGCCGGCCGGCCATCTTTCCTTCAGCTGGCCCGAGCATGCGGAGGCGTTTTCCGACGCCAGCGCCGCAGCAGACCAGTTTACGGGCTACCGCTATTTTGATTCCTTCGGCGTCCCCGTGCGCTATCCGTTTGGCCACGGCCTGAGTTATGGGACGGTTGCGTTCGGCAGCGTCTCGGCCGGGCTTGACGGCTGCGATGTGACGGTGAGCGCGGAGCTGGTCAACACCGGAGAGGAATTTGCCGCCAGCGAACTTGTGCAGGTCTATGTAACGCGGCCTGAGGGCGATCTGACGCGGCCGGTAAGCTTTCTGGACTGCTTCCAGAAAAGCCGCCTGCTCGCCCCCGGCGAGAGTCAGACGGTCACGCTGCGCTTCCCTATCACAGAACTTTCCGTCTACCGCGAACACGCACATGCGTTTGTGCTGGATGCGGGGTATTATGATATCCGTATCGGGACAAGCAGCCGCGCCTGCTATCTGGCAGGCTCTATCCGCCTGACGCGCAGCGCCGTGGTGCAGGCGGCGGAGCCGCTTACACTGTCTGCCGCACAGGAACGCACGCGGCCGGAAAACGTCTGCTTCCAGTTCCCTGAGGATCTGGCCGAGATCGAGCAGGCGCACAAACACGCCATCCGCTTTTCGGATCGCAATCTGCCCCGCCGCAGCCGCAGAAAGGGCCGGGAATTTACCGGCTGCCGCCCGGACGGGGAGCATCATACGCTTGCTGACGTGCGCGAGGGCCGGTGCAGCGTGTTCCATCTCGTGGCCGATATGGACACGGAAAATCTGGAGCGGTTGGTCTGCGGCTTCGGCAGAGAGGCAGCATCCGTCCCCGGCGCGCTTGGTGCGTCGGCGGCGATCGAGCGCTACGGCATTCCCGCCGTACAGATTGCGGGCGGCGCGCAGGGGCTGCGCCTGCTGCGCGATATCCCGGATGAGGAAACGGGCGAGATTGTCCGGCGGCAGTGCGCGACGGTCTTCCCCGCGCCCGCACAGCTTGCCTGCTCGTTTGACCAGGAAGTCGTCCGGGCTGTCGGCCGCGCGGTGGGCCTTGAAATGGCAGAACTTGGCGTTCAGCTTTGGCTGGGGCCGGATACAGGCATAATGCGTTCGCCGCAGGAGGCGCGGTTCGCAGAAAAATGGTCGGAGGACCCGGTCGTCTGCGGCACCATGACGGCGGCGCTGGCCGGTGGCGCGTGGCCCTATGGGACGGCTGTGCTGCACGCACAGAGCCTGCCGGAGGCTGTCTCCGTTTCCCAGTCCGCGCTGCGCGACGTGTACGGTCTTCCGTTTGAGATTGCCGCAGACGGCTGCCGCGCGGCAAAGCTGCCGGACTGCGCCATCTCCGGCCAGCGGCTCACGGAAAACAGTCCGCTTCTGCGCGCATGGCTGCTCGACTGCGGCTACGGCGGCATGCTCTGGGGCGATGAAACGCTCCGTTCCGACCGCATCGGTCTGGAAAAGGCGGCGATCCGGATCCTGAAATGGATGCTGCAGGCAAAAAAGATGTGAAAATCATGGAAGAAGCCGTGAAAAGTCATTGCAATCAGCGGCGAAAGCTGATATAATCAAAATTGCTCCCCCCCTGTGAGGGGGCAATTCTGACGCCGGGGTACGGCCTGCCGCAGTCCGGCACGGAATAATATTATGAAAGAGGTAGATTTTCAAATGAAGAAGTATCTTGCACTGCTTCTGGTTCTGGTCATGGTTCTGAGCCTGGCTGCCTGCGCATCCAAGCCCGCAGAGACCACCGACGAACCCGAACAAACCACCCCGGTTCCCGCTCCCGCAGAAGAGACCAAGGACGAAGAGCCCGCTCCCGCTGAGGAGACCAAGGAAGAAGAACCCACCGAAGAGCCGGCTGACAACACCGAGTACGCTGTCGCCATGATCACCGACTACGGCGATATCACCGACCAGTCCTTCAACCAGACCACCTACGAAGCCTGCAAGGCTTTCTGCGAGGACAACGGCGTACAGTTCAGCTACTTCAAGCCCGCCGGCGACAACACTGCTGACCGTGTTGCCATGATCGAAAAGGCTGTTGACGAAGGCTACAACGTCATCGTGATGCCGGGCTATGCGTTCGGCGGCGCGATCGTTGAGGCTGCTCCGGAATTCCCCGATGTCAAGTTCATCGCGCTCGACGTTGCCAAGGGCGACCTGCTCGAGGCCGGTGTTGCCAAGGCTGGCGAAAGCTATGACTACAACCCCGACAACTGGGATCTCGAAAAGTATGTTGACATGAGCAATGTCTACTGCGCAATCTATCAGGAAGAGCTCTGCGGCTACATGGCCGGTTACGCTGCTGTCAAGCTGGGCTACAAGAGCCTCGGCTTCCTGGGCGGCATGGCTGTTCCCGCCGTTATCCGCTATGGCTACGGCTTCGTGCAGGGCGTTGACGCTGCGGCTGCCGATCTGGGCCTGTCCGACGTCACTGTGAAGTACGTCTATGGCGGTCAGTTCTTCGGCGATGCTGACATCACTGCTGTTATGGATACCTGGTATGCAAACGGCACTGAGGTCGTCTTCGCCTGCGGCGGCGGCATCTACACCTCCGCTGTTGACGCTGCCAAGAAGGCGAACGGCAAGGTCATCGGCGTTGACGTTGACCAGGCTGGCGTGATTGCAAACTATGCGGGTGTTGACGGCCTGACCGTTACCTCTGCTATGAAGGGCCTGTACCCCGCTACTTACGACACGCTGAACGACGTCATCATCAACGGCAACTGGGCAAACTATGTTGGCAAGATCGCAACGCTGGGCCTCGTCTCCGCGGACGATCCCGAAGCGAACTACGTTCAGATCCCGATGGGCGAGGGCACACAGTGGTCCGACAGCTTCACGCAGGACGACTACAAGGCGATGGTCGCTGATATGTACAACGGCGTCATCACCGTCAGCAACGACATCAGCAAGACTGCTTCCGACTTCGCTACCGTCATCACGGTTGACGATCAGGGCGCAATCAAGGGCTAATTCGTTCAAACTGACAATCAAGTCCTAATAAAAGGGGGACGGACAACAGTCCGTCCCCTCTTTCCATATCAGATATTTCCCATCAAGGAGGAATCGCCATGGGTAAGACCATCGGCATTTTAGGCGGCATGGGACCGCTTGCAACGGCGGATTTGTTCCGCAAGATCACGCTTCTGACAGATGCAGCCTGCGACAACGAGCACATCCGCGTCTATATCGATTCCAACGCTCGCATTCCAGACCGCACGGCAGCGATTTTGTCCGGCGGGCCGGATCCTGTGCCGGAAATGGCCTCGGCTCTGCGCTCGTTGGAGCGCTGCGGCGCGGACTGCGTTATCATGCCGTGCAACACCGCGCATTATTTCCTTCCCCGCCTGCAGGCCATGACAAGCCTGCCGTTTCTCAGTATGCTCGAGGCTACGGCGAAGACATGCGCAAAGGATTTTCCCGGCCAGACCGCTGCAATCCTCGCAACGAAGGGCACGCTTGCAACCGGCCTTTATGAAAAGGCGCTGAATGCACAGGGCGTGCACTGTCTTGTGCCGGACGAAGGCGAGCAGGATGTGCTGATGCACCTGATCTACGATGTTGTGAAGGCATCCAAGCCGCTTGAACCGGAGCAGGGTGCATGGCAGGCGCTTCTGGACGGACTTCGTGCGCGCGGCGCAGACTATTTTATCCTCGGCTGCACGGAATTGCCTATTATCGCCGATACTTTGCCGCAGCCCGGGCCATTCGTTGACCCGACGGCAGAGCTTGCGAAGGCTGCTATCCGCATCTGCGGCTACAAAGTCAAGGGCGAATGAACCGGCAAACAGACAACAGGCTTCCCATCGAACGGGTTCGATGGGAAGCCTGTTTTTGCTGTGTATAAGCACCATATTACAGCGTGAGCGTATGGTATACGTCGCCGGAAAGCGTTTTCCACTGAAAAACGCCGTCTTCCAGCGTCAGATAGCCGCGTGCGGAGCCGTTTTTCGGAATGGAGACAGAGCCGGGGTTCAAATAGAAGTTTTCCTCGCCGAACGGCTCCCACGCGGGTACATGTGTATGGCCGTGCAGGAGAATATCGCCGGGGCAGAGCGGCGGCAGGTGCGCGGTGTTGTAGACGTGGCCGTGCGTGGCGTAGATCAGCCGGTTTCCAACCGGGAAGATGCTGTAATCGGCCAGAATCGGGAAGTTCAGCACCATCTGGTCAACCTCCGTGTCGCAGTTGCCGCGGACGCAGAAGAGCCGGTCTCGCCGTTCGTTGAGCATGGCCAGCACCTGTTTGGGGGCATATTCGTCCGGCAGATCGTTGCGCGGGCCGTGGTAGAGAATGTCACCCAGAAGCAGGAGTCGGGCTGCTCCTTCCCGGTCAAACGCGGAAAGCAGGTCACGGCAATAGCCTGCCGCGCCGTGGATATCCGATGCGATCATGAGTTTCATAAGCAGTCCCTCCTCAGCATTTTGCGAGATCCTTTACGACCTCACCCGCAATGATCAGCCCTGCCACAGACGGTACGAAAGCCGTGCTGCCTGGGATATCGCGGCGTTCGGTACACTTGTGCTTGGCGCCCGGCGGGCAGATGCAGTGGCTGCGGCAGCTGATGGACATGTCTTCAATGGGCCTGGTCGGAATTTCGTCAGAATAGACGACCTTCAGATGCTTCACGCCGCGCTTTCTGAGCGCCGTGCGCATCACGCGCGCCAGCGGGCAGCCGCTGGTCTTGTAGATATCGGCTACGCGAAAGCGGGTCGGGTCGAGTTTGTTGCCCGCGCCCATGCAGCTGATGATGGGGACGCCCGCCTTCTGCGCCTCCAGAACCAGCGTGACCTTGGCTGTTATGGTATCGACGGCATCGACCACATAGTCGTACGTCGAAAAATCAAACTGATCCGCCGTCTCCGGCAAATAGAAGCACTGGTGCACGCGCACATCGCAGTCCGGGTTGATCTCCAGAATGCGGTCGCGCATGACCTCAACCTTGTATTTGCCGATGGTCTTGCGTGTGGCAATGATCTGCCGGTTGAGGTTCGTCAGGCAGACCTTGTCGTCATCGACAAGATCAAACGCGCCGACACCGCTGCGCACAAGCGCTTCACAGACATAGCCGCCTACGCCGCCGATGCCGAACACGGCCACGTGCGCACCCTTCAGCTTTTCCATGGCCTCCGCGCCGAGCAGAAGCTGCGTTCTCGAAAATTGATTGAGCATAAGTCCCTCGATTACATATAGAAGTTATAGGCTTATCATAAAGACAGGACTACACACTGTCAAGGGATTTGCAGCGCTTTTGGGCAGATTTGTGAAAATAAACCGTGACATTTGGCGCGCTTTCGTTTAAACTGAAAGTAAGCAGGTACGCGGAAGCGTCCGCGCATCACAAACAAAAAGGGGAGAATCGTTTTGAAGGAACGCTATAAGCCTTTGCTGACGCCGTGGAAGATCGGCAAGGTCGAGATCAAGAACCGCATCGTGCTCACCAGCATGGGCGGCACAGACCTGTTCGGCTGGATGGAATGGAACCATTTTGACAAGGACGGCGCACGCTTCATTCTGGAGGTTGCGAAAAACAACGCCGGTCTTGTCCTGCCCGGTTGTCAGCCGGTGTATAACCCAATGTACGGCCAGTGGCTGCACAAGAACAAGAAAATGTACGACGATCTGGCAAAGTGGATGCCGGAATTCCACAAGACGGGCGCGAAGTTGTTCGTGCAGCTGACGGCGGGCTTCGGCCGCAGCTTTACCGTGTCCGAGATGATGGAAAAGCTTTATAACAATCCCGTGCTGCGTGTGCTGTCGAAGCCGGTCATGGATCTCGACAAGATCACGGCCACGGCCAGTCCGTCACCCAACCGGTGGTCGGACAAGCTGCCGTCACGCGAGATGACGAAGGAGGAAATTCAGGAGTTCATTGACTCGTTCGCCAAGAGCTCCAAACTGCTCAAGGACGCAGGCGTTGACGGCGTGGAGGTTCACGCTGTCCATGAGGGCTATCTGCTCGACCAGTTCACGCTCCACTACGTCAACAAGCGCACGGATGAGTACGGCGGCAGTCTGGAAAACCGCTACCGCTTCGCCGCTGAGATCGTCAAGGCCATCAAGGCGGAGTGCGGTCATGATTTCCCCGTGTCCCTGCGATACAGCGTGGTTTCCAAGACCAAGGGCCTGCGGCAGGGCGCTCTGCCCGGCGAGGACTACGTGGAAGCGGGCCGGGATATGGCGGAGTCGGAGATCGCCGCGAAATTCTTACAGGACGCGGGCTACGATATGCTCAACTGCGACAACGGCACCTATGATGCCTGGTACTGGGCCCACCCGCCCATCTATATGCCGGAAAACTGCAATCTGGAGGATGTGAAGCACATCAAGAAGTTTGTGGATATTCCGGTGGTCTGCGCGGGGCGCATGGTGCCGGAGACGGCCGCCGAGGCCATTGCCGCCGGGGAAATCGACGGCGTTGGCTTTGCCCGGCCCTTCCTGGCCGATCAGGCCTGGGTCACCAAGCTGATGGAGGGCAGGCCCGAGGATATCCGGCCCTGCATTCTGTGCCACAACGGCTGCTTCAATATGTGCCACTACAAGGGCGTGCCTAACGATCAGGATCTTTCGGACTCTTTGCATCTGGCCCGCTGCGCCGTCAACGCGGAGACCATGCAGTGGGATAAGCACTACATCAAGGAAACGAAAAATCCTCAGACCGTCCACATCATCGGCGGCGGTATCGGCGGCATGGAAGCTGCCCGGGTGCTTGCTCTGCGGGGCCATAAGCCCATTATCTACGAAAAGAGCGATAAGCTGGGCGGCACCTTCATCGCCGCCAGCGCGGAGAGCTACAAGGGAAAGCTCCGGGATTTGCTGGCATGGTACATCCGTCAGATGGAACAGCTTCATGTGGAAGTTCATTTCGGCGAGGAAGTATCCGATCTGTCCGCCTTGGAGGGACAGCAGGTGATTGTTGCCACCGGCTCCACCCCCAGAGTCCTGCGGGGCGTGCCGGGTCACGAAAAAATGATCGAAGCCTGCGAATATCTCATCGGCACTCCGGTGGGACAGAAGGTGGCGGTCATCGGCGACTTTGCCCAGACGCCCCGCTATCAGGGTGCAGGCTCCAGCGCCGTCAACTCCATCAAGGTGGATTCCTTCTTGGACTGCCTTGCCGAAAGCGGCCTGAACCGCGTCGGCTACGCCAAGGGCTTTGACCGGCAGGGCAAGCCCGACGAGGCGCTGAAAGCCGAGGCGGTGCTGCTGGCAAAGAACGCCAATGTGGTGCTGCTGTGCATGGGTCTGGACGAGATCAAGGAGAGCGAGGGCATCGACCGCGCCGACATGAAGCTGGCAGAGAACCAGCTGGAGCTGCTGGCGGCTGTGGCGGCGGCAAACCCCAACGTGGTGGTGCTGCTGAGTGCAGGCTCCTCGCTGGAAAGCGATTGGGTCAAGGACTGCAAGGCGCTGGTCTACGGCTGTCTGGGCGGTCAGGCCGGTGCGGGCGCACTGGTCGAGGTGCTCACCGGCGCGCAGAACCCCTGCGGCAAGCTGGCTGAGACCTGGGCGCGCAGCTACGCCGACACCCCCGCAAAGGCGCATTTCGGCGGCGACGGCCCCACTGTGGAGTACCGCGAGGGTCTGTATGTGGGCTACCGCTACTACGACACCGCCGGTGTGCCCACCGCCTTCCCCTTCGGCTACGGCCTGAGCTACACCAGCTTTGCGTACAGTGACCTGAAAGCAGACGAAAAGGGCGTGACCCTGACTGTCACCAACACCGGCAGCTGTGCAGGTGCCGAGGTGGTGCAGCTGTATGTGGCAAAGCCGGATGCAAAGGTTTTCCGCCCCGTCAAGGAGCTGAAGGGCTTTACCAAGGTGCAGCTGGAAGCCGGAGAGAGCAAGACCGTCACCATCCCGCTGGACGATAAGGCGTTCCGCTACTGGAATGTCAAGACCGACCGCTGGGAGGTGGAGGGCGGCAGCTATCAGCTGCTGGTGGGCGCTTCCAGCGCCGATATCCGCTTGACTGCCGCTGTCACGGTGGCGGGCACCGGCGCACCCGACCCCTATGCGGGCAAAAATCTGGAGCATTACCGCACTGCGCAGGTGCAGAAGGTGCCGGACGCGGAGTTTGAGGCGCTGCTGGGCCATGCCATCCCGGAAAACAAAGTACGCATCGACCGCAACATGACACTGGGCGAGATGGGACACGGACGCAGCCCCATCGGCTGGCTGGCAGCGGCGGTACTGGGTGCCCTGCTGCGCCGCAGCATCAAAAAGGGCAAGCCCGACCTGAATATCCTGTTCCAGTACAATATGCCTCTGCGCGCACTGGCCAAAATGACCAACGGCGCTATCAGCATGGGCATGGTGGACGGCATCGTGATGGAGCTGCAGGGCTTCTGGATCATCGGTCTTGTGCGGGTGATCGTGGAGGCCGTGAAGAACCTCGTGCTGAACAGCCGCATGGAAGAGCGTCTGAAAAACAGCTGAAAGGAAGCAGGCTATGAATTTCTGGAATAACTTTGCGGCAAAGCACCCCGCCGCTGCCAAGTGGGTGCGCGAGGGCGGCCTGTTCGTCATCGTGTCCAACCTCATCACCGTGTTCAAATACCTGCTTCTGCAGAGTAACCAGTACCCCCGCAATCAGCTTTTTATACGTAACAGTATACTCTTTCAAGCGATCGGGCACCACATTATCTATATTCTTGATAAAGATAACATCGGCATCCAGGTCATTCAGATTCTCAATCAGCGCGCCGTGCCCTCCCGGACGGAACAACAGTTTGCCTTTATCGCGGAAAGGTTTGTTCTCCATATCGGCAGCAACCGTATCCGTACTCGGTTTCTGTTCAGAAAATGACACATCATATTCTACTCCATACTTCTTTGCATAAACGGCAACCTTCTCTTCCACCAGCTTTGTGAACAATTCACGATGTTCCGTAGAAACGGTGAAATGCACATTCACTTTTCCGGTCTTGCCTGCCGCATACAACGCACCCTCCACCAAATGTTCTTCCAGCGGTGTACGCACACCATCCGCATACCGATGGAATTTCAACAACCCCTTCGGTAATGCCCCATAGTTCAAGCCGGCAGCTTCCAGCAGATTGGCTACTATAGGTTTATAATCCTTCCCGGCCATCAAAGCATCAATATTCTTTCCTGTATTATCCATACAAGCCGCATTCAAGTCATTGTAGAATGCGAAGCTATGAATATGGTCGAAAAATTTCTTTTCGAAATCAGTCTTCGGAGTATTATAATCAGCCCCCAGGAATTCGAACAAATTCTTGAACATGCGGCTGGCAGCACCAGAGGCGGGTACAAACTTCACGATGGTTTTCTCACCTTCCTTATATGTATCCCATGCTTCCAAATAATTTTTCATTTCATTTTCGGCGGGAGCCATGATTCCCTTTTCAACAGAAGCGGCTGCATCCAGCTTCAAAAATGGGAAACCCTTTTCAAAGCAAGCCAGTTGTTCTGCAATCTGCTGCTCGGAAATTCCTTTTTTCACTAATAAGTCTTTGTCTTCAGGTGTTAACATAAGTACATGATTTTATATGGTTTAAATAAATTGTTACCTTATTCTTTCACTATTAATTGCCCAAAAATACAAAAAAATGCGAGAACACTACCTAATAAATAAAGAAAAAAACTACCTTTACCCTCGAAAAGATTTCACGTGTTATGGAAGAAAAAGCATTTTTCACAGCCAAAGAGCGTGAGCAACTGTTCGCCCTCTATAAACGATTGCTGCAATTATCCGGCGACACCTTGCAGAAGGGTGATTGCCATAAGTTAAAAATACACCTCATAAAAGCAGTTGCCGAAGGTAACCTGCCACGAAATTGTTTCGGAATGAATCCTATCATCAAAGATATGCAGACCGCCGTCATCGTGGCCGAAGAAATTGGGATGAAACGGGCTTCCATCCTGGGGATCATGCTGCACGAATCGGTAAAGAACCATTTATGCACCTTAGCATCTGTACAACAGGAATATGGAGAGGATGTAGCGGGGATCATACGCGGTCTTGTGAAAATCAATGAGCTATACTCCAAAAGCCCTACCATAGAATCGGAAAATTTCCGCAACCTGCTACTCTCTTTTGCCGAAGACAT
>OICR01000489.1_pt1 | contig 17541 bp, 15 predicted proteins | sample 1581321 | NCBI WGS metagenome assembly OICR01 (sample SAMEA3882557, study PRJEB24775) | human gut metagenome | biome: human-associated habitat; feature: intestine environment; material: feces | place: Netherlands | collected 2009/2010
TTTTGTGCTGCCTTCTTCCTTGTGGAGCCTCTCTTGAGCCGCTCCTTTTTGTCTTAATTACTTTTTCATCTGCGCCAAATCGCGGTAGTTGATGAGCTTTATGCCGAGACTGTCGATGTGCTGCTTCGTCTTGGGGTCGGCGAAGAGCTTGTATTCCCAAACTCTGCGGTGCCAGGAGTTTGTTATGCCCTTGAGCTCGTCACTCTCGAGTGCGGGATGGATGTATGTCTCGGTTACGCCCTCTGGGAAGGTCTTGTAGAGCTCATAGATATAGTCGCGGTAGTTTTCGTAGCTGTCGTTCTGCGGACCGCTCCATTCGCCGGGAAGCAGGTAGTCGGGAGTTGCCACGCCTACGCTGCGTGCATATTCGTTGAACTGACCGACAAGGCCGAGAATCTGCTCCTTGTCAATCTTTATGTCGAGCATGGTGTTGTTCATCTGGGCGTCGGTGAAGGTGCCGGGGAAGCGGAACGGAAGCCCGTATTCGCCGGCTATGCCGAGAGCGAGCTGAAGCAGCTCGAAGCGGCCTGCCTCGATGCCGTAGAGCGAACCCATGTGGTTGTCCATATGAGAGGGGGTAAGTCCCATCGCCTTGAGACGCTTTACCTGAGCATGGATTTCCGCGGCGACTTCCTTTATGTCGACATTTTTCTCAACGTCGATGCTCTCGTGATACATGAAGCCGAGCTCGTCACGCAGGCTGTCGGTGTTGCTTGTGCCGACGGGAGCCCAGCGATATGTAGCCCATTCGCTCGTGAAGGTCAGATGCACGCCGATGGCGAACTGCGGATTATTCTTTGCGAACTGGCACGCCTCATATGCCCACGCGCAGGGAGCCATGATAGTCGAAGAGGTAATTGAGCCGGACTTGAGCAGATCCATGACGGCGAGGTTTGCCGACCTGCACATTCCGAAATCGTCTGCGTTAATAATGAGATACTTATCCATTGATAACAACTCCTTTTTATATAATAGGGCGTGACCGCTGTCAAAAACCCTAATTTTGCAGTATCTTTGTCACAAAAAATTATACACTATATTCTTCCGGATTACAACATTTTTATTTGATATGTCGTAAAAAAGATAGGAGCCGCGCCTTTTTTGACACGGCTCCGTATGATGTTGCAAAGCTTACGGGAAGATACCTCTTATCTTCTTGGTCTTGACAAGTCTGCGCAGCGCTATGATATAAGCGGCGGTTCTCATCGAATATTTGCGCTCATCGGCGAGAGCATAGACCTCGTCGAACGCCTTGAGGAGGATGTCGGCAAGCTTGCCGTTGACCTCGTCAAGCGACCAGGAGAGAGACTGCAGATTCTGCACCCACTCGAAGTAGGAGACGATAACGCCGCCTGCGTTTGCGAGAATGTCGGGGACGATTATCTTGCCCTTGGCGTTGAGAATCTGATCCGCCTCGTAGCTTGTCGGGCCGTTTGCGCCCTCGACGATGTATTTCGCCTTTATCATGTCGGCGTTGTCCTCGGTTATCTGACCCTCGAGTGCTGCGGGAACAAGGAAGTCTGCGTCGATGTAAAGAAGATCCTCTTTATTTATCTCGGTTGCGCCGTCGGCCTTATAGCCCTGGAGCACGCGGCCGTTGCCCGCCGCATATTTGAGCATATCGTGAACATCGAGACCGTCTGCGCAGTAGTATGCCGCGGTGTGGTCGCTTATAGCGACGACCTTTGCGCCGAGGTCGGCTATGAGGTAAGCGGCGGTCGAGCCGACGTTGCCGAAGCCCTGAATTGCAAAGGTGCAGTCCTTTATGTCAAGTCCGAGCTTCTCTGTCAGTGCGCGGCAGCAGAGCATGACGCCGCGTCCGGTAGCCTCGGGTCTGCCCAGAGAGCCGCCTATTTCAAACGCCTTGCCGGTGACGACGCCCGTGATGGGATAGCCGTACTTCATGGAATATGTATCCATTATCCAGCCCATTACTTCGGCGTTGGTGTTGACGTCGGGAGCGGGGATATCCTTGTGAGGGCCGATTATCGGCGCTATCATTGCCGCGTAGCGTCTGGTCATTCTCTCAAGCTCGCCCTTGGACATCTGCGACGGGTCGCAGGTTATGCCGCCCTTTGCGCCGCCGTAGGGGATGTTGGCAACGGCGCACTTTATGGTCATCCAAGCGGAGAGTGCGCGGACTTCGTCCATATCGACGTTGGGATGAAATCTTATGCCGCCCTTGCACGGACCGCGTGTGCTCGAATGCTGAATGCGGTAGCCTGTGAACATTTTCAGGTCGCCGTTATCCATGCGGACGGGGAAGTTGACCTTCAGCTCCTGCTCGGGATAACGGAACGACGCATAGTCGTTCTTGTCAATGCCGTCAAGCGCAGCCGCGCTGTCAAGCACGCTCAGAAAGTTTTCGTAAGGATTTGCTTTTTTACTCATAAATTTCAGCCCTTTCGTGATGTTTTTGTAGCTTGTGCATAATTTATTGCTCTGTCGTAAGATTAACACAATAAAAAAGATAAATCAATATCTTGGGAAGTATTTCCTAAAATTTGTTTTATTTTGTGCTGAGGTGCCGTTAAAGCAAAAATATTATTGTACCGCAGTACAAAAATCAAAAAATATTTACACCGTTTGTAACAAAAAGTATTTACAAATTTGCGGAAAAGTGGTATAAGTATAATAAGTAGGAAAAGTATAACAAGTATAACTTTAAACCTGAAAGGTGAGTGGATAAAATGAAAATGCCGGAGGGCAAATTTGTCGCTACGGTGAAGGTCGGCGAAAAGGGTCAGATAGTCATCCCAAAGGGTGTGCGCGACATCTTCGACATCAACCCGGGAGACACGCTTTTGATGCTCGCCGACAAGAACCAGGGCATAGCGATAGTGCAGAACGATGTCTATATGAATTTTGCCGATGCCGTGTTCGAGGCGCAGCACCGCACACCCGAGGAGGCGGAGGAATGAACGCGCTCGAAGTCAGCGGACTGAAGAAAAGCTACGGCGATTTTTCCCTTGATGTAAGCTTCGCGCTCGAGCAGGGGAAAATAACGGGTTTTATCGGCAGAAACGGCGCGGGAAAGACTACGACCATAAAATCCCTGCTCGGCTTCGTCCATCCCGATGCGGGCGAGATCCGTTTCTTTTCAATGCCTTTCGCCGAAAACGAGATGAAAATAAAGAGTCGGTTGGGCGTTGTGCTCGGCGGCGTGAATTACTATGCACAAAAGCGTCTTTCCGCAGTGGCGGCAGTCACCTCGCGCTTTTATCCCGAGTGGGACGACTCGCTTTACAGAAAATATATGCGGCTCTTTTCGCTCGATGAGAGCAAGCGTATTTCCGAGCTCTCCGCGGGCATGAAGGTAAAGTTTTCGCTCGCCATCGCGCTCTCCCATTCGGCGGATTTGCTTATCCTCGACGAGCCGACGAGCGGGCTCGACCCCGTCTCGCGCGATGAGCTGCTCGATATATTCATAAGCCTCTCGCAGGACGAGGGAAAGACCGTTTTTTGCTCGACCCATATCACAAGCGACCTCGACCGCTGCGCCGACAACATAATATATTTAAAGCAGGGACGCATCGCCGAAAACGAGCCGCTTTGCACTCTGCTCCAAAAATACAGCGTAGTGCGATTTTTCGCCGATAATGCGCCGAACGGGGCTGAGCTCATCGGCGTACGCCGCGAAAAGGACGGCATGAGCGCGCTCGTCAGAAATTCCGAGCTGCCCGCAGGCATCGAGTCCGCACCCGCCGGGCTTGAGGATATAATGGTGCATATCGAGAGGGAGGACGAGACAAAATGAAAGAACTGCTCAACAAGGAACTGAAGCTCGTTCTTCATCCGACGAATATCCTGTTTATTCCGCTCGCGTTTATGCTCTTTATCCCTAACTACCCTTATCTTGTCATAATGTTCTACACCTGCCTCGGCATATTTTTCATGTGCCAGTTCGGCAGGGAGAATAACGATGTGTTTTTCACCATGATGCTGCCCGTCGAAAAGCGAAAAACAGTGCTCGCCCGCATAATTTTTGCGAGTCTGCTCGAATTGCTCGAGATAGCGGTCTGCGTGCCGATAGCACTCTTGCGCGCTAAAATTATGACCCCCGTCAACGCCGCCGACCTCGATATAAATATCACGCTCTTTGCATTCTTTTTTATGATATTCGGCGTGTTCAATATCGTCTTTTTTACGGGCTATTATAAAAACGTCAAGCGCATCGGTGTGCCGTTCGCGCTCGGCAGTGTCGCCGTGTTCGTCTTTATCGGTATCGAGATAGTGCTCTGCCACACGCTGCCGCTCTTTAAAAACAAGCTCGATACTCCCGACCCGCAGTTCTTGGCGGCAAAGCTCGTCACCCTCGCGCTCGGCGTTATAATTTGGCTCACGCTGACCTTCGCCGCCTATAGGCGTTCAGCCGCCCTGTTCGAGGAGCAGGATATTTGAAAAATAAATAAACCCGAACTTCCGCAGAATGTTATTTGCACTCTGCGGAAGTTTTGCTTTTGCGATTTTTTGGAAATATACATTTATGTCCGTTTTGTGTCTAAAAGAAAAACTTTTATGAAAAGGATTGACAATAATGCCCGGATATAATAATATGTCATTGTAAGAAAGAATTTTTCGGACGATTTAACCGAATTTATATTGACGCCAAACTCAAAAAGTATTTATCGGAGGATAATTATGAACAACATGAATGTCCATAGGTATAAGAACGGAGACAGTTGAGCCCGACGGAAAATTTTCGTCGGCGTACAATAATATAATCGAAAAATACAGTTCATGGAGGAAAACATCGTGAAAAAGATAATTTCGCTGCTGTTTGCGGCGCTGCTCGTTTTGACGGCTTTCGCAGCCTGTTCGCATGAAGAAAAGAAGCCCGACAGCGAGTCCGATTCGTACCCGAGCTATTCAGTAAACGCGGACGATATGAACAAGGACTATAAGCTCGACGATATAGCCGATTTGTCGCTGATATCTTCCGTCGATTCCGTTGCGGCGCATTTTCAGGGCAAGGAAATTCGCAATGTGACAAAGGATCTGAAAAAATCCGACCTTGAAGCGCTCGTTTCGGCGCTTAAAGGCATGACGGCAACAGCCGAGGAGGATAAGTATCCGAGCAAGGAGCTTAAAAAATCCGTGTATGTTCAGTTCAAAAATGATGAAGGTACGGAGCGCAGAGTTATGTCTTGCTTTGTCATTGACGAAGGCTGTTATCTCAGCTTTTCCGAGACATATTTAAAAGGCGAAAGATTTGACAGCCCCGCGGTTATTTTCCGCATAAGCGAGACCGACGCGGAAAAAGTTTTGACGCTTCTGGGCGCGGAGAATATCCCCGGCTGAAAATCGCTCCTCCAGATGCGCTGCCGCAAACTCACCCGGAGGTGACCCTATGAAAAGAAAAGTCATTTGTATCGTATCGACCGTCATAGCCTTTATTCTTGCCACGGCATTCAACCTTGCAAATATGATCGGCGGCGCCGGCACGTCCGTTTTCGGCGTTATTTTATCCGTCGTTTTCTGCGTATGTATTTTCGTCCTGCCCGTCGCGGCGAAGAACCGCGCGTTCGCAGCCGTCTCTGCAGGTTTCGCTGTTTTTGCGGCGATTGCTTCAACAGTCGGACTGCTTGTGTTTAAAGATATTCTTCCCGATTCGGCGGGGATAGCGGCCGCTTTGCCGCTGACCGCGTTTTACGGGCTGATGTATTTCCTGCGCGACTACGGCATTTTTTATCCCGCGCTTATAGCCGTCATGCTGATTGACGCGGTGAATCTTATATTGGCGGCGCGACGGTTTTCGGCGGCAAAAGCAGAATAAGGCAAATTCAATATCGGACCAAATGGGCAGACGTATATTCGTCTGCTCTTTTTATATTATTTCATAAAAGGCCGAGTTTCTGCCGAAACACTTGATAAAACCGCTATATATATGCTATACTTAACTATTATTGAAAGGAATGGTAAACCTATGCGTAAAAGATGGCTCGCAGCTTCATATGACAAGGATCTCGCGGCACAGATAGCCGAGGAACACAGCCTCAATCCTATCGCCGCGCTGCTTGCCGTTATACGCGGACTCCGCGACTACGATGAGATAGAGGATTTCTTCGACCCCGAGCCGTTCTTTACGCTTGACCCGTTCGACCTGCCCGATATGGATAAGGCTGTCGAGCGCATAAACCGCGCTATAGATAACTTCGAGTGTATATCGATATTCGGCGATTTCGACGCCGACGGAGTTACCTCGACCGCTCTGCTCTATACATATCTTGAGTCAAAGGGCGCGAATGTCCTGTGGTATATCCCGGACAGGCTGACCGAGGGCTACGGCCTTAGCGTCGGCGCTGTCGAAAGGCTCAAGGATATGGGTGCTCAGCTGATAGTTACCGTTGACAACGGAGTCAGCGCCGCCGACGCGACGGAGCGCGCATATGAGCTCGGCATGGAGGTCGTTATAACCGACCACCATAAGGTTCCCGATGTTCTGCCGCGCGCCGAGGCGATAGTCGATCTCCAACGCGCCGATTGCTCAAGCCCGTTTAAGCAGCTTTGCGGAGCGGGCGTTGCGTTTAAGCTCGCGTGCGCCATGGAGCTTGAGGATGATACCGCCGTTATCGAGGATTTTGCCGACCTTGCCGCAATAGGAACAATAAGCGATGTAGTCGAGCTTACTGGCGAAAACCGCACGATAGTCAAGGCGGGACTTCGCAGCATAAACAACCGCTCGCGCGCCGGCATAAACGAGCTGCTCGACGTCGCCGGAGCGGGGGATAAGTATGTCAACGCTACATCCGTGGCGTTTACCGTCTCGCCGCGAATAAATGCGGCGGGCAGAATGGGCTCCGCAAACCGCGCGCTCGAGCTGCTTTTGAGCGACGATACGGAGACCGCAAACGGCTTGGCGCAGGAGATAAACGAAGCCAACAGAACCCGCCAGACGATAGAGAGCGAAATTTTCGCGCAGGTTGAGCAGACGCTGTTTGAACATCCGGAGATTCGCTATGCTCCCGTTATAGTCGTCGACGGCGACGATTGGCACACGGGAGTTATAGGCATTGTCGCCGCAAGGATACAGGAAAAATACTCGAAGCCGTGCATAATAATTTCGCGCAACACCGAGGACGGCACTGCGCGCGGCTCCGGGCGCAGTATAGAGGGCTTCTCGCTCTATGACGCGATAAAAAATTCAAAGCATCTGCTGACCCATTTCGGCGGTCACACTCAGGCTGCGGGATTTTCCTTAATGGCTGAGGATATAGAGCAGTTCCGAGCCGAGATAACGGAATACGCGCTTCATACCGAAATGCCGTTTCAGATTCAGAATATAGATTTAAAGCTCAATCCCGCGCACATATCTTTGGATATTCTCGACGCGGTGTCGTCCCTTGAACCGTTCGGTGCGGGGAATCCCCAGCCGGTTTTCGGGCTCTACTGCATGACGATAGAGGGCTTTACGCCCGTGGGCAACGGCAAGCATATGAGAATAACCGTCGCAAAGGGCGACACTCGGATTTTCGCCATGTATTTCGGCATGACGGAACGCTCGTTCTTTTATAATGTCGGAGATACCGTTGACCTTGCCGTCAATCTCGAGAGGAACGAATATCTCGGGAATGTCCGCATAGGCGTTTATATCAGGAATATGCGCCCGTCCGGCAGCGACGATATGAAGGTGCTCGAGGGCTTGAGGCTCTTTGACCGAGTCATGCACGGCGAGGAGCTGACCCCGGAGCAGGCTAAAGCCGCCCTGCCGGAGAGAAATCTCTGCGGCGCGGTATATACTCAGATAAAGCGGCGCGGCTCGTGGAGCGCCGAATACGAGATGCTGTGCCTGCGCTCCGGCTTTGACACGGAGAGAATCTGCGCCGTGGCGTGCGCCGTCGAGGTCATGGTGCAAAAGGGCGTTCTCAACCGCTCTCCCGCGGGCAGCATAGTTGTCAACGGACAGAGCCCCAAGGTGAACCTTGAGGACGCGGAGCTTATGAAGCATATAAGAAGCTTTTTATAAATCAGCGGCAGAATGCGAGGGTGATCGAATGAGATCGTGGGAAGAAAAAATAAACGGAGAGACCGAGGAAAAGAAGATGAACCGTCAGGCGGATTTTACCGACGGCAGCTCATCCTTTGACGACGGCTTTGACAAGCTCTATGAAAAAATAAAGACTATGTACCGCGACGACGAGCTCGAGACGGTGAAACGCGCCTATGAGACGGCGAAGGAGCACCACAAGAATCAGCTGCGTCAGTCCGGAGAGCCGTATATCATCCACCCGATAGCCGTCGCCGGCATATTAGCGGATCTCGGCATGGACAGCCAGTCCGTGGCGGCGGCGCTGCTGCACGATACGGTTGAGGATACCGATGTCACGAAGGCCGACATAGAGCGCGATTTCGGCGATGAGATAGCCCAGCTTGTAGACGGCGTGACGAAGCTTGCAAAGGTGCCTACGGAGACAAAGGCGGAGGCGCAGGCGGAAAATATCCGCAAGATGCTCCTCGCCATGTCCAACGATATCCGCGTTATTATCATCAAGCTTGCGGACAGACTGCATAACATGAGAACGATAGGCTATGTCCGCGAGGAAAAGCGCCGCGAGACAGCCCTTGAAACTCTCGAAATATATGCCCCCATCGCGCACCGTTTAGGTATCAGAGCGATAAAAGAGGAGCTTGAGGACAGGGCTATTATCTGCCTTGACCCGGTCGCCTATAAGGAAATAGACGATTATCTCAACTCGCAGAGCGCGTCGCGCAAGGAGTTTCTCGAGAGCATAATCGAGAAGATAAAGGAGCGCATCGACCCGCTTGTCTCCGGCTGCAAGGTCGAGGGCAGAATAAAGAGCGTCCACGGAATATACCGCAAGATGTACATCGGCGGTAAGACCTTCGATGAAATTTACGATATCTATGCCGTCAGAATAATAGTCGAGTCGGTCATTGACTGCTATAACTGCCTCGGCGTTATTCACGATATGTTCCGCCCGATTCCAAACAGATTCAAGGACTATATCTCGACCCCCAAGCCGAATATGTATCAGTCCCTGCACACAACCGTTATCGGCAAGGAGGGCATACCGTTTGAGGTTCAGATAAGAACGTGGGAAATGCATCAGACGGCTGAATACGGTATCGCCGCGCACTGGAAGTATAAGCTCGGCGGCGGCACCGCGAGCGGCAATTTCGACAAGCGCCTCGCGTGGATTCGCCAGATGCTCGAGAGCCAGAGCGACTCCGAGGATGTCGAGGATATCGTCAGAACGATAAAGAGCGATCTCGTGCCCGAAGAGGTGTTTGTGTTCACCCCCCGGGGGGACGTCATCAACCTGCCCGCCGGGGCTACCCCCATCGACTTTGCCTATAACATCCACTCCGCCGTGGGCAACCACATGGTGGCCGCCAAGGTCAACGGCCGCATCGTGCCCTTCGACTGCCGCCTGAAAAACGGCGACATCGTGGAGATCCTCACCTCCAAGAACGCCAAGGGTCCCAGCCGGGACTGGATGAAGCTGTGCAAGAGCAACGAGGCCCGGAACAAGATCCGGCAGTGGTTCAAAAAGGAGCGCCGCGAGGAAAACATCATCAACGGCCGCATCTCGTTTGAAGCAGAGCTCAAGCACCTCGGCATCCCGATGAGCGACGTGCTCGGCACGGACATCGAGGCCGCGCTTCTCAAGAAGACGTCGTTCGGCTCGATGGATGAGATGTACGCCGCCATCGGCTACGGCGGATTTTCCGCGCAGAAGGCCGTCAACCGCATCCACGACGAGATCGTCAAGCTCGAAAAGCAGCGCAAGGAGGAGCGCGCCGCCACCGTGCCGGTGGACAACTCCGGCGCGACGCGTCCCGCCGTCCCCAAGCGCACGAAGAGCGAGCAGGGCATCGTGGTCGAGGGGCTGTCGAACTGCCTTGTCAAATTCTCCAAGTGCTGCACCCCCGTCCCCGGGGACGACATCGTGGGCTTCATCACCAAGGGCTACGGGGTGTCCGTCCACCGGAGGGACTGTCCCAACGCCGACCCGGCCCGCCGCCGTCCCGATGAGGAGGGCCGCTGGATCAAGGTGTCCTGGGCCGAGGACGTGGAGGGCACCTTCCGCACCACCCTCCAGGTGGTGGCCAAGGACCGCATCAACCTCATCGTGGATATCTCCACGGTGCTCTCCTCCACCAAGACCCATGTGGCCTCCATGAACGCCCGCTCCACCCCCGACGGCTTCGCCCTGATCACCCTGGATACCGACGTGTCCAGCAGCCAGCAGCTGAAAACCGTCATGCGCCGCATCGAGCAGATTTCCGGCGTCATGCGGGTCACCCGCCCGGCGGGCTGAGAGAAAACACAATATATTAACCGAAAAGGAGACTATATTACCATGAGAGCAGTGCTGACCCGCGTGAAAAGCGCCTCCGTATCCGTGGACGGCAAAACCATCGGCAGCATCGGCCCCGGCTTCCTGATCCTGCTGGGCATCACCCATGACGACACCGAGGCCCAGGCCGTGAAGCTGGCGGACAAGCTGACGGGACTGCGGATCTTCGAGGATGAGGACGGCAAGATGAACCGTGGTCTGGAAACCGTCAACGGTGAAATTCTGGTGATCTCCCAGTTCACCCTGTACGGCAACTGCCGCAAGGGCCGCCGCCCGGACTTTCTGGCCGCCGCCCGGCCCGAGGTGGCCATCCCCCTGTATGAAAAGTTCGTGTCCCTGTGCCGGGAAAAGGGCATCCATACCGAAACCGGCGAGTTTGGCGCCGAGATGCTGGTGGAATCCGTCAACGACGGACCTCTGACCCTGGTGGTGGACACGGACCAGCTGAATGCGTAACGTATTCCACATTCTTCCGGGCGGACGCCGCTGTCCGCCCGCTTTTATCCTGAACAGGAGGTTGAACCCATGAAAATTGATTCCATTATGGTAGGCCCCATTATGACCAACTGCTACCTGCTGAGCGACGAGACGGCAGGGGTCTGCGCCCTGATCGACCCCGGCGACGAGGCCCCCCGGGTGCTGGACATGGTGGCCAGGTCCGGCTGCCAATTGCAGTATATCCTGCTGACCCACGGCCACTTTGACCACACCACCGCCGTGCGCCCCATCTTAGAGCAGTACCCGGACCTGCCGGTGTACATCAACGAAAAGGACGTGGTGGACGGCCGGGTGGGGGACATGGAGCTGGTGTTTTCCCGGCTGCCGGAGCATAACCAGCGCTATTATCACGACGGCGACACCCTGACCCTGGGGAGCCTGACTGTCACCGTGCTGGAAACTCCGGGCCACTCCAAGGGCTCCGTGTGCCTGGTGGCGGAGGATGTGATCTTCTCCGGCGACACCCTGTTCCGCTGCTCCTGCGGTCGGACGGACTTCGCCGGCGGCGACTATCGGGAGATGCTGCAGTCCCTGGCCCGCCTGGGGAATCTGCCCGGGTCCTACCGGGTCTACCCCGGCCACGACCAGCCCACCACCCTGGACTATGAGCGCCGGGTGAATCCCTATGTCCGCCAGGGCATGAAGTAAGGGGCGGGGCTATGAAACTGGTTTTTCGCGGTCATGACGACCGCTACGCCGTGGAGCAGAGCCTGCTGGCCTTCTTCCCGGAGGAGCGGCCCGTGTATCAGGAGCCGGAGCCGGGGGAGGACAACTGGGCCCGGGTGGACCTGCACCAGGGGCCGGTATACGCCACCGCCACCACCGAGATCGCCCACGGCGGCAGGCTGGGCCGGGGGACCTCCCGGGCCCTGCTGCGGGACGTGACGGACGAGTATGAGCGGGAGCGCCTGCGGCAGAAGGCCGTGAAGCTCAGCTTCTTCAAGGCCGCCCGAAGCATCACCGGCGTCACCCCGGCCTGGGGGGCGTTGACGGGTATCCGCCCCGGCAAGCTGGCGGCCCGGCTGCTGGAGCAGGGAAAGACCCCCGCCCAGGTCAGCCGCATTCTGGGGGACACCTACTATGTCTCCCCTTCCCGCCGCCGCCTGGCGGTGGAGACCGCCCAGGAGGGCCTGCGGGCCAAGGCGGACCTGCGCCCGGAGGACATCTCCCTGTATATCGGCATCCCCTTCTGCCCCACCCGCTGCGCCTATTGCAGCTTCGTGTCCCAGTCGGTGGAAAAATCCCTGGGGCTGATGGAGCCGTATTTAGAGGTGCTGTGCCGGGAGATCACCGACGCCGCCCAAATGGTCCGGGAGACGGGCCTGCGCATCAAGTCCTTCTATATGGGCGGCGGCACCCCCACCACCCTGTCCGCCCAGCAGATGGACCGGCTGCTGACCCACCTGAACCGCAGCTTCGACCTGTCCGGCTGCGCGGAATACTGCATCGAGGCCGGACGGCCCGACACCATCACCCGGGAAAAGCTCCAGGTGCTGCTGGACCACGGGGCCGACCGCATCAGCGTCAATCCCCAGTCCCTGGAGGACGAAGTGCTCCGGGCCATCGGCCGCCGCCACACCGCCCGGGACATTGAGGACACCATGGCCCTGGCCGCGTCCATGGGCTTTCCCCATGTGAACATGGACCTGATCGCCGGGCTGCCTGCCGACACGCCGGAGGGCTTCCGCCGGACCCTGGACAAGTGCCTGACCTTCGGGGCCGACAACATCACCGTCCATACCCTGAGCCTGAAAAAGGGCAGCCGCATCCTGCTGGAGGGTCTGCCCATCCCCACGGCGGAGGACGTGGCCCGGATGCTGGACTATGCCGACCCCACCCTCCGCGCCGCCGGATTCTCTCCGTACTATCTCTATCGCCAGAAGTATATGTCCGGCAGCTTTGAAAACGTGGGCTGGTGCATATCCGGAGCCCAGGGGCTGTATAATATTTACATCATGGAGGAGCTGCACAGCATCCTCTCCCTGGGGGCAGGCGGGTCCACCAAGATGGTGGACCCGGTCCGGGGCCGCATCCAGCGGGTGTTCCACGCCAAGTATCCCACGGAGTATATCCAGCGGCCCGAAAAGATCGCCGAGAACCTGTCGGCCTTCCGGGCATTCCATGAAAATATGAAGAAGTGAAATGAGGAGGGTCCATGACCAGGGGGAAGCAGTCATTTTTAGGGGGCGCCGCCCTGCTGACAGTCACCATGCTTGTCACCAAGGCCATCGGCGCCCTGTACAAGATCCCTCTGGGGAACCTGCTGGACGAGCAGGGCATGAACTATTTCTACGCCGCCTATAACATCTATAACCTGCTGCTGATGGTGTCCACCGCCGGGCTTCCTCTGGCCCTTTCCCGACTGGTGTCCCAGGCGGAGGCTCTGGGCTGGGTAAACCGGCGGCGGCGCATCGTCTCCGTGGCCTTCTGGCTGTTTCTGCTGCTGGGGCTTCTCAGCAGCGGCCTGATGTTCTTCCTGGCCGGTGACCTGGCCGGGTGGATGCACAACACCCGGGCGGAGGACGCCATCCGGGTGCTGTCTCCGGCGGTGCTGTGCGTGTGTCTGGTGTCGGTGATCCGGGGCTATACCCAGGGCATGGGCGATATGCGGCCCACCGCCGCCAGCGAGGTCATCGAATCCGCCAGCAAGCTGGTGGTGGGCCTGGGTCTTGCCTGGTGGCTGCTGCGGCACGGGTACCCCTCCCACATAGCCGCCGCCGGTGCCATCGCCGGGGTCACGGCGGGGGTGATTCTGTCCCTGCTGGCCCTGACCGTGTGGACACTGACCCATCTGTCCCGGGACAGGGGCCGGGACGACCCGGGACAGAGCCGGGATATTCTGCGCCAATTGCTGGCCATCGGGGTGCCCATCACCGTGGGCTCCGTGAGCCTTTCCGTCATCAACCTGCTGGACCAGTCCATCACCATGGGCATCCTGCAGAACACCTGGGGCCTGACGGAGCCGGAGGCCGCCGGCCTCTACGGGGCCTACAGCTATGCCGGGAATCTGTTTGCCCTTCCGGCGGCGTTTATCTATCCTCTGACCATCAGCCTGATCCCCGCCATCGGGGCGGCTCTGGCCCGGGGGGACCGGTCCGCCGCCGGGTGGCACACCGCCGCCGCCTTCCGGCTGACGGCCCTGCTGGCCCTGCCAGCGGGGGTGGGACTCAGCGTTCTGGCCCGGCCCATTCTGGAGCTGCTATACCCCGCCAAGGGGGCGGCCACCCTGGAGGCCGCGGCGTATCACCTGGAAATTCTGGGCATCGGCAGCATTTTTGTGTGCCTGATGGCCCTGTCCAACGGGATTTTGCAGGCCTATGGCCGGGAAAAAGTCCCCCTTTGGACCCTGCTGGCCGGAGGCGGTCTGAAAATCGCCCTGAACTATCTGATGATCTCCAACCCCGATTACGGCATCCGGGGCCTGCCGGTGAGCACCCTGTGCTGCTATGCTTTGATCACGGTGCTGAACCTGGGGGCCATCGCCCGGTATGTGCCGGAAAGGCCCGATTATTTCCGGGTGTTCTCCCGGCCGGGGCTGGCGGCCCTGGGGATGGGCGCGGCGGCATGGTGGCTCCACCGGCTGCTGGCAGACCTGCTGCCCGGGGGGTTGGCCACCCTGCTGGCGGTGGCCCTGGCGGCGGTGATCTACGCCGGGGCGGCGCTGCTGCTGGGGGCCGTGGGCCGGGAGGAGGCCATGGCCCTGCCCGGCGGGGAGCGTCTTGTCCGCTGGCTGCGGCTGAAATAGACGAAAATTCCGTACATTTTTCACGAAAAACAGCCTCATCAGGCTATTTTGCCGATAAGAGGACTTGCAATAGGAGCGGGAATATGGTACATTTTAAGGAGAAAGCGCGATACGACTACGACGACCTGCTGGAGATCATCCGGGTGCTCCGCTCGCCGGAGGGCTGCCCCTGGGACCAGGTGCAGACCCACCAATCCATCCGCCGGGGACTGCTGGAGGAGGCCTATGAGGCCGCCGAGGGCATCGACCGGGACGACGCGGACCTGCTGCGGGAGGAGCTGGGGGACGTGCTGATGCAGGTGGTGTTCCACGCGGACATCGAGCGCCAGCGGGGCCGGTTCACCATGGAGGACGTGGTGGACGGCGTGGTGAAGAAGCTGATCTTCCGCCACCCCCATGTGTTCGGCGGCGCGGAGCCGGAAAAGGACGCGGAGTCGGTGCTGGTCAGCTGGGACGCCATCAAGCGCCGGGAGAAGCACCAGCGCACCACCACCCAGGCCATGGACAGCGTGGCCCGGTCCCTGCCTGCCCTGTGGCGGGCGGAAAAGCTCCAGAAAAAGGCCGCAGACGACGGCTTCGACTGGCCGGATATCCAGGGGGCCCTGTCCAAGCTGGACGAGGAGGTGGGCGAGCTGCACCAGGCGGTGCAGGACTTGTCCCCCAGGCAGAACATATGCACGCCTGTGACCTTCTGCCGCCGGGACAGCTCCGCCACCAGCGTTTCGTTCTGCCGGGCCCGCAGCAGGGTTTCCCGGTCCCGCACCGGCATCATGATGTCCGCCAGACCCGTGGACACGATCTGGGGCGTCAGGTCCCGGGGCCGGTCCGCGCCGGTGAGGCCGAAGGCCCGGTACAGCGGCTCCCACTCCACCCGGGTCAGCTCCCCCAGCCACCGGGGCGGGGCCATGTCCATCCACACCACGTCGCCATCCACGGAAATCTGCAGGTCGCCTGCCTTGGTGTGGGCCACATGTCGGCCGTCGGCCAGCAGGCCCAGCCGCCGCAGCAGGGCAAAGCCGGCAATGGTGGCATGTCCGCACAGCTCCACCTCCCCCGCCGGGGTAAAATAGCGCAGGTCCACGCTGCCGTCGGCCCGGGGCCGGACAAAGGCGGTTTCCGAGTGCTTCAGCTCGGCGGCGATCAGGCGCATGGTCTCGTCGCTGACCTCCCCCTCCGGCAGGGCCACCCCTGCCTGGTTTCCGCCGAACAGCTTGGCGGCGAATGCATCCATGACGTATATTTTCATGATAAAAACCTCCCCAAACTCTCTTTTTATTCATTATACTAAACTCTACGCCGGTTTTCAAGCGCCCGGGGACTTGACTGGCTGGAAAATTTCGGATATAATGGCAGTAGTATTTGCGGTACGCCGCTGAAAGGAAAGGAAAATCATCCAAAATGCTGAACAAGCGCAGTCTGCTCTCCCAGTTCCTCCACTTCTCCGCCGCTACGGTGGCCTCCCTGATGGTGTTCTCCCTGTACTCCATCGTGGACGGCCTGTTCGTGGCCAAGGGCGTGGGTGAATACGCCATGAGCGCTGTCAACCTGGCCGTCCCCTTCACCAACGTCATGTTCTCCATCGCCGTGCTGTTTGCCGTGGGCACCAGCACCATCATCGCCATCTACCTGGGCCAGGGCAGCCGGGAAAATGCCAACCGTCTGTTTTCCCAGAATCTGGCGGTGCTGGTGGTCATCGGACTGGTGATCTCCGCCCTGGTGCTGATCTTCCTGGAGCCCTTCGCCATGCTGCTGGGGGCCAAGGACGTGACGCTGGAATATACCAAGGACTATCTCCGGGGACTTGCCCCCTTCGCCGTGTGCTTCATCGTTTCGTACAACATGGAGATCCTGGTGAAAACCGACGGACGGCCTACCCTGGCCATCGTCACGGTGATCACCGGGTGCCTGACCAACTGCGTGCTGGACTATGTGGCCATCTTCCTGCTGGACTGGGGCGCATGGGGCGCGGCCTTTGCCACGGGCCTGTCTCAGCTGCTGACGTGTGTGATCTACCTGACCCATTTCCTGGGCAAGCGCACCACCTTCCACCTGGTGCGCTTCCGGCCCGACTGGCATATCTACCGGCGGCTCCTGCCCATCGGCGTGTCCGACGGCGTTACGGAGCTGTGCAACGGCGTGATGATCTTCCTGTTCAACCGCACCATCCTGCGCTGCATCGGCCAGGACGGCCTGGTGAGCTACACCATCATCGCTTACATCAACACCCTGATCCTGAACATCATGCTGGGGGTGTCCCAGGGGTCCCAGCCCCTGGTCAGCTATCACTACGGCCAGAAGGACCGGGGCGGCTGCCGCCGTCTGCTGCGCTATGGTCTGGTAACTCTGGTGGGTATGACCATTCTGTGCTTCGGCGCGGTGCAGCTGCTGGCGCCCCAGATCGTCCACGCCTTCCTGGGGGACGAAAACCCGGCGCTGAACCTCTCCTCGGTGGACGCCCTGCGGCGGTACGGCCTGTGCTATCTGATGGTGGGCTTCAACGTGCTGATGGGCGGCTTCCTGACGGCGGTGGAGCGGCCCCGCCCGGCCATCTGCATCTCCGTGGGCCGGGGGCTGGCGCTGCAGGCCGCAGCCCTGCTGCTGCTGGCGGCGGTATGGGGCGGCAGTGTCATCTGGTTCGCGCCGGTGATTTCCGAGGCCCTGTGCCTGGTGATGGCCCTGGTCTTTATGACCCGGTTCTGGCGAAAGACTCCGGACCCGGCCCAGATCAGCTGATACGCATCCCGAATAAATATCCAGCGGGCAACCGGCTTCTGCACCGGATGCCCGCTGTTTTTTTCATTTTTTCAGGTGCTCCCAAATCACCGGCTGCCCGGCGGCCAGGGTTTTGGGCAGGTCCAGCACCCGCTGGTTCCGGCTGCCCCGGAACTGCAGGCTGATGTCCTTCTCCGCCGCCACGAACCGTCCGTCCACCAGCACATCAATGCACGAGAGCAGCCGGTCCGTTACCTGGCACCG
>OICR01000492.1_pt1 | contig 17444 bp, 13 predicted proteins | sample 1581321 | NCBI WGS metagenome assembly OICR01 (sample SAMEA3882557, study PRJEB24775) | human gut metagenome | biome: human-associated habitat; feature: intestine environment; material: feces | place: Netherlands | collected 2009/2010
GCCCCTACAGATTATTCGGGAGAGTTTGTCATGCCGCAAAATCGCTACGCTCGGTGCTGGCTTTTACTTTGTGCTTGTGCACAACTTTGGTCAGCTATGCCCATTCCTCATTCCTCACTCCTCATTCCCTACTCCCCCTTGTTGCTTTTTCTCAAATTTTGTGCTATAATCTTATATCATAGATAAAAAAGGTTCTATCCACACGGAGGTCTATTATGTACGAAAATTTTAAATATCTCGATGCTGTTGCTCAAAAGGAAATCACCGACGGCGTTTTCGCAGGCTCAGTCCTCAGCGTTATCCACAAGGGCGAAACCGTTTATCTCAAAAGTTTCGGGCTCGCTGACAAGGAAAAAAATATCCCCATGAAAACCGACGGCATTTTTAGGCTCTTCTCTATGTCAAAGCCTATTACCGCTGCCGCTGCCATGATCCTCATTGAGCGTGGCTTGCTCGACACTCGTCACCTGCTCAAGAGGTTTATCCCTGAGTTCTCCGACCCTGTTGTTCTTGACGAGAGAGGCGAACGTCCTGCTGACAGGGACATCACTATCGGCGACCTTCTCACCATGACTTCGGGTATCCCTTATCCTGACGGCACTCCCGCAGGTCAGAAAATGGGTGCTCTTTGGGGCGACCAGTCTGAAAAGTATCTAAAAGGCGAAAAGCTCCTTGATACCGTAAGCTTTGCCAAAGAAATGGGCAAGTGTCCTCTTATGTTCACCCCTGGAGAAAAGTGGATGTACGGTGCGTCTGCTGATATCATGGGTGCTGTTATCGAGGTAGTTTCAGGCATGAAGTTCGGCGACTTCCTTAAAAAGGAGATTTTCGAGCCTCTTGGCATGAACGATACAGGCTTTTATATCCCAGCGGAAAAATACAGCCGCCTTGCCCAGTGTTACGAGTACAAGGACGGTGGAAACGAACCTTTCACTCATTTCCACCTTTGCCTTACTGACTATACCGTGCCGCCTGCATTCGAGTCGGGCGGAGCAGGTCTTGTTTCCACTGTAGAGGACTATGCAAAGTTTGCCAAAATGCTTATGAACAAGGGCGAGCTTGACGGCGTGAGAATACTTGGCCGAAATACTGTCGAGTTCATGGCACGAAACGGTCTGACCCCTGAACAGCGTAAGACCTTTAACTGGGACAGCACAAAGGGTCACGGCTACGGCAACTTCATGCGTATCCTTGAAGACCCTGCCGCCGCAGGTCTTATACAGTCGGAAGGCTCTTTCGGCTGGGACGGCTGGATGGGCTGCTATTTCAGCCTTGACCCTAAGGAGCAGCTTTGCATACTCTATTTTATTCAGCAGGCAGGAGCAGGCACTACCGATTCAATAAGACGTCTACAGAACATCGCATGGGGTGCGGTGGAATAAGCAGGGAGGTCTGAGATTTGAAATTACAGGAAGGCAGATTTATACAAGGACTTAGAAATATGTTCAGCTTGCGTTGGGATGTGGCTGACCCTGAGGAGATACATAACACCATAATATCAGGTGCAAAACTTCAGGGCACGAATATGTGTATCCTCATGCTTGCCATACTCATAGCCTCCATAGGTCTTAACATGAACTCCACCGCCGTTATAATCGGTGCAATGCTTATCTCGCCTCTTATGGGCGGCATCACAGCCATAGGCTATGGAATCGCCACAAATGACCTGACCCTTTCAAAGGGTGCAGCCATAAGGCTTGGCATTCAGGTGGTCATTTGCCTTATCACTTCGACGATTTACTTTACCATTTCCCCTATCACAACTGCGTCCTCCGAACTTCTTGCCCGAACCACTCCTACGGCTTGGGACGTTCTTATCGCCCTTTTCGGCGGACTTGCCGGCATAATAGGTCAGACCCGTAAGGAGAAAAGCAACGTTATCCCAGGCGTGGCTATCGCAACAGCCCTTATGCCGCCTCTTTGTACCGCAGGCTATGGACTGGCAAGACACCGCCTTGACTATTTCGGCGGAGCATTGTATCTCTTTTTCATAAACAGCTTTTTTATCTGCCTTGCAGCTATCGTTGTTCTGAAAATTTTAAGACTTCCTCACGGCAACGATATCTCCCCAAAGGCTCTCAAAAAGATACACCGAAATATCGCCATAATAGCAGTTATCACAATGCTGCCGAGTATTTATCTTGGATATGATATCGTAAACAAGTCTATGGATAACAGCAGTGCCGAGAAGTTTATCTACGATAAGTTCGATTTTGAGGGCACTCAGATAGTCCAAAAAACTATCGATACCGATAACCGCATGATAGAAGTGGCACTTCTTGGCAAGAAAATAAGCAGCAGCGATACAAAGGCACTTCAAAGCGAACTTAAAGATTTCGGACTTGGGGACTATAAGCTTGTGATAACCCAGACCGAGGTAGAAAGCGGCGTCACCGCTGATGACGTTGAAAAAATGCTTGAAAAGAACGCCGACGATGAGGAAACACAGAACAAGGTTGCACAGGTGCTTGCACAGAAGGAAAACGACGACCTTAAAGCCGAGAACGAAAGCCTGAAAGCACAGCTTGACAGCTATCAAAGCTATGATATCGACATGAGCGATATCACCGAAGAGCTTGCTATCGTCTATCCGAACATAACAGGTGCGGCAGGCGGTCACATGAACAGCCATGCCATAGGCTCTCCGACCACTGTCAACGGCATAACCGTTGTGCTCTATGAGAACAAAGCACTTACCGACAGCCAGCTTGAAACTGTCACAGAGTTCTTGAAAAAGCGTCTTGACGTCACAAATGTCACCGTTATCCAGCAGGTGGAAGAGCAGAAAGATACCACCTCAAAGGCTGAAAGCACAGACAAGAAGAAAAAGAGCTGAAAAAATTTCTGAAAACCCCTTGCAATCTTTTAAAAGATGTGCTATAATAAACTAAAATTTATAATTATGTTTTGGAGGATCAAAAATGAGTGTAATTGAGATCGTTGCAGGTGCACTGCTGATCGTAGCCAGCCTCGTTATCATACTTGTAGTTCTTGCACAGGACACCAAAGAGCAGGGTCTTACATCTGCTATCGGCGGTGGATATAACGATTCTTTCTATGGAAAGAACGGTTCAAACACCAAGGACGCTAAGCTTAACAGACTGACAAGGATAAGTGCGATACTGATATTCGTGATAACTCTTGCTGTTAATATTATTTATCAGATCAAGAAATAATTACCCGCCCTGCTCCGTGCAGGGCTTTTTCTTTGCAGAAAGTAAAGTAAATGTAAAAAGAAAGGAAATTTATGAAACTGGATTACAGAAAAATAATATACTCGAAACTGAAAAAAGCGGGCAAAAAGCCTTTGACCTTTAAAGAACTGCTGAGATCATGCAGAGGAAAGGGCTTTGAGTTCGAGAAGTTTACAAAGGCCGTTGACAAAATGAAGAAAAACGGCGAGATAATGGAAGATAAATTCGGCATAAGGCTCGTTGACCCTAAGAAATTCGTCAAGTGCGAGGTGGTAAGGCTCAATAAGACCTACGGCTTTGCGAAAAATCTTGCCACTGACGAGGAAATTTTCGTTGTGGGCAAGTATCTAAAGGGTGCAATGCCTCACGATATCGTCCTTGTGAGAACTTTCAAGGGCGAGGGTGCGTGCACAGAGGGCGAGGTCATGAGCATCGTTGAGGAGAATTTTGCCAAGTTTACGGGCGAGCTTGTGAGCGAGTTCGGAGTGCTTAAAATAGTCCCTGATATGCTGTCTAAATATGCAATGACCTTTGAAAACCCTATGAGGCTTGAGCTACATGAGGGCGATAAGGTGGTGGCTCAGGTCACAAAGCGTGGCACAAGACATTCCGAGCACGTCTGCGAGATAGTTTCCACATACGGCAGCTCAATGAAAGCCTCAGCCTGTGCAATGAGCGTCCTTGAGGTCAACGGTCTGACCCCTGTTTTTCCAAGCGAGGTCATCTTTGAGGCTAGGGAAGTGTCCGATTATTCAAGGATAAAAGAGGAGATACCGAACCGCCTTGACCTCCGTGACAAGCCTATCTTCACCATTGACGGTGCAGACACAAAGGATATCGACGACGCAATTTCCGTAGAGCGTACCAAAACCGGCTACCTGCTTGGCGTTCATATCGCTGACGTTTCCCATTATGTTCAGCCTAAGTCACAGCTTGATAACGAGGCTTTCAAGCGTGGCACAAGCGTCTATTACGCAAACCGTGTTATACCAATGCTCCCGAAAGAGCTTTCAAACGGTATCTGCTCCCTTAATCCGCAGGAGGACAGATTGGCGTTTTCCTGCCTTTGCGAGCTTGACAAGCAGGGCAACATCACCGAGTATAAGTTTGCAAAAACCGTTATCCGCTCCCGTGTAAAGGGCGTGTATTCTGAGATAAATTCACTTTTGGCAGGCAGTGACGACCCTGAGCTTAAAGAAAAGTACGCCGAGGTATCAGACCAGCTGCCGCTGATAAAAGAGCTTGCGGATATTTTGTATAAAAACAAAAAGAACCGTGGCTGTCCTGAGCTTGAAACTTCTGAAAGCAAGCTCATCATCAATGACGAGGATATCTGCGTTGGCGTTGAGCAGCGTACTCGTGGAAGAAGTGAAGAGATTATCGAGGACTTCATGTTGGTGGCGAATGAGTGTGCCGCAAGATTTGGCATGGATAATAACCTGCCATTCGTCTACCGTATACATGAAGAGCCGTCAGACGAAAAGCTTGAATCCCTGAGAGAGGCACTTGTCAAGCTCAACGTCCAGTATAAACTGGGCGAAAAGGCAGCACCTGCGGATATGTCTGAGATACTCAAAGCCGCAAAGGGCACTGATATCGACCTTATCATGAACAATATCGTCCTGAGAAGTATGTCAAAGGCAAGATATTCCACCGAGCCTGTGGGCCATTTTGGACTTGCACTGGAGGATTACGCCCACTTCACCTCGCCTATCAGACGTTACCCTGACCTGACTATCCATAGGATAATGTCAGCGTTCCTTAGCGGAAAGACCTCCGAGGAGTGTGCCACAATGTTCAATAAGTTCGTTTACGCCTCCGCCGACCAGTCAACAAAGACTGAGCTTACTGCAATGCAGGTTGAACGCAGCTGTGAGGACTGCTACAAGGCAGAGTACATGAACGCTCATATCGGCGAGGAGTTTGACGGAACTGTGGTGTCAGCCGTCGAGTTCGGACTTTTCATCGCCTTGCCGAACACCTGCGAAGGACTTCTCCATACCGACAATATGCCTGACGGCGAGTATGTCTGCGACGATATGGTGAGCCTGAAAAACCTCACCAACGGCGTTGAATACCGTGTCGGCGACCCTGTTCGAGTAAAGGTGATAAACGCCAATGTAAATTCGGGCAAGATAGATTTTGCACTTGCTGACGAGGACTAAAATAAAAATCAAAGGACGGTGTAAAAGCCGTCCTTTTTTTGTGCAAAGATGTTCTGTGATTTCAGAATTGCAGGGGACGACGCCCTCGGCGTCCCGTTCCTTTCGCTCATCTTGTAGTCTTACAAATTTTTTGTTTCATGAATTGCGTATATGTACAAAAAAACGGACAGCCACACAAACGACTGTCCGTTAATTTTTGTATAAATAGATTACTTAGAAAGACCCCAGATATCTCTAGCGTAGTCCTCAACAGAACGGTCTGCGGAGAAGATACCTGCACCTGCAATGTTTGCAAGGCTCATCTTCTGCCACTTTGTCTGATCCTTGTAGCACTCAGATGCGTAAGCCTGAGCCTTCTGATAGGAATCGAAGTCCTTGAGAGCCATGTATGGGTCAGAGTTCTTCAGGCTGTCAGCGATCTCGTTGAACTGCTGACCGTTGATGCCGTACTGAAGTGTGTCGATAGCCTGCTTAACAACTGCGTTTGAGTTGTAGATGTCAATAGGTTTGTAGCCTGCCTTGCAAGCATTTACTTCATCAACGTTCATACCGAAGATGATGATGTTCTCGTCGCCTACCTGCTCGTGTATCTCAACGTTCGCTCCGTCAAGAGTACCCAGTGTGATAGCACCGTTTATCATAAGCTTCATGTTACCTGTACCTGAAGCCTCTGTACCTGCAAGTGAGATCTGCTCAGAGATGTTTGCCGCTGGCATGAGTATCTCAGAAAGCGATACGTTGTAGTCCTCAAGGAAGATAACGTTGAGCTTTTCGTTAAGTTTCTTGTCCTTCTTGAGTTCCTCAGAAATGTTCCAAATAAGCTTGATTATCTGCTTTGCCATGTAGTATCCAGGAGCAGCCTTTGCAGCAAAGATGTATGTCTTTGGTACGAAATCAGCGTTTGGATTAGCCTTGAGGTAGTTGTACTGTGCAATGATGTTCAAAGCGTTGAGCTGCTGTCTCTTGTATTCGTGCAGTCTCTTTACCTGAACGTCGAAGATAGAATCAGTGTTGAGAACAACGCCGTACTGGTTCTTTACATACTTTGCGAAGTTCTTCTTGTTGTCAAGCTTGATCTTTGCAAGTCTGTCAAGTACGTCCTTGTCGTTCTTGAATACAGCAAGCTTTGAAAGCTCAGCAGCATTCTTGAGGAATCCGTCGCCTATCTTCTCACAGAGGAGATCTGTAAGACCCTCATTTGACTGATAGAGCCATCTTCTGTATGCGATACCGTTTGTAACGTTCTTGAACTTTGTTGGTGTGTCAAGATACTCGTCCTTGAATGTTTCCTTCTTGATGATCTCAGAGTGTATCTTTGCAACGCCGTTTACACTGTGGCAAGCGTGTACGCAAAGTGTAGCCATTTTCACCTTGTTGTCCTCAACGATAGACATATGTGAGACCTTAGCCTGATCCTTGTATCTCTCCCAAAGATCCTTGCAGTAACGCTCGTTTATCTCGATGATGATAGAGAAAATTCTAGGGCAAACGCTCTTGAGGAGATTGCAGTCCCACTTCTCAAGTGCCTCAGGCATTACGGTGTGGTTTGTGTATGCAAATGTGTTTGTAACGATGTGCCAAGCCTTGTCCCATGAATAGCCGCAGTCGTCAAGAAGAACTCTCATAAGCTCTGGGATAGCAAGTGTTGGGTGAGTATCGTTGATGTGGATAGCTACCTTTTCGTGGAGGTTGTCAAGTGTGCCGTAAACGCTCATGTGCTGATTTACGATATCGCCGATAGACGCTGCACACAGGAAATACTGCTGTCTGAGTCTAAGTGACTTACCCTCTGCATGGTTGTCGTTAGGATAAAGCACCTTTGTGATAGCCTGTGAAATGATGTTCTTGCTAAGAGCCTTCTGATAGTCGCCCTGATTGAACATTGACATATCAAAGTCAGCCATTTCAGCTTTCCAAAGTCTGAGCTTTGAAACAGCCTCGCTGTTGTAGCCTGATACGAACAGATCGTATGGAACAGCCATAACTGATGTGTAGTTTTCGTGAGTTACGCAGTGATACTGATTGTCCCAGTATTCCTTAAGCTCGCCGTCAAAACGGACCTCGACAGCCTTTGAAGGAACAGGAACGAGCCATACAGAACCGCCAGGGAGCCAGTTGTCAGGCAGCTCAGTCTGCCAGCCATCCTCAAGTTTCTGCTTGAAGATACCGTACTCATAGCAGATAGAATAGCCTGTAGCGTGATAGCCGTCAGCAGCAAGAGCGTCAAGATAGCAGGCAGCAAGTCTGCCAAGACCGCCGTTGCCAAGACCAGCGTCAGGCTCGCACTCGTAAATGCCGTTTATAGAAATGCCCAGATCCTTGAGCACCTTTGTAGCCTGTTTCTGCATCTCAAGATTATACAGCGAGGTTTTAAGACTTCTTCCCATAAGGAACTCCATAGAAAGATAGTAAACTTTCTTTTTGCCCTCTGACTGAGTTTTAACAGTGAACTTTCTTCTTTTTGCCTTGAGGATATCTACAACGATCTTTGACAGAGCCTCGTATACCTGCTGGTCCGATGCGTCCTCAGGTGTTGTCTGGAAATCGTTGTGAAGAACATCAAGAAGTTTTTCTTTGAGTTCTTTTGTGGAAATTGTTTTTTCTACAGCACTATTTGCCATAAATCTTTACCTCCTATATACTTTCAAGTCGAGCGATATGCTCAGCACCTTTACTTACTGTATCTGCGAAAACGTTTTTAGTGAAAAAGCTGTTTCCTGCCAATTTTGTGGATACATTACCCACGCTCTATAATTATACCACAAGCCGACATTTTTTGCAACAAAAAAAGCCATTTGCCCCAAAATTTTAAACACTTTTTACATAGCGTGTGGGTACGATTTGTAGAAATCATAGACTTTATCATGCTTATTATGCAATGTCTGCCATATATATCATGGAATAGGCAGCAGGATATAATATGGTACATTTTTATTATATGGTATAATTGCATAATTGTCAAGGCGTTGAATTGTATAAAATGCTGATTTTGGAAGAATGAACAGCAAACGGCGGTCGGCTGGGAGGTAGTTTTTATATAATGACAAGAATATGAATTTGCTACGGGTATATAAGTCGTATGATATGTTTTTTGGGGCAAAAAGTAGGGGCGACCTGAGGTCGCCCGTTTTGTTATAATAGTCGTTCGTTTTGTTGTGGTTATCGCACCTTGGTTGTGATTATTACACTTGCTATTGTGATTGACCACACGCTTTTTATTCTTCCTCTATCTTTTTCTCAGCCTTTGCAAGCTGTTTCTTGTCAAACACGCTCTTGGCTACCTGAATACCGAACACGATAGCCGCACCGATAATGAAAAATACTATGCTGAATGTACCGAAAGTCATAGGATCTTTAGGTTCTTTCAGTGTAGTCGGGCCAACAACAATGGCGTAAAGCGAACCTATCATCATGCCGATAACGCAGTAGATAGTCTGACTTCTGAACTTCTCAAGAGCCTTTTTGATAAGCCTGAGAGTAATGAAAACGCCGAGGATAATGCCGATACCAAGAGAGCAGAGCAGTCCGAAATACTCAAAGTTCAAATGGAGGAACTCTTTTATTCCTGTGATGACCGGCATATAAAGACCAAATGTAAGAAGTATCGTTGAGCCTGAAATGCCAGGCAGTACCATTGCGGATATCGCACACATTCCTGCGAGAATAACGAATATCACCGTGCCAACGCCCATGTGAGAAACATCAGTGCCGCTGCCTGACGGATTTATAAGGGAAATGCCCACAACGATAGCAACGCCGATAACAGCCCATATGATGTTCTGATATTTGCCCTTTATGCTCTCTTTTTCTTCCATTATCATTACCGGTATCGCCAGAATGATAAATCCCAGAAACAGCGAGCTTACCTTGTAAATGCCGCTTTCAAACACGTTTGCAAGCACGCTTACAGCAAGGAGCATACCGATGACCCAGCCTATGCCAAGCTTTATAAGGAAGAAAAACGCTTTTTTCCGCTTTGCGTTGTCACGTCCCATGATGTCGTTGAGAGAATTTATGAAGGAGTCATAAAATCCCAGCAGGAACGCTATCGTTCCGCCTGAAACTCCCGGAACGCTGTCCGCAAGAGCCATGCAAAATCCTCTTAATGCGTTTATTATCATACTTGTTTCTATGCCTGAAAAGGCATATCCTCCTTCCGTTGTGGTTGTGACCTTTGGTCTGCGGCAAAGTTCGCAGACTTTTCTTTTGTTTGTGTCAAATATGCTTTTTCCACCTGCGTCATAAACCTTTTCAGCCGCTCGTTCTGTATGTCGTCACAGGCAAGTTTCGCCGCACCCTCCGCACAGGTCTTTGCACTGTCTATATCCCCTTTTGACAGGCAGCAGTATCCTGAATAAAGCTCGCAGTTGAATGTCAGTGCATCGTCAGCGTCACGGCTTTTTTGTGCATGAGAAAAATATTTTTCCGCAGCGTCAAAACGTTTGTTGAGATACTCCAGCAGACCCAGCGTGAAAAGCACACGAGAGTTGTCCTTTTCCGCCGCAGCACGCTCAAAATAATGCTTTGCACTGCAAAATATCTCGTTGGCCTGAGAGATATCACCTGACATAAGCTTTCCGTATAGGAGCAGTTGAAAATACTTGTCCTGATCTGTGGGGGAAAGCTTTGCGAAATCAATGCGTTCTAGAGTTTCAAAGCATTTGTCAAAGTGGCTGTCGTAAATGCACATAGAGGCAAGCTTTAAAAGTCCGTGACCTTTGTCTTTGTTCTGCTTGAGAAGATATTTTTCAAGGAGAGCAAAATACTCGTCACAGCTGCCATGCTCAGTATAAATGCGGTCAAGCTTTTTCAGCCGCAGGATAGTCCTCACAAGCTTTGCGACCTCGGCGGCACAGATGAAAATTATGCAGGGCAAAAGAGCTTTGAAAAAGACATCTATGCAATACCGTGCACCATATCGGCAGCCGCTTGCTACCCAGAAAATGCACATGACCACATAGCTCATCACCAGACTTGCCGCAGCGATAAGCAACAATGTTCTGATAACGCCGCCTTTATGCACCCTTTTCACCCCTTAGTAAATAATATCACAGTATAGTAAAAACAAAATGTTTTCAGTGTAAAGAACAAGTAAAAGTATATAAACTGTTCATAAATTTTATTTGTTAGCTTACTGCATATCCTTGTTTCTGTTTTTCAGAAGTTTCTGTCTTTTACGCTCGTGCATATCCATAACGATCTTTTCGCAGAGGTCAACGACCTTTTTCATGAAAGGCTTGAAGATATAGAAGAACTCGCCCTCATAGGTAACGACCTCGCCGTTAAAGCCCTTTTTGAACTTGTAAACGCCGTAGTTAGGGTTTGTTTCGTCATTATAGAATGGTATGCCCTGAAAATCGTAGATGTAGTTTTTGCCCTCAAGTGCCCAGTTTATCATCGTCCACTGCATAAGATAGTTAGGGTAGAGGTTTCTGTGGTGGTTCGCAGACGCACCGTAAACATAGCAGGTCTTGCCTGCATACTGTGTCGTTACTGCACCTGACAATGGTATCTGTTTGCCGTCCTCATCAACATAGCACATGAAAAGTCGGCAGTGCTCAGGGCCAAGACCGTTGAGCATTTTTACAAAATACTCTTTTGAACGGATAGAAAAACCATCTCTGATACCTGTAGCCTGCATGAGCGGATAGAAATCGTCAAGAGCCTCAGTGCCGCAAGCCTTGCAGTAAACGCCCTTTCTAGGTGCTTTTCTGATACGGTTTCTCCAGTCAGGCTTAAAAGTCGCCATGACCTCGTCAGGGGTCTTGCCCTCGATATTTCTGAGCATATAGTTGTTACGAGCCTGAATAGTTGTCAGCTCGGCAGCCTTATGTATATGCTGGAAACCCATGTCCTCGATAAGCTTTGTGCACTTGTCGTCACCCTCCTCAAAGCAAGGGTCCCACATGAACTGGTAACATTTGTGTTTCTTGGCAAGAACCTTAACGCCCTCGAAAAGGTCGGACATGACCTCTTTATCTGACCAATCGCAGACAGGACCGTGAGGATCATACATAAAAGTAACGCCGAAGATAGGCACTTTTTTGATTATGATAAGGCAAGTTCCACGGATATTGCCGTCAGCGTCACGGGAGATGACAGCGTCCCAGCCCCAGTTATCCTTGACTTTAGGCCACTTGAGGGACTGCATGAAGTTTCCGTATTTGCTTGTGCTTGCGAACTGTTCATATTCGGCAAGGAGTTTTTCGTCGGACTTATTAATTATTTCCATTTTTATAAAGTTCCTCTCTTTAAGAAAATTTCGGATTCAATGCACTATTTCATTTATTATACTACATATTGCGGGAAAAATCAAGGGGGCAGTTAAGTGAGGAGTGAGGAGTGAGGAATGGCAGCGCCGCACTTTGCAAGATAATTAATTATTGATTTTGGCGTTAGAGTACATAATAACTGTATTAAGTCCAGACCTTGAATGAAGCTCAAGTTTTCCATATAAACAAATCGGCAACTCTCTGTTATCTTTAAATCGTCTATCTGGACCGCCCGACTTATTGACATATCTCCACGTTTTATCGACTATTTGAGCGTCCCTAGGTACGTTTCCACTCTCAACAAAACGTGTTGTATATTTATTTGAGGATATATCTGAATAATTCAATGCACCAATCTTACTTCCTTGCATAATAAAGAGCTTATCAGGCATAAATAGCAAGGTTTCATTTCCAGCCTTAAAAGAGGCAACTTGAATGTTAGCCTTAAACGGAAAAGGCGCTTTCGTTGAGGTTTGACAATCTGTTCTATTAACTGTGTTACTAGCACCAGAAGTGTACTTTTTATCAATTACTTTGCTAGTTTGCATTATTCGCCAAACTTTTGTACATTGAGTAATCTTAATCATTGGTTTCATTCGCTCATCTACAATGGATTTTTGATCTTCATCAATTGAATAATCTAAATCAATAGTGCCTTTTGTTTTGACATAGATTTTTAAAGCGAGAAAAATAGCGGTAAATAGAAACATTGCGGGAAAAATAAAACCGCAAATAATAGATATCAACAATCCAATAGTTGATACTTTATTAATTTTTAATGTTTTACTTGCAGAAGCCAGCATATCTTCCAATCCCTCAGATACCATTGCAGTTGCTACATTATTTATGATATTTTGTGTATCATAATGATTATTGTCTATTGATTTTGGATATCTATTTTCAGGTTGACTTTTGTTATTTTTACTGCTTTCGTGGACATATGAAATTCCTGTGCCGGGAATTGATGCTGTTGTTCTTTTAGTTCCTTTGGCGGTTTTAGTAACACGATATCCTTTAACACCCCAACTGTAACCAATTCCTGATTTGCTAAGATTTATTCTAAATCCTCCACCTAAATTTATGCTTTTTCTATACCTAAGACCCATTTCTTTTCTCCTCCTATTTCTTGTTTTGAGAGTTGCTTTATGTTGGTGACCATAAAAAGATTTGTTGTTCTAATTCTGAAATTATTCTATTTAATACATATAGTCAAAAAACGGACAGCATAACGCTGCCCGTTTTAGTTTTATACCCTATTTGTTGTCATCGTGAGGCTCTGTGATAAGACCAAGATTTATCTCGTATTTTGAGTCCAGTGAGTTCTGCAAAGGTGCGTCCTTTGCGTATTTGTTTACAAGTGCCGTGCTCTTTTCTACTGCCTGAAGTGTGCCGGCTCCTGCTACACAGCCGCCCGGACACGCCATGCCTTCAAGAAGATATCCGTCATATTTGCCTGCCTTGGCAAGGGTCAGAAGTTTGCGGCAGTCTTTAAGTCCCTGTGCCGATACTACCTTGACCTCTCTCTCAGGGTCAAGCTTGTGGATAACGTCTGCCACTGCCTTGGCTACGCCGCCGCTGACTGCAAAGCCTCTTCCGTCACCTGTGCCCTCGCAAAGGTCTACCTTCTCATCATCTGTGATATCATCAAATGTCACGCCCTTGGCATTGAACATTCCCATAAGCTCTTCAAATGTGAGAACAAAGTCTACGTCACTGCGGATAGTACGTCTTGACGCCTCAAGCTTTTTAGCTGCACATGGTCCGATAAATACAACATGTGCATTCGGATGTTCTTTCTTAATCGTACGTGCAGTAGCGACCATAGGCGTCAGCTCCTGAGACACTTCATCGATCATATCCGGGAAATATTTCTTTGCCAGCATTGCCCATGACGGACAGCAGGATGTCAGAAGGAACGGAAGTTCTCCCGTTGTAACCTTTTCCACATAATGGTGTGCCTCTGCAATAGCTCCGATATCAGCTCCAAGAGCTACTTCGTATACCTGTGAAAATCCAAGTTCTTCCAGTGCTGCCTTTAAGTTTCTCGCATTGATATTATCTCCGAACTGCCCGGTAAATGCCGGTGCAATCTCAGCAATGATCTGCTCGCCTTCCGACAATGCTCTTGCAAGCTGGAAGATCTGGGATTTGTCTGAAATTGCTCCAAACGGACAGTTTACCATACACATACCGCAGGATACGCATTTGTCCGGATTGACATATGCACGTCCCACTTTATCGTTTTCAATCGCATTGACACCACAGGCTTTTGCACAAGGACGTTCCTGAACAATAATCGCATTATAGGAACATACTGTTGCACATCGTCCACATTTGATACAGGCATCCTGATCAATAATGGACTTACCAGTTACACGGTCAAGAGAGATTGCCTTCTTTGGACATACTTCCATACAAGGATGTGCCAGACATCCCTGACATCCATCTGTTACATGTACTTTCTTTTCATCACATGCATTACATGCGAACTTGATTACATTAATGAGTGGTGGAGTGTAGTAACCTTCTGGCTTATCTGCTTCCATAATTCCATCAGATACTGGTGCTGGTTCTGCTGCTCCTCTATATGGCAGGCCCATTGCCATTCGAAGCCGCTCTCCTACGATTGCCCTTTCAAGGAAAACATCATTTCTGAAGTTACCAGTCTCTCCTGGAATGATTTTGTAAGGCAGTGCCTCAATCTTTTTATCAACAGGTCCCTCTTCGTAAGCCATCTTGGCTACTTCAGTAAATACAGCATGTCTGATTTCCTGAATTCTTGTTTCTACTCCTCTCATTCTTTCTTCCTCCTGCTGTATTTTCCTCCGCATCTTTTCAGTTAAAATTATTCCGCTTTCTATTACTATACTTGATTTCGAAAGTATTGTCATCTTTTTCCCGTATTTTTGCTGAAAAATTTCGGTCTGCACAAAAAAGAACCTGCCGTCTCTGTATCATTTCACAGAAGTGACAGGTTTCTTATTTTTACCGCTCCCAGAGATCCGGGGCGAGTTCGTCTTTTTTCATACGCTGCATCAGTTCATCCACAGCCTGTTTCGGGTTTTTGTTTTCAAACAGAACCTGATTGACTGCCTGAATGATCGGCGTTTCGATTCCGAATTTTTTCGACAGGGTAAGACCCGCTTTTGCGGAATAGACGCCCTCGACGATCATCTGAACTTCATCCATCGCCTGCTGCATCGTTCTGCCCTGGCCGATCAGGTATCCGGCTTTCCGGTTCCGGCTGTGAACGGAAGCACACGTTACAATCAGGTCGCCGATACCGGAAAGACCGTAGAAGGTTTCCGCATGGGCACCCATCGCCGTGCCGAGCCGTGCAATTTCCGCGATCCCGCGGGTAATCAGAGCCGCTTTCGTATTGTCGCCGTAGCCAAGACCATCCGCCGTTCCGGCTGCCAGTGCGATGACATTTTTCAGAGCTCCGCCAAGTTCAATTCCCGTGATGTCCGGGCTTGTGTAAACGCGGAAGACCGGACTCATGAACACATTCTGCACATACAGTGCGCTCTCGCGGTCATGCGCGCCGACAACGATCGTGGTCGGCAGGCCGCGGCCGACTTCCTCTGCGTGGCTCGGTCCGGAGAGAACAACGACATTCGCTCCCGGCACTTCCTCCTCGATGATCTGAGACATCGTCATCAGGGTATCGGCTTCCACGCCTTTTGCCACATTGACGATGAGCTGGCCGTCCGGAATATCCGCCGCATACTTTTTACATGTGGTTCGCACGTACGGGGATGCTTTTGCCATCACAAGGATGTCCTGTCCGGAAAGGGAGCCGCGCACATCGCAGGTGAACTTCATTTCATCCGGCAGTTTTACGCCCGGAAGCTTCGTCAGATGCTCTCTGTGTTCCTTTAAGCTCTCAATTTCCTTTTCATTTTCCGAGCAGATCGTCACGTCATGCCCGTTGCTGCAGAGCAGGAGGCCGAGGGCGGTTCCCCAGCTTCCTGCTCCGATGATGCTAATCTTTGCCATATTTTATTTCTCCGACTTTTTGGATAAATACGTTTTCCGCTCTGTTCCCGCGATGAGACGCTTGATGTTTGCACGGTGCTCCCAGAAGGCAAGCACGGCAAGAAGTGCGATCACCACGTACATCTCATAAAGATGCGGCGGTTCCAGCGCAAAGCAGCCCGCCTGTCCCATGATGACTGCCATTACAAAAAAGACAACATAAACCATCATGGAACCGAGGGAAACGTAGTGTGTTACTGCAAGATTCAGGAAAAACAGCGCTGCACAGACCAGCGTGATTCTCCAGTCAAACGAGATAATCAGACCCGCGGTCGCAGCGATTCCTTTTCCGCCGCGGAAGCCTAAGTAAAACGGGAAGTTGTGGCCGAGAATCGTTCCGGCCGCAGCATACACCGTCAGCAATTTCAGCATTTCCGGGTGCGATGCACCGAAGATCAGGCGTACCGTCAGGACCGCCAGAATGCATTTGATGCAGTCGCCGGCAAGCGTGATGGCGCCTGCTTTTTTCCCTAAAGTCCGGAGCGCGTTGGTCGTTCCTGCGTTTCCGCTGCCGTGTTCCCGGATATCAATTCCCTTCGTCCTTCCATAAATATATGAGGTCTGAAAAAGGCCAAATGCGTATCCGATCAAAAGGCATATGATCCGTACCATAACTCTTTACTGCTCCTTCTCTTTTCGTTCTCTGATGATGAATTTCAGCGGTGTGCCGCGGAAGCCGAACGACTCTCTGATTTTATTCTCCAGATATCGAACGTAGGAGAAATGCATCAGTTCTTTGTCATTGACGAAAATAACAAATGTCGGCGGTTTGACCGAAACCTGTGTCATGTAGTAGATTTTCAGTCGTTTTCCACGGTCTGACGGCGGCTGCTGCATTGCCATTGCCTCGGTCAGAATCTCGTTCAGGACACCGGTCTGTACGCGCAGGTTCTGGTACTGCAGAACCATGTCGATCGTCTCGAACAGCTTCGGAAGACGCTGTCCTGTCTTCGCAGAGATGAAAAGAAGCTCTGCGTACGGCATGTAAGCCAGTGTATTTCTTACTTTTTCGGTAAAACGGTAGATCGTCTTGTCATCTTTTTCCAAGGCATCCCATTTATTTACCGCAATGATCATACCTTTTCCACGCTCATGGGCGATACCGGCAATTTTGGCATCCTGCTCGGTGACACCCTCGGTTGCATCGATCAGAAGAACGACGACATCTGCGCGCTCTACGGCAGATACTGTACGGATGATGCTGTACCGCTCCAGCTCCTCTTTGATCTTGTTTTTCTTTCGAAGACCTGCGGTATCGATGAAAATATATTCATTTCCATTGTGCATGATCGTGGTATCGATCGCATCGCGCGTCGTTCCGGCGATATCGGATACGATGACACGGTTCGAGCCCAGCAGTTTGTTGACCAGGGAGGATTTTCCGACGTTCGGTTTTCCAACAATGGCGATGCGCGGAATCTCGCTCTCCTCCTCGTTTTCCATCTCCGGATCAAAGTATCCTGTCACCTCATCGAGCATATCGCCGATGCCGAGCTTTCCGGATGCGGAAATGGCGTGCGGCTCTCCGATGCCGAGGTTATAGAATTCATAAACATCCATCATCTGACGGTCGAAGTTGTCGACTTTGTTGACCACCAGCACAACCGGCTTGCGGCTTCTTCTGAGCATATCAGCTACTTTTGCATCGGCATCTACAAGGCCCTGACGGACGTCAGTGATGAAGATGATGACATTTGCGGTATCAATGGCGATCTGCGCCTGGTCTCTCATCTGGGAGAGAATGATATCTTTGGATTCCGGCTCAATACCGCCGG
>OICR01000500.1_pt1 | contig 17211 bp, 16 predicted proteins | sample 1581321 | NCBI WGS metagenome assembly OICR01 (sample SAMEA3882557, study PRJEB24775) | human gut metagenome | biome: human-associated habitat; feature: intestine environment; material: feces | place: Netherlands | collected 2009/2010
CCTACAGGCCCTCTCAGTCACCTTCGGTGACAGCTCTCCCAGAGGGAGAGCCAAGAGGGATGGATGGAAGAAAGCGGGGGGATGGGATGCCATCCCCCCGCTTGGGGTTTTTGCTCAGCTTGGGGTTTTGCTCAGCCGATGATGTTGCCGTACTGGTCCACGACGACCTTGGTGCCGTCGGGGAGGGTCATAGCATAGCTGCCATTGCCGATGCTCTCGATACCACCACCACCGTGGTTGCCGGAGTCGGGCTCTATGATTTGGTTCTTATCCAGAATCGGCCGGAGCTGAGGATCGATAAAGTTCATGCTGTTCTCCTTTCCTCACTCCCAAATGGTGCGGGTGTTGTAATGCAGGGTGTGGGTGACGCCGTGGACTTCGGTGCCGTCCAGGGTGATCCAATAGGGGGTGACTTCCAGAGTGCCGGTGCCGGAGAGGCTCTTATCAGCCAGCATGAGCTTGGCGTCACGGGCCGCGCCGAACAGGTTGGCGGGAGTCTTGAAGATCCGATAACGGCTGGCGTAGGAGACGTCGAGCTTCTGGCCATTGACCATGATGCCGGAGGCCTGATAGTTGGCGGGGTTATCCACGGCAGAGATCAAGGTGACGCCACGGAGACGGAACAGGCCGGTGCGGCTGTAATCCAGGTCCAGATAGGAGTCGCTGACGTACTTGGCGTAGATGGTGGTGTCCTGGGTGACCTGGTCCAGGTCAGCGGGGGTGGTGAAGCTGTCATCGGTGAACCAACCGGCAAAGACCTTGCCAGCAGGGGCCTGGTAGGCCACCTGGTCGCGGACGCTGCCGTTGGGGGCAACCTTGATGGTCTGAGGAGCATTGCTGCCGTCGATGACGGTGACCGTCAGGTCATTGACCGCAGGCTCCGTGTCGCCAGCCAGGAGGTTGGTCCGAAGCGTCAGGGTCTGCGCACTCTGCTGTTTTTCGAGATACTGATAGACTGCGGGGAGCTGATCGTCCTTAGACGGTTTCCCGGGGTCAGCACTGCCAACTACGAAGGTATAGTTGCGGCTGCGGACACCTTCCACGCGGACACCATCCAGGGTGACCCAGTAGGGCCGGTAGGTAACGCCGCTTTTCTGGAAGCTCTCGAATTCTTCCCCTTTCAAACGGTGGCCGATGATGCAGCCGTCGTCAATGGGAGAATTATTCTTGTCATTGGCATCAAGGTACTTGCCGGTTTCCTCAGACTTTGTCAACGGCCCCTCATAGTTCACAGGAATCCCGTTCTTCAGATACCAGGTATCGATAACCTCTCCGCCTGCATGTCCCTTGACCGTTTCCAGCATCTGGTACACTGTGGCACTGCCAAGCTGCTCAGTGTTGGGGTTGCTCAGCTCTTCACAAGAAGAAGAAATATATTGGGAAGTGCCGTTTCCAAAGGAAACCTTGAGACCAGCATCGGCATAGTTGACGCGGTCCACAGCCGCCAGAAGGTAGAGCTGGGTCACGCTGAGTGTGCCCTGGCCTCCCTCCAGATGGCGCGATATCCAATAGCCAAAGGGGCGCAGATAGGTGTCGGGGACTTCCCAGATATAATAGGTGGCGTTCTCGGTGGGGTTCAGCTCCATGGGGTTGCCCTGCTCCTGGACGTCCTTGTGGACGGTGGTGCAGGTCTCCTCGTTAAAGGTGCCGCCGTAGAGGTAGCCGTTGGGGACGACGGAGGTGAGGTTGAACTCCTTGTTGCGCCACAGGGGGTAATTCTTGCTTGCTCGCACTTCGCCCTTGTTTGCACCGGTGGCGCTATCCACGGTGCTGGCCACATGGGTAACGGTGAAGTAGGGGATATAGACCACGGGGGTCTTGAAGTTGGCAAATGCAGTCTCCGCGTCAGCGGAAGCATAGATGCCGGAAGCAGGGCCGTTGGTGTCAACCGAACCGGTGGCGTCCGGATCAAGGACGATGGGAATCTCCACCACCAGCTTCTTGCCGTGGCTCTTACTGCCGTTTACGCCAAACTGGTCAACCCAGTTGGCGGCATAGTCAAAGTCGGTGACGTTGATGGTCTTGTTGTCGTCGGCAACGGTGACATCATACTTATCCGCGTCGGGAGTGGTTTTCCAAGTGTAGGTATAGGTGCCGTCCGCATTCTTGGTGCTGGACTCGCAGGACACGCTGTAGGCCTTGATGTCGCCGTCCGTGTAACCCTCCGGCAACGTGAAGGAATCAGAGATCACGTCGCGAAGGACGGAGGTGCTGGTCAACTCGACAGGCGTGGAGCCGATGGTCTCACTGATGGTCTTGAAGATGTTGTTCAAGTCCTCGGCGCTACTGACGGTCTTATAGTAGTCGCTGGACGTTTTGGTGCCATCCCGCATAGTAGTGGCATCCAGATAGTTGGAGGACACGCGGTTCATATACTTGGGGACATTTTCGGTGTCCTCGTACGTCTTGCTGAAGCAGCCGATGGTGTAGACGGTGGCTCCGGCGTTCTTGATGGACTTACTGGCCTTGATGGCGTTGTTGGCGACGGTAGTGCTAAAACCATTACTGTGGTTTGGCTCGCCATCGGTGAACATGATGACGACCTTCTGGTGGTCGTTGTTCTTTACGCTATCGATGATGCTCTTGGCGCGATTCATACCGTAATCTGCGGCAGTCGATCCATCGGGATCAAGTGAGTGCATTGACCGCATCTTTCAGCGCAGCCGCGCCGGTTCCAGCGGCAGTGAGACCTATTACGGTCTGGGAATAGTTGTATGTGTACCCCCAATAATCCGTATACTTATCATTTCCGGTTTCGGTTTTCTCATCGCCCGCAAACTTCACAACGGCGATGCTGCTGTTGGGGGACTTCTCCGCCACTTTGTCAATGAAGCCATTGACGGCAGATTTCAGAACGTCAATCTTATACTGCGAGCCAGATCCGTTAATAGGATCGTCCATCGAGCCGGAGACGTCCAGGACCAGGACGATGTCCATGGGGATGTCCTTGGTTTCCGTTCGGGTCTCGCCGGTGGCGAAAGCCTCCAGGGTCAGCAGGAACTGGTCGTCCCCCTCGCCTTTCGTGACGGTCTTGGACATGACCAGGCCGCCGTTGTTCTCCCCGCTCGCGCCTTCATACACGACGCGAGGCGAACCATTGCCGGCGCTGTCCTCCTCGCCGGCGGCGAAGGATGGCAGGGCCACCAGAGACAGGGCCATGACCAGCGCCAGCACGAGTGCCAACGCCCGTTTCCATGTTTTCATTTTCTCATTCCTCCCATTTCGTTTATTTTGGGGGCCGGGCGGCCCCAATTGACTTGGGTTTTGCAGGGACAGTTCTGGATGGTATCCATTGTACACCATTCCGATATCGTTTGCAAGAGGTTTTGGGGCTTGTTTGCGATATTTTTACGCCTGCTTGGCATTATATCACAAAGGGGCGTCGAATGCAAGTGCATTCTGGGGAAACCGGGGTGGACGGAGGGGGGCGGAGGTGGTATAATGGAGGAGATAACCAACAGATGAGGAGGGTTTTGGCCATGAACGAGAAGAAGCAGAGCGGGTATCCCCAGGAGGACCCCAGGGAGGCGCTGGAGCGGCTGATGCAGGATAAGCCGCTGAAAAGGCCGGGGGTCAAGGACCGGAAGGAGCCGCCCATCATGGCGGTGTATGCCGCGCCGGTGATCAAGGAAGAGAAATGAGCGGGTTCCGGCTTACGAGCTGCGTGTGGGAGCTGACGCTGGCGTGCTGCTTCGGGTGCAGGTACTGCGGGTCCGCCGGGGGGCGGGCCAGGCCGGACGAGCTGTCCACGGCGGAGTGTATGGACGCGGCGGAGCAGCTGGCGGACCTGGGCTGCCGGAGGGTGTCGCTGATCGGGGGCGAGGTGTTCCTGCGGCGGGACTGGGCGCAGATCGCCGGGCGGCTGACCGGGCTGGGCGTCCGGGTGGACGTGATCACCAACGGGTACCTGATGTCGCCGGAGGTGCTGGAACAGCTGAAGCAGGCGGGGGTGTCGTCGGTGGCGGTGTCCATCGACGGGCCGGAGGACGTGCATGACGCCGGGCGGCAGGCCGGGAGCTTTAAGCGGGCCATGGAGGCCGTCCGGGCGCTGACGGCGGCGGGGATGCCGGTGTCGGTGATCTCCACGCTGCGGCGGGACTGCATGGGGCGGCTGGAGGAGCTGTACCGGGTGCTGGAGGGGGCCGGCATCGGGGCGTGGCAGCTGCAGGCGTGCTCGCCTATGGGCAGCGCCGCCCGGGGGCTGGACTGGCGCATCGACCCGGCGGAGGTCATCGCTTTCGTGATGCGGCACCGGGCGGAAGCGCCGTTTATGCTGGGGGCGGCCGACAACGTGGGGTATTTTACGGATGAGGAGCTGCGCCTGCGGGGGGCCGATGGGGCCTGCTTCCAGGGGTGCAGGGCGGGTATCTCCGCCATAGGCATCGACAGCGCGGGCAACGTGCGGGGGTGCGAGTCGCTGTACGATGAGCGGTTCAACGAGGGGAATCTGCGGCAGCGGAGGCTGCGGGATATCTGGGAGGACCCGGGGGCCTTTGCGTACAACCGGCAGTTCCGGCGGGAGATGCTGACGGGAACCTGCGCCCGGTGCCGGATGGGGCCATGGTGCGCCGGGGGGTGCCGGTCGTATAACTATTTCGTGCACGGGAAGCTGTACGAAAGTCCGGCGTGTGCAGGCGGGGCCAAATAAGGGGCAGACAGAGTCGTCCGCCCCTACGAATATTCTATCGACAGTTTGCCTGTAGGGGCCGGGTTTTACCCGACCCAAAAGCAACGGACCGGTGGGCGGGGCGGAGCCCGCGCCCCTGCGGAGCGTTAACGGCAGGACATCCTGTCGGGCGGGCAATCCGCAGAATTCCACAGAAAAAGACTGCGGCGGTGAGCCGCAGTCTTTTTTCAGAGATGGGGTTTATCGGGCCTTGTCGAACTCCTGGGACACCTGCTCCAGCAGCTGGCGGATGGGCAGGTGCTGCGGACAGACCGTTTCGCATTTGCCGCATTCCAGACAGTCGGACGCCTTTCGTCCGGGCGCGGTGTGGACGGCGCTGTAATAATAATCTGCGTTCCAGTCGTGATAAAGCTGCTTGGTGTTCATAATGGCGAACAGATCCGGAATGGAGATGTGCTGGGGACAGCCATCCGTGCAGTAGCGGCAGGACGTACAGGGGATGAGGTGCTTGCTGCGGAAAATCTCCTGCACGTTCCGGACGGCTGCCAACTCCGTTTCCTCAAGCGTGAAAGTGTATCTTTTCATTTCTCATCACCATCTTCATTATACATCAACAGTGATAAATTATCAACCTTTTTAAAAAGACATTAGTATGAACTTCAAAAACCGGAAAAACAGCAAATCATGAGGATACGAAAATGAACGGAGTTTTATCAGATTTATCGCCCTTTCTTGATCAGAATGCGCGGCTGCTGGCTTTTCCAGCCAAGCACAAAAAGAAGCTGCTGGCACTCTGGTATTTGGCCGGAAAAATTGAGGCCGGGCGGCAGTATACCGAAGCGGAACTGAATGATCTGCTGGATGAATGGACGCGGTTTCACGATCCGGCGACGCTTCGCCGGGAGTTATACAACAAACAGCTTCTCAACCGGACGACCGATTGCGGTCACTATTGGAGAGCAGACCCGCTCCCGGTGCTTACGGATTTTATCGGGCGCTATGTTTAATGATCTTTTGTACCGGCAATACGGGCTTCACATCCATCACGCGCAGCACGCCCTGACCGGCGCGGGCTCTGATACATGGCTTCTGACCTGTACAGAGGGAGACTATGTATTAAAGTTTCCGGTGTCCGGTGCGATCGATCACCCGGAGGCGGAGCCGAAGTTGTGCGCATTTCTGCGCAGGTACGGCATTCCCGCCTGCGCATTTTTAAAAAATCACACAGGCGGATATCTCTCCCTGGATAGCGACGGGCGCATGTTTACCGTGCAGCAGCGTTTCCCGGGCCATACGCCGGACTGGAACAGCGCATCCGAAGCGCTTCTGCTGGAATCTGCAGAACTGCTTGGGAAGATTCACGCCGTGTTACAGGCATATCCCACGCTCCCAGAGGGCATCGGCGCAGGCTTTTTTGCCCGCATGACGCCGCAGCGCGCGCTGGAATCCTACCGCCGCTCTGTTGCCGCCGCACTTCGGCTCGGCGACACGGAAAGCGCCGCAGATTTGACCTGGCGCATCGGTCTAATGGCGCGCTTTCCAGCACAGCAGTTCGACCTGAACCGGCTGACATGCCGGAATACACACGGAGATTATTTCATCAGCCAGTTTCTCTGCAAGGACGGGCACCTGACCGCCGTGATCGACTGGACATCGGCCTGCGTCCATCCGGTCATTTGGGAAGTAATGCGTTCGTTCGCCTATGCCGCGCCCTGCTGCGCGGACGGCAGTATCGACCGTTCACTTCTTGGCCGCTATGTCCATGCGTATTGCCGGTGCGGAACGCTAAGCGACTATGATCTGGAGAATCTGGACCGGCTGTATTTCTATCAGATTGCCGTCTGCGACTATTACGGCCAGTATTACGCCTCGACTGCAGCCAACCGGCACATCTATCTTCAGCAGGCCAAACATGCAACCAGGCTGCTGCAGTCGGCGTTCTGACACTTACGTTGATAACAGGGCAAAAAGCGTCTTGACAGACAAAGCCCGGGCACAGTAAAGTGCCCGGGCTGGTTGTTTATTGGGACAGCGCAAGTGGGTTTGTTCCGTATGTACGCCGTTTCAATTAGGGGTCAATCATGTTTTGGATTCCGTAAAATGTCTTCAACGAGGAGGGCCGTAGCATCGATAAAATCAATATTTGCTATTTTCTCATCCAAGCGCACCCCTATCGATTCAGTGGACAGCAACGAACCACCAGGAGTAGAGTCATACGACATCGTATTTACCGTGGTAAACTGCTTCGTTTTGCTATTGTATGTAAATACTGTCCATAAGGTTCCATCTTTGTTGGAAGGTACATTGTAGGTCATAAGCAACTTAGCACCTATATACACTTTGACTTGTGCGCCGGAATTTGCCAACGCAGTCGAATTAGACGAATATCTATTTGAATAGTCATGTATTGCATATGTATAGATGCCTTCATTGAAGCTATGAATCGTAATAGTCTCAGGACCATAGCTGCTCGTGTCATCGACATCAAGATCAGCCTCAGTTCCATGCACTTTATTTCCATAGTAAACATGGAATTTATCACCATTTTCCGTAGGGCCAACAAGATGCGAATCCAAATCCGATGGGGACTCGCCCCATGTCAGTACAATCCGAATTTCCTCTGACATAACACCGTTAGACACATAGCCATTCTGATTGTCGATAAGCTTGTCCCCAAGAACTTTAATGTTAAACGTAGATGTGACATAACGTTCTTCATCCGTGATTCCTTCACGCTCGTCAACAATCTGAACTGTATAATTACCTGATATTAACATTGGCGTGGTGTATGTGCTTTCTGTCATGTTGATCGTCGCTGCAGCTTCTCCTGCTGTATTCCCGATACCCGGGCGGATATACAAAGTCAGTCCTGAAACACCACGACCCGTTCCTGCATCGATGATCTTGCCTCTTGCCTGACCAAAACCAGCATACTCTTCGGAAATTGCTTCGATGGTGATATTGTAAATAATCTCCGAGTCATCCTCTGTTACTGTGATTGTCTCAGTCACAGGGAAGTAACCTTCTTTGGATACCCTCAATGTATAGGTTCCTGCAGGAACATCAACCAACTTGTACTCGCCATTGCTGTCAGATTTCGCATTTCTAAATTCAGCCTGTGAAATCCAGAGTTCTACTTCTGCACCTTTCAGCGGAACGTTATTCGTCATATCAGTGTCTTCATCCGCAATGGTGATAACACCAGATATGGTTTTACGCCTTTCTATTTCTGCAATTTTGGCATTTACGCATCGGGCATACGCTCTTGCGCCCTTTTCGTTGGGATGTACTGAGTATGCACTCCCAAACCCAGTTTGCTCCAGATCCTCGCTCTTTTTAGGTATGATAATCCTGTTGATCCATTCACTCGAAGAATACGCCTCATGTCCGTCAAATTCGCGCTCGACATCCACAAAGTAAATATTCATTCCACTGCGTTGACGTCCTTCGACAAGTTCTTTTAGTTTGTTGTTGAATTTTGTAACATTTTCATTTACCGTGGTTGCCTCTTCTTCGCTAATCAAAAAGCCTTTACCTGTTTTCTCGAACAGCTTCGGATAGCCAGCAACAATAATTGCAGCTTGATTCCCGGCAGCTTGCTGAATATCGTCATATGTATTTTCAATGTTTCTTGTCCATTGTTCCTCTTTATTCCATATGTCAGCGATTCTCTTGTCAAACGTTTTTTTGAACCAGTTAAAATTCAGATATGAACTACCCATGGCGCAATCCTTAACTATGTCGGCAAAATCGACATCGTTCCCGCCAACCGTTACTGTCACATAATCGACTTCACCGCGGATCTTATTAAAAACGTCTAATTGACAAGGAAGATACTTACAGTCTTTATAAGGAACCGTTCCAACAATTATATTCTTGTAATAGAATTGAAAAATATCTTTTTTAAGTTTTCCCTGCTCCTCTTCTGTTTCCCCTTCTTTTGCTTTAAAATTCACAGTTTCAGCACCAGACGCAGCGGCAAAATACCACTGAATAGGCGCTTCACTTGTTTTTCCAACGTCAACCTTATAATTTGACATTGTGCCTGCTACGCCCGGGATTCTCAGCATTCCCGGCCAACTCCGTGTGGATCTGTGCGCGAGCCAATCCTCATCTTCCACCTTTTCAAACAGGGATTTATCTTGTCCATAGAACTTCTCAATGCCTTCGCCAGAGGAATAGGAATCGCCGAGTGATACCATAATAATGGGATCGCTGCTGCTCTGTACGGTAGCATCGGACAGTCCAGCTGTCTCTTCGGTTAATAAATCAACTGTTTCAGCCATAGACGACTCAGAAACAGTGCTATCGTTGTCAGAATCGTCATCATTATCAGTGGGAGGCATCGCTGCCCCGCTCCACGCGCAAAGTTCTTCGGCTGTCAGATTTTCCAGTGTTGCAGCATCGATCTGTTCCACGATTTTTACAAGCACCCTCGACGCAAAAGGTTTGGTTATGTAAAAACGGTTTGTCTCATCATCGTAACTCGTAAGCCGCTCGGATGTAGATACCAGTATCTCACTGTTCAGATCGTACTCCCAATTAAAAGAGACTGGATCCGCAAAGACTTCTCCGTTCACGACATAAATCAACCAAACAATATTATTGCTTTCGGATAGATAGATCGTCTGGTACATAGGATGCTTGATCGTTGAGTTATCGGAAATCTCTGTTTCCTCAACCTTCTCGCCGTCCATCGTATACATATACGTTATGGGATATTCCGTAAATCCTTTTTCTTCTAAATTGGACTTTACATCCGCCTCTGTCAATACATCATCCGACTTTTTGGCATCAATGATGTCTATCAATTCGGCGTTTTCCTTATAAAAGTCTTCAGCATCCGACGGATCAGGATCCGGTTCAGGGTCCGGTTTTGGGTCGGGATCGGGCGTAGGATCGGGATCCGGGGTAGGATTAGGTGCGGGCGGGAGGATAGTACCGGTGCTGGATGCGGGCTTGGATGCGGGAGTAGACGCGCCTGCAATGTTCTTGCAGAACCGGGCGAGGATGGCCGCTACCTGTGCGCGGGTTGCGCTGCCCTTCGGATCAAGCTTGCTGCCGGAGCCGTTGATCAGTCCCTCTGCGCTTGCCCATTTCATGGCTGTGAGCGCATAGCTGCCGACTATACCGGCATCTGCAAATCTGCTGATCTCGGCAGAAGCTGTTACGGCGTAGCCGCAGAAAGTGGCATAGCGGTACAGAATTGCCGCCAGCTGCTCGCGCGTAATTGCATTATCCGGGCCGAACGTGCCGTCCGCATAGCCGCTGACGATCTTGTTTTCTGCCGCCCATGTGATTGCCTTCTCATAGTACTTCCCTGCCGCCACGTCGCCAAACGGGCATACGCCGGAAACAGCAGGCTCGCCGGAAAGGCGGTACAGGATCGTCACGATCATGCCGCGGGTCGTGGTGGCCTTTGGGCTGAACGTGCCGCTGCCCGTTCCGTTCATCAGGCCATTTTCGCATACATATCGGACATCATCATAAAACCAGTCAGATGTTTTCACATCAGAAAACGTGCTGTCTGCCGCCAATGCTGACATTGGCAGCATCCCGAGCAACAGGACCATGCTCAGGAACAGGGCAAGGATTCGCTTTGATCGTTTCATGCCATTTTTCCTCCTATTGTGTGTTCTCTCTCATCTGTGTGTATCTTTCATGGTACGAAGTATACACTACTCTATATTGATTGTACCGGACATTTCCAGTGAATGCAAGGATTATTTCTCCATTTTAGAAATATTTCTGGCAATTTCGTCAAAAAGCGCCTATTTGCTTAAAAACCCCCGCAGAGGCGGCCCGGCCAGCCGCTCTGCGGGGGTTCTCACTATGTAAGATTAAATTCAATGCAGATGGGGCGCATCGGTCAACCTAAAATGGCTTCGCCGCGCTCGTCAAGCTGCTGGTTGCAGGCGACAAGACTCATGCCGTTGTCGAGCGCGTAGAACAGGATGCTGTCACGCGGGACCCAGTCATAAATCTGCGCGTAGCCCGCATGCAGCAGAAGCTTCTGCGGCTCGTCCGCTCGGAGGCCGACTCTGAAGCACAGGCAAAGCAGATTGTCACGGCTCTGACGTCAGATGCAGCAGTTCCGGCAACTCCTGCGCACACAGCGCGAGTGCATTCTGCACCGGTATGCGAGCGCGGACGTGCCGTGCTGTGCATATCGTGTGCCATTGGCGGCGTCCGGTTTGCTCTACAGCAGCTGCGGCAGGAACCGGAGATATCCGCACAGGTGCAGAAGCAGACATCGGAACTCGACCATGAAGCCGTCACACTGCAGGAGCCGGATCCGCTCACCGCCGCGGCCTGGACACATTCGTGTCCGGGCCGGTTTTTTATGCAAATTCGATCTCGTCGCAGATGATTTTCGTATCGATCAAGTCGGATGGGCGGATTCCCCGGTGCGCGGGGCCTGCCGGGGAATCGAACAGGATGTGCACCTCGTAGCCCATCCCGCTCTTATGCCGGTAAAGTTCCCGGTACAGCCAGACCGCACCGACACGGGGCGGCTCCTGCTTGAGCCTTGCACCGCGGAAGGTCACGGTATGGTATTCGGAATACGGGCTGTCAATGCGAAGCGTGAGATCCGTCCCGGTGATGATTTCCCGCACCACGCCGTCGTGGAAGAAAAATTGCTGTAACAGCCCGTCCGGCAGCGTCTCGCGCGTCTGCGCGGCGCAATAGGCCTGGTCAATCTCGTCCAGCTGCTTCTGCACCTCCGGCGTCATCGGGTCAGCCTGACAGGCGATGTACCATTCCTTTGTAAGATACCGCATAACTGCCTCCTCTATTTAATGGATACAACCCATTCCCCGCCGCAGAGCAGGTATTGGAATTCCGTCAGTCCCGGCGCGTTCATCATGTGCAGCATCTCTTCGAGATCGTCCACGGTTTTCAGGGACGGAAGCTGGCTGTATTCTACCCACTTCATCTCCCCTTCCTCCGATGACGTCAGCGTTCCTGCCCATTCCACAGCCTTGAACAGCAGCACAACGTACCGGCCGGCTTCGATTGGGAACTGCTTGACGCCGACCAACTTCGGGTTCCGGATCGTCAGCCCTGTTTCTTCCCGCATCTCCCGGATTACAGCGTCTACAAACGATTCTCCCGGCGCCACATGCCCGCCCGGCAGCGCCCAACCGTGCCAGTCTTCCTTTTTCCGGTTCTGCAGCAGCACTTTGCCGCCGTCCTCCAGCAGACACACCACGGTCAGTTCCACATTTTCTGTTCTGTGCATGCTCCCATCCCCATCATTCCTGTTTTTGCACACTGCGTCTTCCTGCCATGCTGTTTTCATTGTAGCAAAGAAGAAACAGCGGCGCAACCGGTTTTTCCGCAGCAAAATCAGAGGCAGATGCTGTCTGTGCGCGCTGCCAGCTGCCAGAAAGCCCTGTGGTCCATCGCCATAAAATCGCTGATATCTTTGAACTGCGGCTGCTCGAACAGCATCCGAAGCGTGAATGCTGCGGCCACCTCATGCTTGCAGAGTTCCGGATATGGGCAGTCGCAATAGATATCCGTCATCATGCCGTCACTGAAGCAAAAATCGACTCGATACCATTTAGTGCCCTTCACATAGGCAACGTGTTATGCAGGCATCTGACGCGACGGTCGATTTTTGCTCGAAAAGTTAGAAAAAGACCCTAAATCTTTCGATTTCGAGTCCTTTTGCCTGTGCCATGTGAACACTATAGATCAGCTGCTGAAACTGAAAACAAAACCACAATCCAGCGGCAGCGATTGTGAGTTTGAGCGGAGAAGTGACGGAACAAGTGAAAGATGACTTTTTGATGCGAAGCATAAAAAAGTCGTCGTGAACTTGCGCAGTCCACGACGACTTGGTCGGAGTGTAATTATAGGATCTCAAAAAACACAGATATATCAACGGTTTGCTGGTAGTCGGCAAGAGGTATTTATTCTAAAAATTCAAAATGACGAGAACAACGCCGCCCAACAGGACAACGGGCGGCGTTTTCATATATAAAACCATGAAGGGAGGTCACTTCCACCCGGCCAGTCTGCGGACTGGCTTTTTTCATGCCACGAAAAGGAGGTTTGCAAATGGCAGATGATAAGAAAAACATTCCCGAGACAGCCCTGCCCGTCGAGGCTCCCGCTCCCACGGCAGAAAATGTAGCCGTGCCGGAGCAGCCCGCTCCCGAGCCTGTGCCGACTGATGCGGAGGCGGTCATGCTGGAACATGAGGGACAGGCGGCGCTCTTTGAAATGGGCGAAGCTGTACCCGATCCCGCTGACGCTGTTACCCACGCCGAGGTGGAGGAGCCTGCCGCTCCCGAAGTCCCCAAAGCCGAAAAGGAGCGGGCGCAGCCGCCCACTCCCGGCAAGGACGCCCCTGCCCCGGCACATTCCGACAAGGTAGTGGATTTTGCCGCCGCCCGTGACGAGGCGGCCAAGGAGGAGAAAAAGGCGGTCAAGCAGAAGCCGCCCACGGAAAAGGACAAGACCGCCAAACCCGGCAGAGGCCGCCCGCCCAAGGCTGACAAGGCTGCTCCCGATAAGGCAAAGCCGCCCAAACCTCGGGACAAAAAGTCCCAAAGTAAGCCCGTCCCGGAGAAGCCTGCCGTGGATAAGGGCGGCGCTCCCGCTGGCGCGGAGATTACGCCGGAGCCGTCTGCGCCCCGTGACGCCACCCGTGCCGAAAAAGAGGAGATCGTCTATCTCAACCTGTCTGACCTGCACCCGTTCAAAAATCATCCCTTTGGTGTCCGGGACGATGCGGAGATGCAGGGGCTTGTGGAGTCGGTCAAGGCGGCGGGCGTCAATCAGCCCGCGCTGGTGCGTCCCCGTGAGGATGGCGGCTATGAGATCATCGCAGGCCACCGCCGTCAGATGGCCAGCCAGCTTGCCGGATTTGCGAATATGCCGTGTATCGTCCGCAGCATGACGGACGATGAAGCCATCCTCGCCATGACGGATGACAACCTCCGCCACCGTGAGCGTATTTTGCCCACAGAAAAGGCGCAGTCGCTCAAAATGCAGGTGGAGGCCATCAAGCACCAAGGCTCCCGCCCCGGTGAGGAGGACAAGGACGCCGGAAAACGCTCCACGCAGGTCGTGGGAGATCGCAACGGCATGAACTACAAGCAGGTGCAGCGGTATATCCGCCTGACCGAGCTTGTGCCGGATTTGCAGAAAATGGTGGACGAGAAAAAGCTGGCGTTCACCCCGGCGGTGGAGATCTCATTCATCCGCCCCAAAAATCAGAGGTATATCGCCGTGTCCATCGAGGGGCAGCAGTCCTCGCCCTCGCTGTCGCAGGCACAGAAAATGCGGGAGCTGGACAAGGACGGCAAACTCAACGGCGATGTGATCGACGGTATTCTGTCACAGGAGAAAAAGGAGGTAGACAAGGTGATCATCAATAGTGCGGAACTGGAAAAGTATTTTGGCAAGGACAAGTCCCCAAGGGAAATGAAAGACAAGATCATTTCTCTGCTGGATGACTGGAAGGCCAAGCAGCCGCCCGAGCTGGGCAAGCCCGAAAAGAAAACGGATCTTGAAAAGTGACCTTGGGACTTTTTGTCCCGAGGTCTTTCGTTTATGAATTGGAGGTTTTTACAATGAAACGACCCCTTGCGTACATTACCGCCGCATGGTGCGGCAGCGATCACGAAAACACGAAGCTGGCGGCGCAGTATTGCCGCACGGTGTATGAGGCGGGCTTTTCGCCCATCTGCCCGACGCTCTATCAGCCCCTTTTCCTGAACGACGCCGTTCCCGAGGAGCACAAGAGCGGCATCGACATGGGGCGCGACCTGCTCCGCCGCTCTCATGTGCTGGTGGTGTGCGGTCATACCGTCACCGAGGCCATGAAGAACGACATCGCCGTTGCCCAGCGGCTCGGGATCACCGCCACCACCCTTGAGGGCATTTTGACCGTCAAGGGACAGGGGCGCAGATAAGATGACGGCGCTCCGGCTGGGGAGCCTGTTTGACGGGATCGGCGTGTTTCCGCTGGCGGCGGTGCGCTGCGGCATTGAGCCAATATGGGCAAGCGAGATTGAAAAAGCCCCTATCTCCATCACGAAACGCCACTTTCCCGATATGGCGCACTTGGGGGATGTGACAAAGCTGGACGGGCGGGATCTCCCGCCCGTCCATATCATCACCTTTGGCTCACCGTGTCAAAATCTCTCGCAGATCGGCAACCGCAAGGGGCTTGCGGGAGAAAAGTCCAGTCTGTTCTTTCAAGCCATCCGCATTATCCGTGAAATGAGGGAGGCGACAAATGGTCTATTTCCAGCAATCGCTGTTTGGGAAAATGTCATGGGAGCGTTTTCATCAAATGACAGGATGGATTTTAGAGCCGTCCTATCCGCTTTCACAGACACCGATGTTTCAATGCCTGCTTCTGGAAGATGGGCAGGAGCCGGAATGGTGCGAGGGCGAACGCCTGACCTCTCTTGGCGGCTCATGGACGCCCAGTATTGGGCAAGCCCCCGGCTGGCACGACGGCAGCGCATCTTTCTTGTGGCAGACTTTGGAGGACGGCGTTCCCACGAAATACTTTTTAAGCCCCGCACAATGCAGTCACTTCCTGCATTTGGCGGAGATCGCGGGCTGCCCGCCGCCTGCGGAGATCGAGGCTCTTTTATTGAAGCAGGGCGGCGCATACCAGTCACCCGACCCTTTCAATGCTTCCGTATGCGGGCGTCCGCCAAGGAGCGGACGGAAACAGCGTTCCGAAACAGCTTCGGACTGCCAACTGACCCTTTTCCCACTCTGTTAGCGGGCGGCATTTCGCCCTTTGCCTTTTGGTATGAGAACGATCCCTCCGGGGGCTGCGTCCGCTTTCCCACGGAAACGGAATGTGAGCGGCTCATGGGGCTGCCGGAGGGCTGGACAAGGTACGGCGCGGACGGCGAGGAAATCCTATCCTCCCACCGCTACCGAGCATTGGGAAACGCCATCGCGCTGCCCTGTGCCGAGTACATCATGGCGGGGATCGCGGAGGCGCTGACAAAAGGAGGTGCAAATGACGGTATTTGAAGCCTACATCACCAACCTCGGCAAATACGCCGAGGGGCAGCTTGTAGGCGAAACGCTGAAATTTCCGGCCACCACGGAGGAGGTGCAATCGCTCTTAAAGAACATCGGCGTGGATGGTGTGCGGTATGAGGAATTTTTCATCACCGCCTTTGACGGCGATGTGATGGGCTTATACGACTATCTCACCGAGTATGAAAACTTGGACGAGCTGAACCATCTGGCACATCTCATTTCCGAACTGGACAGCGACGAGATTGAAACGCTGGAGGCCGCGCTCAACAAGGGCGACCATACTTCCAGCGTGGCGGACATCATCAACCTTGTTCACAATCTGGACTGCTACGAGCTGCACCCCGGCGTGACCGACGAAGAAACGCTGGGACGCATCTATGTAGAGGACATGGAGCTGTTGGATGTGCCGGATAATGTGCTTCCCTAAAGAAACTTCCCGCGACAATGTCATAAATATCACCATCTGCATCGCGCAGCGCACGGTTGAGCGGCAGTCCGTCCAGCTTTCCGGACTCGTTCGCAATCAGTGCCACCGGTTCCTCATAGGGATACACGGCTTGGATATATCCGCCGACGAGAGCCTGCATACTTTGCAGATCATCACCGATCTGCGTTTCATACGGAGCTTTTCCCGGCTCCACCATCAAGACGTTCAAGTTTTCCTCTCCTTTTCTGTTTGTGATTCTCTCCGGGTGTGCTATACTGGGCTTACCGGAGGTGATTTTGTGCAGCGGCTTATTTTTCATGTGGACGTCAACAGCGCGTTTCTATCCTGGGAAGCCGCGCGGCGCGTAGCGGACGGGGAACCGGATCTTCGCCTCATTCCTTCTGCCATCGGCGGCGACCGCGACAAGCGTACCGGCGTGATCCTTGCAAAATCCATCCCCGCAAAAAGGTTCGGCGTTACGACCGGAGAGCCTGTCGCGATGGCGCTGCGCAAATGCCCACAGCTCGTTCTGGCAAAGCCGGACTTTGCTCTTTACACCAGAAACTCCAAAGCGTTTATTTCCATCTGCCGCCGCTTCGCGCCGGTCGTGGAGCAGGTGTCCATTGACGAGTGCTTCCTCGACATGACGGGTACGAATCTTCTCTATCCGAACCCCATCGCCATTGCGCACACGATCAAGGATACGATTTTTTCTGAGCTTGGCTTCACGGTCAATGTTGGCATCGCACCCAATAAGCTGTTGGCGAAGATGGCGAGCGATTTTGAAAAGCCAAATAAGGTTCACACCCTGTTTGCATCCGAAATTCCGCAGAAGCTCTGGCCGCTGCCTGTGGGCGCGCTGTATTCGGTCGGCCGCGCGACGGCGAGCAAGCTGACCGCTTCCCAAATCCGCACGATCGGTGATCTTGCAAAGACGAACCTCACGCGCGTCCAAAAACTCGTCGGCATCAAGATGGGAAAGCTCATCCACGATTACGCAAACGGAATGGATTCCTCGCCCGTGCTGGCAGAGCCGGAGGCCGTCAAGGGCTACGGTAACTCTGTGACACTAGAAGAGGATGTGACTGACACCGCGCAGGCAAACAAAATCCTGCTGGCGCTCTGCGAC
>OICR01000509.1_pt1 | contig 17008 bp, 13 predicted proteins | sample 1581321 | NCBI WGS metagenome assembly OICR01 (sample SAMEA3882557, study PRJEB24775) | human gut metagenome | biome: human-associated habitat; feature: intestine environment; material: feces | place: Netherlands | collected 2009/2010
CACCAGCTTCACGCCCCGGCGCTGGGCCAGCTCCCGGGCCAGGTCCGTCAGCCGGTCCTCGGGTCCCATCACCAGCTCCGTCTCCCCCCGGCGCACCAGGGCGAGAACGTCGTCGGAGGTGAGGATCCGTTTCATTTCCCGGCCTCCAGCTCGCTTCTGAGCTTGCCCACCTCACCGGCCACGGCGCTGCTGAGCAGCGCCAGCTCGGAGTTGATGATGCACATATCAAAGCCCTTGGCGTACCAATTGCGGGCGGCGTCGAAGTTGCCGGCGAAGATGCCCAGGCGCTTGCCGGCCCTGGCGGTCTTTTCCCGCAGCAGCATGATGGTATCCGTCAGGCGGGGGTTGCTGAACTGGGCGAAAATGCCCATGTCCATGGACAGGTCGCCGGGGCCGATGAAGAACATGTCGATGAAGTCGCTCTGGACGATCTCGTCGATGTGCTCCACGGCCTGGACGGTTTCCAGCTGCACCACGATGTTGGTGGTGCGGTTGATGTCCTGGTCCGTGGCCAGCTGGGTGATGCTGTCGCCATAGTCCCACAGGCGGGAGGGGCCGCTGCCCCGGTGGCCGATGGGAGGATACTGGCTGTAGTCCTTCAGGCGGCGGATGTCGTCCATGGTGCGGATCTGGGGGATCAGCAGGGCGTCCGCTCCGATATCCAGGGCGCCGGCCACGTTCTCATAGGACAGGGTGGGAATGCGCACCATGCCATAGGTGGGGGTGGCCTTCAGGCTCTGGAGCATCTTCTGGACGGTTTCCAGGTGCATGGCGTTGTGCTCGGCGTCGATGCAGACAAAGTCGAAGCCGAAGTGGCCCACAAACTCTGTCATCACGGGATGGGGCGTGCCGATGAAGGTGCCCATCAGCTTCTTGTCGGAGCAGATCAGGTCACGGAAGGCGGGCTTGTTCAGGCCGGGGGCCGTCAGCTTCTGGGCGGTGACGGGGCCGCCGGAGGGGGCGGCAAAGGCGGAGGAGCCATAGCCTCCGCCCACGGCGCTGCTGCCGCCGGAGGGGGCGGCTGCGGGACGGGATGCAGCGGGGCGGGACGCCGGCTGGGCCGCCGGGGCGGCGCCGGTTACGATCTCCATGCCCAGGGTCTGCAGGGTCTCCCGGGCCAGATCGGTGAGGATGGGCATGGAGTCCAGACGGATGGTCTGCACCCCCTGCTGGTGATAAGCCAGCACATCCTCGCGGGTGAAAAAGTTCTGCATGATCTTGCCTCCCGCGCTTTATCAATACAGGGCCGAAAGGGCCTCGTCGGGACGGGCGATGACGTTGGTGTTGACCACCTTGCCGATGCGCTCCACCTCGGCCTCGGCGGCGTCGATGGCGGCACGGACGGCGCCGATCTCGCCCTTGATGATCACGGCGATCATGGCCTTGCCTGTGTTTTCACGGCCCACCACTTCCACGTTGGCGGCCTTCAGGGCGGCGTCAGCCGCCGCAATGGCGGGCACCAGGCCCACGACTTCGATATATCCGTAAGAGTCCATTTGTGCTCCTCCTTATTCCTTGTTGTCCGAAAGCTTCAGGCCCACCACCTTGGCCGCACCCTCGGCGGGGCGGGCGATGACGTGGGCGCAGTGCAGCTGGCCCGCCTGCTTGGCGGCGGCCGCTCCGGCGTCCACCGCCGTGCGGATGGCGCCGATCTCGCCGGTGACGGCCACGGTGACATAGCCGCCGCCGATGACCTCGCAGCCGGCCAGGGTCACGTCGGCAGCCTTGACCATGGCATCCGCCGCCGCAACGGCGGGAATATAGCCGACAACTTCAATAAATCCCCAAGAACGCATTTTTCTTTACCTCCTCAGCATTGCAGCATTTCCACCAGCTCCGGCGTGGGGCGGGCGATGGTGTAGCAGCCCATCAGGGCGTCCATCCGGTTGGCAGCCGCCGCACCGGAATCCACCGCCGTGCGCACCGCGCCCACCTCACCGCGAACGATGATGGTGACCATGGCGGCGCCGATCCAGACCTTTTTGACGATCTCCACATTGGCGGCCTTGACCATGGCGTCGGCCACGGCAAAGGCGGGCACATAGCCCTGGGTCTCCACAAATCCCAAAGATTGCATAGCTGTCTCCTCTCGTTTTCTGTGCGCCTTGGCGCAAATTTTTATGGCTGCCGTCCCTCTCCGCAGGTGCTGGCGTGCCGGAGAGGGGCCGGGCCCCCCTCCGGCAGCGTGTGGAGAGAAAACGGGAGATGGCGTATGTTAGCGGTTGGCCATGATCTCGCGCATGGCCTTGCAGACGAAGCGATCCTCCTCGGGGGTGCCGATGGAGATGCGGTTGGCCTTGAAGTTGCCGCGGATGATGATGCCGTAGTCCAGCAGGCGGTCGGCAAACCACTTCACGTCCACACCGGGATCGAAGTAGATAAAGTTGGTGTGGGAGGGCCAGACCCGGAAGCCCAGCTCCTTCATGCAGGAGACCAGGATCTCGCGGCCCTCCTGGTTGCCCTTCTTGGTCATCTCCTGGAACTCCACGTCGTCCAGGGCGGCCTCGGCGGCGTGCAGGCCCATGCGGCTGCAGCAGAAGCCGGTGGAATCCCGCTGCAGATACTCGATGATCTCGCGGTTGGCCATCAGATAACCCATACGGGCGCCGGCCATGCCGTACAGCTTGGAGAAGGTGCGCACCACGATGAGGTTTTCGTCATCGGCGATGGCGTCCACCATGGTCCGGTAGTTGGGGTCCTCCACGAAGTCGATATAGGCCTCGTCCACCACCAGCAGGACGTGCTCAGGCAGCTTCTTCTGGAAGGCGTGGAGCTCGTCGGAGTCGATGAGGGTGGCGGTGGGGTTGTTGGGGTTGCAGAGGAAGATGGCCTTGGTCTTGTCGGTGATGGCGGCCAGGACCTTGTTGAAGTCAGGGGTCAGGGTGTCCTCCTCCAGGGGGACCTCCACCAGCTTGCCCCGGCAGCGCTTGACGTAGTTATAATAGCTGGGATAGGTGGGGGGCGTCAGGATGATCTCGTCGCCGGGCTGGATGAACACCTCGGCGATGAAGCCCAGGCCCGCGGTAGCACCCTCGGTGACCATGACCTCATCCACGGACAGGCCGTGCTTCTCCGCCAGCTTCTTGCGCAGGTCCTGGGCCCGGACATCGGGATAGCGGTTGGCCAGAGGAGCCTGCTGGCAAATGGCCTCGGCGGCCTTGGGGGAGGTGCCGAAGGGGTTTTCGTTGGTGGCCAGCTGCAGCAGCTTGGTCACGCCGGGCCGCATGCTCTTGGACTGCTCGTCCGCACCCACCACATAGGGAGGGGCTTCCTTCACAAATTCACTGACCAGATTCTTAACAGACATTTTCTTTTCCTCCATAAAGTCATTGGTTGTCCCGTGGGGACCCGTTATCCGTAGTCTAACAGAAAGGGCCCGGCGGGCCTGTAAACGCCGTTACAAACCGGCGAATTTAATCCGAACAGCTCACGCCGGAGTCGTTGATCCGCTGGCGCAGGGCGTCCATCTGGACCACATAGTAAAGCCCCGATTTCTTCATCAGGATCCTGTCCTTTACCAGGCCGGAGATGATGTTGGACACGCACACCCGGCTCAGGCCGGTGATCTCGGCGATGTCCTGGTGAGTGAAGCGGATATACAGCAGCTTCTGGCCGTTCTTCTCCTCGGAATACTGCTCGGCCAGGTGCAGCAGGTAAAAGCATACCCGCCCCTCGCTGTGGTGAAAGCTCATCAGCTCGATCTGGGTCAGCAGCATCCGGTTGATGCGGTTGCTCTGCATGAGGATGTTGTGGGTCATCTGGAAGTTGTCCCGGATCCGGGAGGAGGCCTCCTCCTTGGGGATCACATACACCTCCGCCTCGTCGCTGACGACCTCGGCCTGGCAGGAGTTGGGGCTGCCATCAAACAGGGTCTGGTTGCCGAACATGCATCCGGCGTCCAGCACCATGGTGTTGCGCATATCGCCCTCCGGCGTACACAGGCACATGGCCACCCGGCCGCGCTTGATGATGAAGACGTTCTCGCTGTACTCCTGCTGGCCATAGAATATATGCCCCCGGAAAAAGTGCCGGGCGTACCGTTCGTCGGTCAGGGGACCCCAATCCAGATGACTCATGTCGATCCAAGGGGAGTCGATCTGGCGATATTTGCGTTCTGCCATCTTCATTTACCTCCTGTGTATGATTTTGCGAATATGTGATGCGAACCGGCAAGCCCATTTGGCCCTGCCGGTCCGCACCAGACTGCGGGGAGAGAAAGCTCCGCAGGGCGACTTATGCGATGATTTTTACTTGGTCTGGGCAGGCAGGGCCTTCACAGGCTCGCCGTTGGGACCCTCGTACTTGCGGCCCCAGCCGGTGATCACGGCCACGGCCAGCACCACGAACAGGAACCAGCAGTGCAGGCTGGCACCGGCCAGGCTCACGGGGCTGACTTCCTGCACGAAGGAATAGGTGTCCATCAGGCCCTGGATGCAGGACAGGGCGATGAAGATGAAAGCGCTGGTGACGGGGATCACAGCGGGCAGGGTGCTGCCGAAGCCGTCCATCAGGTTGGCCCGGCGATAGGGGTGCAGACCCTTGGACTTGCCCAGGTCGTTGGCGATGGGGCCCCACATGATGATGGCGGGACCGTTGGCGGAGCCCAGGCAGATGGAGGAGACCATCAGGCCCACGGAGATGATGACCTCGGTGCCCACCACGGAGCGGTTGAGCTTGCTGTGGACCAGGCCGTCGATGACCTGCTGCAGCAGACCGCTGGCGCTGAGGATGCCGATGATACCGGCGATGGCGTACAGGTAGCCCACGGTGCCGATCATGTTGTTGACGCCGTCGATGAGGAAGCCGCCCAGGGTGCCGTCCTGCATGCCCATGATGTCGGAGGGAACCAGGATGCCGCTGACCAGGCCGATGATGGTGCCGGAGATCAGGCCCCAGGTGCAGGCCACATAGATGTTGCGCTTGATGAAGGCCACAATCAGCAGGATGGCCACGGGGATCAGCATGATCAGGCCCTTGGGATTGCTGTACTGGGTCAGGATGGCCTCGGCCTCAGCCGCGTTGATGGCGGAGCCGGAGCCGCCGAACAGGGCGAAACAGACGGTGGCGGCGGCAGCGGCCACCAGGGCGTACTTCATACGGCTGCCCACAACGCCGGCCACGTCGGCCACGCCGGGCTTGTTGGTGTACTCCTGGGTGGAGGCGGAGGCGATGGTGGTGTCGGAGATGGGGCCGACGTTATCGCCGAAAATAGCGCCGCTGAGGATGGCACCGGCCAGGAACACGGGATCGGCGCCCAGCAGCAGGCCGGAGGGATACAGGATGGGGAAGGCGGTGAACATGGTGCCGATGGAGGTGCCGGTGGCAGTGGCGATGACGCAGGTGGCAATGAAGGTGAAGGCCACGAAGCCGCCGCCGGACAGGCCGATCTTATCGCCCAGCCACACGAAGCCCTGGGCCACGCCGCCGCGGGTCATCAGCTTGCCGAACATGCCCACAATCAGCAGGATCAGGGCCAGCTCGTTCATAATCTTGGAGGACATGCCGGTTGCCACGGCGTCCCAGTATTTGCCCCAGTTCTTGGACAGCAGGGATCCGATGATCAGGGCCACATAGCCGCCCATGCACAGGTGCATCATGTCGAAGGTCTTGAAGACCACGAAGAACAGGATGCAGAACACCACGAACAGCAACAGGGGGACCAGGGCGAAGAGATTCGTACCATGAAACTCTACGTCAAATTTTTTCTTTTCCATACCAACTCTCCTTTTGTTGTGGGGACAGCGGCCCATCCGCTGTCGTTAAAAAAATAGTAGCAAAAAGGATTTTTCCAGTATGTAAAATGCATTACATTTTTTCGCTTTCTCCATTTCGGCCCATTTGCGGCGGCGATTTTTGTAGATAAATGACAATTTTCGGCGGTTTCGTTTCGTTTTGAGAAAAATCAACCCGTCGGAATGGTGAGAATTTTTTGTTTCGTCTGCTTTATCGTTGTAAAACGCTGCACTTTCCGCCGGAATGCATGCCGCGGCAAGCTCTCTCTCAAAATCTTAGCAAAATCTGAATGGGTGGAACAGACACCGTTCTGTGTGGGTATTCGCAAAATTGCGCGAATGAGTGTATATCGTGAACTATATATGGGTAGCACTGTGGTGTGAGTATAACGCCGCAGCAGGCGGATGTCCAGTGTTTTTCCAGAATTTTCCTGTGGCAAATCCTTCCGGTGTCAAGGAGAATCCCGGGGTGCGGAAAATCTCCGTATGAGAGAGGCGTTGGGCAGATAGTCCAAAGAGGGGCCCGGTTTTTCGGCAATCAGCCGAATGTTTCCTGCGGCGAACAATTCCGATTGACACCCTTTCCCGCACCGTGATAGAATGGGTGCGACAACGGAATAGGGAAATCGGTGGATGGACTCGGGAGAGACTGCGCCCCTGCGGGCGCGGCGCCGAAGGGGAACGCAGAAGCTCTCAGGCAAAAGGGACCGGGTCCGGACGATACTCCGAAAAGGCCGGATCACCGGCCACCGAAGGTGCAACCTGCCCCGGATGGGGCGGGGAATCTCTCAGGTCAGGATACGGGGGCGCAAAGCAATGGCTTTGCGCCCTTTTTTGCTGCCCGAAAACGGAACAAATCTGAAGGAGGAGCTTATCAAATGAGCGAACTGAAGCGCACGCAGCTGTATGACGTGCATGTGGCCGCCGGGGCCACCATGGTGGATTTCGGCGGGTGGGAAATGCCCATCCAGTATCCCTCCGGCATCATTGCCGAGCACCTGTATACCCGCCAGGTGTGCAGCCTGTTCGACGTGTCCCACATGGGCCGCCTGCTGATCGAGGGGCCCCAGCGCAAGGAATTTCTTCAGCACGTGCTGACCAGCAACGTCAGCGCCCTGGACCTGAACATGGCCCAGTACTGCATCATTCCCGACAACGACGGCGGCGCGGTGGACGATGCCTATCTGTACCTCTTCGAGGAGGACAGCTATCTGCTGGTGGTCAACGCCGCCAACATCGACAAGGACCTGGAGCACCTGAACCGGGCACTGGCGGGCTTCGACTGCACCATCACCAACATCAGTGACCAGTGGGCCTCCATCGCTGTGCAGGGTCCCAAGAGCAAGGAAATGCTCATGACCCTCTCCGGCGGCGAGTCCCCCACCAAGGAGCCCACCAAGAACTCCCTGGGCACCGTGTCCCTGGAGGGCCGCCAGGCCCGCATCGCCAAGACCGGCTACACCGGCGAGCCTCTGGGCTACGAGGTATACGTCCGCAGCGAGGACGTGGTGTGGCTGTGGAACCGTCTGGTGGAGCTGGGCGCGCGGCCTGCCGGCCTGGGCGCACGGGATACCCTGCGGATGGAGGCGTCCTTCCCCCTGTACGGCCACGAGATGGGCGTTGCCCCCGACGGCACCGAGATCCCCATCTTCGCCGTGCCTCTGGCCAAGTTTGCCGTGAGCTTCTCCGCCCAGAAGGGGGATTTCATCGGCCGCGCCGCTCTGGAGCGTCAGCACCAGGCATTTATCCGCCACATGGACCGGGACTTCTCCGACATGTCCGCCCTGCCCCGGAGGATCGCCCCCATCGCCCTGCTGGACCGCGGCGTCATGCGGGCCGGAATGGAGATCTACAAGGGCGATAAGCTGGTGGGTTGGGTCACCAGCGGCACCATGGTGCCCTATTTCAAGACCCAGGGTGAGGGTCTGTCCACCGTGATCCTGGAGGCCAGCGGCAAGCGTGCCATCGGCCTGTGCTATATCGACAGCGACGTTCTGGTGGACGACACCGTGGAGGTGGATATCCGCGGCAAGCGCCTGAAGGCCGTGATCCCCGCCCGCCACATGAGCGTGGGCGCGCCTCCCTTCGCCCGCCCCCTGCTGTACGGTGAGCAGGAGGAGGTCCGCACCGTGGCCGGCGGCGACCGCACCGGCAAGGCCCTGGCCCTGCTGCACAAGGCCATCGAGAACCACGTCTGGCGTCAGGAGCAGTGCGTGAACCTGATTCCCTCCGAGAATACCCCCAGCCGGGCCGTGCGCCTGCTGTCCGGCAGCGACCCGGCCTGCCGCTATGCCGAGCACAAGAAGATCCTGGCCTTCTATGAGAAGGAGGTGTTCTATTACCAGGGCACCAAGTTCATCGACCAGGTGGAGCGGATGCTCACCGAGGAAATGCGCGCCTACTTCGGCTGCACCGAGGTGGAGACCCGCACCCTCAGCGGCCAGATGTCCAACATGGCGGTGTTCTCCGCCCTGATGGACTGGAAAAACCGCTTCGACCGCAAGAAGGATGCCAAGCGCCTGGGCTATGTCATGAACAACCACATCATCAAGGGCGGTCACCTGTCTGCCCAGCCCATGGGCGCCCTCCACGACTATATCGCCGTGGACCCCGTCACCGAAAAGCCCGCCGTGGTAAACTTCCCCGTCTGCCGGGATAACCCCTATAAGATGGACGTGGAGGAGACCAAGAAGCTCATCGACCGCTATCGTCCGGAGCTGATCATCTTCGGCAAGTCCATGGTCCTGCACAAGGAGCCTGTGGCCCAGATCCGGCAGTTTGTGGATGAGCAGAAGATCCCCACCACCATCATGTACGACATGGCCCATGTACTGGGCCTTATCGGCGATCACTTCCAGAACCCCTTCCAGGAGGGCGCGGAGATCGTCACCGGCTCCACCCACAAGACCTTCTTCGGTCCCCAGCGGGGCGTGATCGGCGTGAACTATAAGGAGGAGGACCTGAAATACGGCCTGTGGAAAACCATCGAAAGCCGCACCTTCCCCGGAAGCGTCTCCAACCACCATCTGGGCACCCAGCTGGGTATGCTGATGGCCGCCTATGAGATGAACCAGTTCCGGGACGCCTATCAGAGCGCCATCATCCGCAACGCCAAGTCCTTCGCCCGGAGCCTGAAGAGCTATGGTCTGGACGTGGTGGGCGACCCCGCCATCGACTATACCGAGACCCACCAGGTCATCGTGTCCGTGGGCTACGGCGAGGGTGCGGAGATCGCCGAGCGGCTGGAGCAGAACAATGTCATCGTCAACTACCAGGCCACCCCCGATGAGGAGGGCTTCACCGCCTCCGGCGCCCTGCGTATGGGCGTCAGCGAGATGACCCGGTTCGGCTTCGAGGAGAAGGACTTCGACCAGCTGGCCAGCCTCATGGCCGACTGCATCCTCCGGGGCCGGGAGATCAAGGGCGACGTGGAGCGCCTGCGGGCCAGCCACACCGAAATGCGCTACTGCTTCGACGACGCCGCCATCAACGACGCCCTGGAGCAGCTGGCCGGCAAGCTGGACATCTGAACAAACAACAAAACATATTAAATTTGGAGGTAAATCACAATGCTGTATCCGACTGATCTGAAGTATTCCAAGTCCCACGAGTGGGTGAAAATGGAGGACGGCGTGGCCGTCATCGGTATTTCCGACTTTGCACAGGACGCTCTGGGCGACGTGGTGTTCGTGAACCTGCCCGGCGAGGGCGACGACGTCACCTGCGGCGACGCCTTCGGCGATGTGGAGTCCGTCAAGGCCGTGTCCGACCTGGTGTGCCCCGTCACCGGCACCGTGTGCGCCGTCAACGAGGAGCTGCTGGACCAGCCTGAGCTGCTGAACAAGGCTCCCTATGACGCGTGGCTCATCAAGGTGGAGAATGTCACCGACACCGAGGAGCTGCTGGACGCCGCCGCTTACGAGGCCTTCTGCACCGAGGAGGGCTGAGCATGGGCAGCTATGTCCCCTCCACCCAGGCCCAGCGGGAGCAGATGCTCCGCGCCGTGGGGCTGGAGAATGTCATGGACCTGTACCGGGACGTGCCGGAGCAGATGCTGCTGCGGGAGCCGCTGCACATCCCCGACGGCATGAGCGAGCTGGAGGCCGCCCGGGCGGTGTCCGCCATGGCCGCCGAAAACCGCACCTACGCCACCATTCTGCGGGGCGCGGGGGCCTATGACCACTACATTCCCTCCATCGTCAAGTACATCCCCGCCAAGGAGGAGTTTCTGACGGCCTATACCCCCTATCAGGCGGAGATGAGCCAGGGGCTTTTGCAGTCTATCTTCGAGTATCAGACCATGATCTGCGAGCTCACCGGCATGGACGTGTCCAACGCCTCCGTGTATGACGGGGCCACCGCCGCCGCCGAGGCGGCGGCCATGTGCCGGGAGCGCAAGCGCCGGGTGACCCTGATCTCCGGCGCGGCCCATCCGGATACCATTAACACCGTGCGCACCTATTGCTACGGCACCGGCGACGAGCTGCGGGTGGTGCCGGTGAAGGACGGCAGGACCGATATGGATGCCCTGCGGGAGCTGCTGGACGACGGCGTTGCTTCCTTCTATGTGCAGCAGCCCAACTTCTTCGGCCAGTTCGAGGACGCCGAGGCCCTGGGCCAGCTGGTGCACCAGGCGGGTGCCAGGTACATCATGGGCTGCAACCCCATCGCCCTGGCCATTATGAAGACCCCCCGGGACTGCGGCGCGGACATCGCCGTGGGCGAGGGGCAGCCGCTGGGTCTGCCTCTGGGCTGCGGCGGCCCGTACCTGGGCTACATGGCCGCCACCGACAAGCTCATGCGCAAGCTCCCCGGCCGCATCGTGGGTGAGACCACCGACGACCAGGGCCGCCGGGCCTACGTCCTGAGCCTGCAGGCCCGGGAGCAGCACATCCGCCGGGAAAAGGCCAGCAGCAACATCTGCTCCAACGAGGCCCTGTGCGCCCTGACGGCGGGGCTGTACATGGCCACTATGGGCCCCGACGGCATGGCGGAGGCTGCGGAGCAGTCCATGGCCAAGGCTCATTATCTGGAAAAGGCCCTGTGCGCCCTGCCCGGGGTGGAGCCGGTGTACGGCGGGGCGTATTTCCACGAGTTTGTCCTGAAAATGCCCCGCAGCCAGGAGCTGCTGGAGGCCCTGGACCGCCGGGGCATCCTGGGTGGTCTGCCTCTGGGCGACGACCGGGTCCTGTGGTGCGCCACGGAGAAGGTCAGCCGCCGGGAGCTGGACGAAGCCGTATCCATCGTCAAGGAGGTGCTGGACAGATGAAGCTGATTTTTGAAAAGAGCGTGCCCGGACGCCGGTGCACCATCCTGCCCGCCTGCGACGTGGAGACCGCGGCCCTGCCGGAGTCCCTGCGGCGGAGCGATAAGCCCGACCTGCCCCAGCTCAGCGAGACGGACATCTCCCGCCACTATACGGAGCTGTGCCACCAGGTCCACGGCGTCAACTGCGGGTTCTATCCCCTGGGCTCCTGCACCATGAAGTACAACCCCAAGATCGACGAGGACATGGCGGCGCTTCCCGGCTTTACGCAGCTGCACCCGCTGCAGCCTGTCGAGACCACGCAGGGCGCGCTGGAAGCGCTCCACACGCTCGGCTCCGAGCTCGGCGAGGTGTTCGGCATGGACGCCGTCACCTTCCAGCCCGCAGCAGGCGCGCACGGCGAATTTACCGGCGTTCTGCTGATCAAGGCATATCACACCGACCGCGGTGACACGGCAAGAACGAAGATCATCGTTCCCGACTCCGCCCACGGCACCAACCCCGCCACGGCGGCCATGTGCGGCTATGAGGTGGTGAACATCGCCTCCGGCCCCGACGGCTGCGTGGATCTGGAGAGTCTGAAGGCCGCCCTGGGCGACGACACCGCGGGTCTGATGCTGACAAACCCCAACACCGTGGGCATCTTCGATAAAAACATCCTGGAGATCACCCGGCTGGTCCACGAGGCCGGCGGCCTGTGCTACTACGACGGAGCCAACCTCAATGCCGTGATGGGCATCGTCCGCCCCGGCGACATGGGCTTTGACTGCATCCACATGAATCTGCACAAGACCTTCGCCACGCCCCACGGCGGCGGCGGTCCCGGCGCAGGCGCCGTGGGCTGCAAGGCGTTCCTGACGCCCTATATGCCCCACTCCGTCTCGGCAGAGGAGGAGGGGCATATCCAGGTCCGCAGCTTCATGGGCAACTTCCTGGTGGTGGTCCGGGCGCTGACGTATCTGCTGACCCTGGGCCGCCAGGGCATTCCCGAGGCGGCGCAGAACGCCGTGCTCAACGCCAACTATCTCCAGGCCCGGCTCCGGGGCACCTATACCCCCGCCTATGACCGCATCTGCATGCACGAGTTCGTGCTGGATCTCAGCGGGCTGAAGAAGGAGACCGGCGTCTCCGCCCTGGATGTGGCCAAGTCCCTGATTGACGAGGGCATCCATCCGCCCACCATGTACTTTCCCCTGATCGTCCATGAGGCCCTGATGCTGGAGCCCACGGAGACCGAGGGGCCCGAGGTCCTGGACCAGGCGGCGGACGTTCTGCGGATGCTGTACCGGCGGGCCTACGATGACCCCGAAGCCATGCACGGCGCACCCCACCATATGCCCATCGGCCGCCCCGACGAGGTGAAGGCCGCCCGGCACCCGGTGCTGCGGTGGAAACGGGCGTGATCTCATCAACGGAGGAAGAAGCTATGTCTGATTATCAGCTCATCGTTATCGGCGCGGGGCCCGGCGGCTATACCGCCGCCCTGGAGGCCGCCAGGCTGGGACTGCACACCGCCGTGGTAGAGCGCCGGGAGGTAGGAGGCACCTGCCTGAACCGGGGCTGCATCCCCACCAAGACCCTGCTCCACGCCTCCCAGGTATACCGGGACGCCGTGGACGGCTCCCCTGCCGGGGTCCACGCCGGGGACATCGCCTTCGACCTGGGGGAGATGTTCGCCTATAAGCGGGCCGTTTCCGAGAAGCTCCGGGGCGGCATCCACGCCCTGCTGAAGGGGGCCAGGGTGGACCTGCTGGAGGGCACCGCCCGCATCGACGCCCCGGGCCGCGTCACCGTTGCCGGCCCGGAGGGGAACACGGTTTACACCGCCGACCGCATTCTGGCCGCCACCGGCTCCGTGCCGGTGCGCCCGCCCATCCCGGGGCTGGACCTGCCGGGGGTCATGACCTCCGATGAGCTGCTGGAGGGCAGCGACACCCTGTATGAGTCCCTGGTGATCATGGGCGGCGGCGTCATCGGCGTGGAATTTGCCACGTTTTACGCGAACCTGGGCTGCCGGGTCACCCTCATCGAGGGCATGGACCGGCTGCTGCCCACCATGGACCGGGAGCTGGGTCAGAACCTGGGCCAGATCCTGAAAAAGCAGGGAGTGGAGGTGCTGACCTCCGCCATGGTCCGGCGGGTGGAGCAGACGCCGGAGGGCCTGACGGTCCATGTGGACCAGAAGGGCAAGGAAAAGGCCGTGTCCGGCGAAAAGGTCCTGTGCGCCATCGGACGCCGTCCCTGCTGGGATGGGCTGTTCGCCCCGGAGCTGGTTCCCGAGACCCGGGGCCGCAGCCTGCTGGTGGATGAGGACTTCCGCACCAGCATCCCCGGGGTCTACGCCATCGGCGATGTGTCCGCCGTGATCCAGCTGGCCCATGTGGCCGCCGCCCAGGGCATCGCCTGCGTGAATCGTATGTGCGGCCGCCAGTCCGCCACGGACCTGAACGTGGTGCCCAGCTGCATCTACAGCAGTCCCGAGATCGCCGTGGTGGGCCTCACCGAGGCCGAGGCCAAGGAGCAGGGCATCAACGCCGTGTCCGGCAAGTGCACCATGTTCGGCAACGCCCGGACGGTCATCGAGGACCCGGGCCGCTGCTTCATGAAGCTGGTGGCCGACCGGGATACCGGCCGTCTCATCGGCGCGCAGCTGATGTGCCAGCACGCCAGCGACATCATCAGCCAGCTCAGCGCCGCCCTGGTAAACGGCCTGACGGTGGGGCAGCTGCTGTCTGTTATGCGGCCCCATCCCTCCTTTGAGGAGGCCATGACCGAGGCTCTGGAGCGTCTGGCCGAAAAGCTGTAACAACCTATACCGGCAAGCGCTCTCCCCCGGGTGCGGAAAATCTTCCGCGCCCGGGGGTTTTTGTTGCATTTGCAATTGTGAAATGTCTTGTCATACTATATATTGTAGGTAACAGGGCGGCAGGTACTCCTATATCTTGTGTCTATTGTACAGAATCGACAAAATATCCAGGGGATTTTCGTCAGGCATTTTCCCCATATTTAGGGCTTTGGGCTTGCATCAGCACAGGATATGGTATATGATTAAGGGGCTGATTGACCGCTGCCCATTGAGGCAGCTTTTGCTATGGAGAGAGAAAAAATCAGGAGAAAGGACAGGCGATACACATGAAGATCATCAAGCGCAACGGGGCTGAGGTCCCCTTCGATATCCAGAAAATTGAGGTGGCCGTCACCAAGGCCAACAACTCTGTGGCCGAGGCCGACCGCATGACCCCGGTGCAGATCGGGCGCATCGCCGAGTCCGTGGAGCTGCAGTGCCAGAAGATGAACCGCGCTCCCACCGTGGAGGAGATTCAGGACATGGTGGAGCACCACATCATGGCCCACGGGGCCTTTGAGGTGGCCAAGCACTACATCACCTACCGCTATACCCGGTCCCTGGTGCGCAAGGCCAACACCACCGACGACAAGATTCTCTCCCTCATCGAGTGCAACAACGAGGAGGCCAAGCAGGAGAACTCCAACAAAAATCCCGTGGTGAACTCCACCCAGCGGGACTATATGGCCGGCGAGGTGTCCCGGGACATCACCAACCGCCTGCTGCTGCCCCGAGAGATCGTGGAGGCCCACGAGGAGGGCATCATCCACTTCCACGACACCGACTATTTCGCCCAGCACATGCACAACTGCGACCTGGTGAACCTGGAGGACATGCTGCAAAACGGCACCGTCATCTCCGGCACCCTGATCGAGAAGCCCCATTCCTTCTCCACCGCCTGCAACATCGCCACCCAGATCGTGGCCCAGGTGGCCTCCAACCAGTACGGCGGCCAGTCCATCAGTCTGACCCACCTGGCCCCCTTTGTGGAGGTCAGCCGCCAGAAGATCCGCCGCATCGTGCTGGCGGAGATGGCGTCCATCGGCGTGGACCCCGGCGAGGAGAAGATCAGCGAGCTGGTGGAGGCCCGCCTGCGGGAGGAGATCCGCCGGGGCGTGCAGACCATCCAGTATCAGGTGGTGACCCTTCTGACCACCAACGGACAGGCCCCCTTCATCACAGTGTTCATGTACCTGAACGAGGCCCGGAACGAGCGGGAGAAGAAGGACCTGGCCATGATCATCGAGGAGATGCTGCTGCAGCGGTACCAGGGCGTGAAGAATGAGCAGGGCGTGTGGGTGACCCCCGCCTTCCCCAAGCTGATCTATGTGCTGGAAGACGATAATATCCGCGAAGGCACCCCCTATTTCTACCTGACCAAGCTGGCCGCCAAATGCACCGCCCGGCGGATGGTGCCGGACTATATCTCCGAGAAGAAGATGAAGGAGCTCAAGGGCGACGTGTACACCTGTATGGGGTGCCGCTCCTTCCTGACCCCGGACCGTTTTACCGATGCCGGGATCGGCAACGTTGCCAACGCCGGAAATTACGAGCCCGGCAAGCACAAGTACTATGGCCGCTTCAACCAGGGCGTGGTCACCATCAATCTGCCGGACGTGGCCCTGTCCTCCGGCGGAAACACCGAGAAGTTCTGGCAGATCTTCGAGGAGCGGCTGGAGCTGTGTCACAAGGCCCTGCGGTGCCGCCACGAGCGGCTACTGGGCACCACGTCGGACGCGGCCCCCATTCTGTGGCAGTATGGCGCCCTGGCCCGGCTGAAAAAGGGCGAAACCATCGACAAGCTGCTGTATAACGGCTATTCCACCATCTCCCTGGGCTATGCGGGCCTGTACGAGTGCGTGAAGTATATGACCGGCAAGAGCCACACGGACCCCTCCGCCACCCCCTTCGCCCTGGCCATCATGCAGAAGATGAACGACAAGTGCAAGCAGTGGAAAACCGCCGAAAACATCGACTACTCCCTGTACGGCACGCCGCTGGAGTCCACCACCTATAAGTTCGCCAAGTGCCTGCAAAAGCGCTTCGGCGTCATCAAGGGCATCACCGACAAGCGCGCGCGGGAGATCGCGGAGAGCTGGCGCGAGCTGGCGGGTCTGCGGCGCGTGCTGGACTTCCTGACGAAGTACGACCTGCCGGTGGGGCTTGCGATGCAGCTTTTCCGGCGCTACGGCGCGGACGCGATGGACGCGCTGCGGCGCAACCCGTATCTCCTCAGCGGCGAGGCGTTCGGCGTGGATTTTTCCGTGTCGGACGAGATCGCGCTGTCGATGGGCTTTTCGGGCGATTCCTCCTGCCGCACGGAGGCGGGGGTGCTCTTTGAGCTGAGCCACAACGAGCAGAGCGGCGGACACGTGTTTCTGCCGCGGGAAAAGCTCGTGGCGGCGACGGCGCAGCTGCTCGATGGGGATACGGATACGGTGGAAAAGGCGGTCACCACGCCGTTCGAGTTTGTACCCTCCGTGCAGGCGGTTCTCAACAACATCATGCAAAGCTACGTTTCGGGCTTTATTTACAGTGCCCTCATCGATAGCTTCTGCAGCGAGCAGAATGCCCGCATGACGGCGATGGATTCCGCCAACAGCAACGCGGAAAAGCTCCTCGCAGAGCTTTCCTTGCAGTATAACCGCGTGCGTCAGGCTGCCATCACGCAGGAGATTACAGAGGTCTCTGCCGGTGCGAAGGCACAGCGTCAAAAACACAGGAAGGAAGCGTGAACAACGTGAATACAGGTAAGATCGTACAGATCTCCGGCCCGGTCATCGACGTACAGTTCGAGTCCGGCGTTCTGCCGAAAATCAGAGAAGCCCTTTCGCTTACCGTGGACGGACGGCGGTATGTGATGGAGGTTGCCCAGCATGTGGGTGACAACACGGTCCGCTGCGTCATGCTTTCCGGCAGTGAGGGCCTTTCCCGCGGTATGCAGGTTGAGGCTCCGGGCAAAACCATCGAAGTGCCGGTGGGCGAAAACACGCTCGGCCGCATGTTCAACGTCATCGGCGAGCCGATCGACGGCAAAGGCCCCGTCAACGCCACGGAATATCTGCCCATCCACCGCGAGGCCCCGGCCTTCACGGACATCGCCCCCGCGACCGAACTGCTCGAGACCGGCATCAAGGTCGTCGACCTGCTCGCGCCCTATGCCAA
>OICR01000549.1_pt1 | contig 16246 bp, 9 predicted proteins | sample 1581321 | NCBI WGS metagenome assembly OICR01 (sample SAMEA3882557, study PRJEB24775) | human gut metagenome | biome: human-associated habitat; feature: intestine environment; material: feces | place: Netherlands | collected 2009/2010
GTAAAAAGGCACCTTTTTACGCAGCCATATATTCATTTACCGGGAATAATTACTTGTAGAGGAAGCGTTTGATGCTCATCTTAGGGGTCTTCTCGAACGGCTGGTCCACGATCTCGACCTTGGTGATCTGGCTGTAGTTCGGGAGCTGCTTGTCGGAGTTGATGCGGATTCTCTCAGGAAGGTCAGCGATTGCCTCCTGATCAAGGCCGTCCTTGCGGAGAGCCTCCTGATCCAGATAGACGAGAGCGACGAGCCTTGCGGAACGATCAACCACAACGGACTCCTGGACGTATGGCTGGCTGTTCACAACAGCCTCGACCTCCTCAGGATAGATGTTCTGTCCATTGGCGGAAAGGATCATCGACTTGCTGCGGCCTTTGATGTAAAGGTTGCCGTCAGCGTCGAACAGACCGAGGTCTCCTGTGCGGAGGAAACCGTCCTCGGTGAAGGCGTTGGCGGAAGCCTCAGGATTCTTGTAATAGCCAAGGCAGATGTTGTCACCCTTGGCCTGGATCTCGCCGACTATGTGCTGCGGATCATCGGAGTCAATCCTCACGGTGGCGCAGTCGACAGGTTTTCCGCAGGAGCCGGCGACATATTCAGCGCTCCCGGCGTAAGCCAGCAGAGGGGTCGCCTCGGTCATTCCGTAGCCGACTGTGTAAGGAAGGCGGATCTTCTGGAACCATTTCTCGATCTCCGGATTAACAGGAGCGCCGCCCATAATGAACTCACCTACCTCGCCGCCGAACGCGTTGATCAGGCCTTCACGGATCTTATTGAATATGATTCTGTTGACTCCGGGAACCTTCGTCAGGAACTTGATCATCGGCTTGTCCAGCATCGGTTTGATCTTGGACTTGAAGATCTTCTCCATCACGAGCGGAACGGTGATGAGCTGGTAAGGCTTAACCTCCTGGAACGCCTTCATAAGGGTGCTCGGGGTCGGGGTCTTGCCCAGCCAGTAGATTGATGTTCCGTTGCACAGAGGGTAGATGAACTCGGTCACAAGGCCGTACATATGGGCCATAGGAAGCATCGAGATCATCCTGTTCTTGTCCGATGTAGGACGGTGAACCTGACTGAACTCGATCGTGGCGCTGAAGTTCCTGTAGGTCAGCATAACGCCCTTAGGGTTGCCGGTCGAGCCGGAAGTGTAGTTGATGACTGCAAGGTCATCCCAGTTGTCGGTCGGATAGACTACGTCCTCCGGGCCGAATCCGTCAGGATATTTCTCGGCGAGAAGGTTGTCGATGTTGTTCCAGATGGCCTCGATCTCAGGCTTGCGGCAGTAAAGGATCTTAAGGTTGTCCACATCCATAACAACCTTGACCTCCGGCATCTTGGCGATGTCAAGCTTAGCCCATTTGTCTGCGTTGGTCAGCAATGCCATGTTGTCCGAATGGTTCACGAGGCTCTCCACGCTTTCCGGAGTGAAATCCGCCAGTATCGGCACGATGACGGCCTCGTAGGTGTTCACGGCCAGATAGGACATTCCCCAGCGGGCGCTGTTGCGGGCCCAGAGGGCGATGTGCTGTCCTTTCTGAAGACCGGCCTTGTCGAAGAAGATGTGGAACTTCTCGATCAAAGTGGCCATCTGTGAGTATGTGAAGGATTCGCCGCCAAGGGTGTTAAGCGCGGATTTGTTCCAGTATTTTCTTGTCGCGTTCTGCAAACGGGTTAAATAGTGATCCATATTCAAAACTCAAAATTCAAAATTATCTTGGCAAAAATAATTGAAACTCACGGATTCTTCACAAAGAATAAATAGTATATTTGCAGAAATCGGTTATTTGTGGCGAAATTATGAAGAAAAGACCTATTGTTGCGCTGATTTATGACTTCGACGGGACCCTTTCTCCCGGGAATATGCAGGAGTTCGGTTTCATCCAGGCCATCGGAAAGACCCCGGAGGAGTTCTGGAGGATGAGCGACGGCCTCGCTGTCGGCCAGGACGCGAGCAACGTCCTCTCGTATATGAAGATGATGTTCGACGAGGCGAAGAAGAACGGCATCAAGCTCCGGCGGAGCGACTTCCGCAAGTTCGGCCGCCACATCCAGCTCTTCGAAGGAGTGAAGGAATGGTTCAGCCTGATCAATGAATATGGCGAGTCGCGCGGTGTCCAGATCGAGCACTACATCAACTCGTCCGGACTGAAGGAGATCATCGAAGGCAGCCCGATCGCCAAGGAGTTCAAGCACATCTTCGCCTGCACCTTTATGTATAACAAAGAGGGAGAGGCGGAATGGCCGGGAATCGCCGTGGACTACACGGCCAAGACCCAGTACATATTCAAGATCAACAAGGGAATCTTCAGCGCGCACGACAACAAGATGGTCAACGAGAGCATCGCCGAGGACAAGAAGCGGATCCCGTACCCTCAGATGATCTATTTCGGTGACGGCGAGACCGACATCCCGTGTATGAAGATCGTCAAGATGTTCGGTGGCCACGCGGTGGCCGTCTGCGACGAGAGCAATCCGAAGAAGAAAGCCTTCGCCAAGACCCTCCAGCACCAAGGCCGCGTCAACTTCACCGTCCCCGCCAACTACACCAAGGACAGCAAGACCTACAAGGTCGTCTGCGCCATAATCGACAAAATCAAGGCCGACTGCGAGCTCAAAAGGCTGAGCAAGTCAGCCTTTTGAACCTTCTTGCGTCGCTTCGCGCTGCGCGCGCATTCCATTGCCAAAGCCAGATAAACCATAGAGTCCATCTCTACTGGAAGTCAATTCCCGTAATATTCCTTGAAGGCGGTCCAGGAATAGAAGGACGGAGCGACCTGCGGGATCGGGAGGGAGGCCTCGTGGCCGTTATAAAGGACTTTGACGAGGATCTCCGGGGCACGCTTGCTGCGGTAGAAGATGAGCTGAAGATTGGAGGCCATCGGAATCAAATCGCTCCTCCACCAGTTTTTCACATCGGAAGGATCGGTCAGCACAGCGCCGAAGTTGTCAAGTTTCATGTACGAGAGCAAAGGCAATATGGCTATGTCATGCGAAAACCTGAGACTCAAGTTGATGTCTCCGGAAGCAAGGTCACGGTCCGCGCACTCGATCATGTCCCGGAGTATGGCGGCGGTGCTGAGACACCCTTTGTTGTCTGTCATCGGAGAGCGTCCCATGCTCAGATAACCGTTGAAATTCCACACCTCCCAGATCGCGAAGAGTTCCTCCGGAGTGAACACGTCCTGAAACCTGTCCGCAGGGACTTCGTCAAGACACTGGAAATCCAGAATGACACTCCGCAGATCCAACTCGAATTTCCAAAGGCCATACTCTTTCTCTAGATAGTCAGTGTCATTGAAGTACTTGGAACAGAAACCCTTGACATCGACCCTTGCTGCACGGAGGCTGTCAGCCTGTGCCCTGGCAGCGGCAGGAACCTTGGTCTTGACTCTGTACGGATTCATCGAACCCGTCGGGTGGATCCGAGGCATGATCGACTTACTGCACTCAAGCGTGAAAGTCAGGTCTTTGTCCAACCCTTTGATCTCATCCATGAACGAAGTCATACTGACAATCACGCGCGGGGTGACCGTACACAGAACCTCGGCGTTGGTCTTGCCCTTGAACACCTCCGGGAAAGACTTATACATCACATCAGCGATGCCACGAAGCTGATCCTGACCCTTATGTGTAAGTTCTCCTCCACGATGGGCCACAGATGGGTAGAAAGCTTCATAACGAGCCATAAGGCTTTCACCTGCCTCTGTCAGCTTTCCAGCCGAATGAGCGTCAGTGAAAACCTTGCGGAGATTCTCATAAATCGGATCGCTGATCGCATACCTTGCGCCATGACGGCCTATATGACTGATATAAACAGGCTTGTACCCTTTGGGAGCCGGGGTCAATCTCACATCGTCAAAACTGTACATGAAATATTCCCCGCCTGTTCTGTTCAGGTCAGCCATCATCTCGGCCTTGGTGTCATACTTGCACACAACGTTCTTCACTCCGAACTCGGCCTCGGCGGCAGCCCTTTGCTCCGGAGTCGCGGGAGTCTGGGCGAATGAATATGTCCCTGCGGCGAGCAGAACGGCCACCGCAAGGACAACGTTATTCAGGACTATCTTTTTCATCAACGCGAATATATTCATTATTTTCCGTAAAGCAATTCCACGTCTGCCTTGATGGCTGCGGGAGCGAACTCCGGGACGAACTTCCAGGAGCCGACGACCTTTGGATCACCAACGACAGCAGGATCAATGCTTCCGTTCTTCTTGAAGTACCGGTAGAGAATCGTTCTGAACTCCGGGCCTCGGTAGACAATCCGGTCTTCGACAGACTTCATGTCCTCCAGCCCGGCGGCCTTAAGCAGTCCTCCAGAACCTACTGACCTGTAGGTGGTTATCGCGGCGGTATATTCCTTATCAAGTTCGAACTTGCTTCCGTCTGCCATATCGGTGATCACGACACGGGAGCCGTAAGGCTTAGTCACATCGACAGTGTAGTTGATCCCGGCGGCGGAATCGAAATTGGCCGGACTCTTGGCGAGCTTCCAGGCCATCTTGCCGGTGGAGTAATCCTTGGACTGTTTGATTTTCAACACGTGAGCATTCTCGTAAGGTTCAGTCACAGTGTTGATCCACGCATCATAACTGGCCTCAAGATATTTCAGAATCTCAGCGCCGGTCAGTCTCAGCACGACCAGTTTGTTCTCGTAAGGATAGACCTTGCGGATGTCCTGATAACGGACCTCTCCTGCAGGGACTTTCCCGTCAATCAGAAGGGTCGCCGAAAGGGAAATGTCAACCGGGTAGGCGCTTATAGCGAGGGCGTGCAGGAAGTTCATATAGTCGCACTGTTTGTAGTAGAACTCTCTGGAAACCAAGCCCTTCTTGATCTCGCCGACGGTGCCCGTAATGAAACTACGAACCTTATCGTAATCAGCCTCAAAGGCCTCTTCCATAGCGGTGTCATATTCCTCGCTCTTGATGGAGGTCATTCTGGCATCCAAGGTGCGGCTGACGACCTTTCCTCCTTTCACTACGAGCCTGATGTCAGTGACACCGGCGTTCTGGCCGGTCCTGCCGCAATCCAAGACCACGATGCTGTCGGCGCTCATCACCTTGTTGGCGTGGTCGTGACCGGTGACGACAACATCCACTCCTCTAAGGCTCTTGAACAGGTCAAGTCCCTGTTTCTCAAGTTTCAGGCCGTCGCCCTTTCCCATCGCGGTGTGAGCCACGACTATCACGATATGCGGCTTTTCCTTGGAGCGCACCTTATCCACATCCTCCTGAACCAGAGGCAGAAGCGACTCGAAACGGAGGCCGGAGACGCAGCTTCCGTCCATCAGCGAGGCGTTAGCGGCGTTGGTGTACCCCAGAACCGCGACCTTGACTCCTCCTTTCTTAATTATTGAATATGCCGGGAAATATGGCTTGCCGTTCCTGTCGGACAGGGCGTTGCCGGCCAGAAGCGGGATGCCTTCCTTCTTCATCTCCTTGGCGACACGGTCATAGACACGGTGGCCGGACTCGAAATCGGAATGGCCGGCGACAACGGCGTCGTATTTCATATAGGAAGCCAGTCTCGGATAGAGATGCGAGGAGGTTGTGTCCACATAGTTGTAATAGAACGGGGCGCCGCTGCCGAAGAAATTGTCTCCGGCATCTATAAGGATGACATTGTCCGCACCCTTCGACTCGCGGATTCCGTTCACGAACGCGCTTTGCGCCATCAGCGAGCCTCTGGCCCGCCCTCCGTCTTCTATCGGTTTGGCGAACCAGTAGCCGTGGCCGTCACCAGTGGCGACAACCGACAGATTGTACTCTCCATCCTTCAGGGTGGAGCAGGCCGAGAGGATCAACGCGGCCGCGGCCGCAATGAATTGTTTTATCTTCATCTAATGAATATGTTTGTGCTTTCCGGTCATTGAACCCGTCGGTTGGTGAGCCTGTCGAACCATGCCCACCGAGCTTTCCTAAACAATGAATGTCTCTGTCCTTCGCTTCGACAGACTCAGCGACCGGAGAGGTTACTTCTGGTTCTGAAGCGCCGCGTTGACACGGGCGAGAAGGTACTCATAGTGAGCCTTGTCCTCGGACGGAGCGGAAGACCGGCGGGAAGAGGCCAATGCCTTGACCTTGTTCAGGAACACGATCCTGCATCCGTCACTCTCATCGATCGTAAGGACGCTTACGCTTTTCTGGTAAGGGCCTTTGCCCTCCCCAAGGTTGATGTCATCGCATCCGCACCACATCGGCTCGGCGGCATATTCATCAATATCGGGATCATCAGCAAACGACTTGGCAAGCATAGACTTGACATCCTTCGCCGAAGCGGTCAGAACCTCCCTCTGGAGAGTCTTTTCCTCAGATGTCAGCCTGCGTCCGGCGATTGAGGAAGCGAACAACTCATTGTAAAGGTCATCGTAATATTCCTTGACGGTGTAAGGCTTGCCGGCGCCGGGGACCACCGAGGCCAACATAACATTCGCCGGAACAGTCGAGGCCAACGCCTTCGCCACCTGGGCGCAGATCTTGTTGGACTGCGGAGCCGACAACGGCAGGTTTGAGGTAACGTCAGCGTCGTTGATCCACGAGGACGCGCGGAGCTGGCCGACCACCCATTTCAAGGAAGCCTTCTGAACATTTTTGGAGACAGGGGTGGAAGGTTTTACCGATGAACCCTCCTTGACGTTGTTCAGGTATATTCCTCCGACCTGCGCCATCACATTGCCGATGTAGCGGTAGTACTGGTTCGTCAGCTGGGTGTAAAGATCGCCTCGGTGGGTAAAGTCCTCGTCATCAGCGCCTATCCACTCGTTCATCCTCGGAAGGATGTACTTCAGGTTCCTGATACCGTAGTCGCTGGACTTGATCGGATCATCGCCCAAGTCCTCCGTCCTGGCGCTTGGATCATAGGATCCGTAAGCCGCGGAGGTGGCCATCTGCTGCGCTCCGTAGCGGTAAAGCGGATCACCGGCCTTGGCCTCGATGATCTTACCGGCGATCTCAGCCTCCTCCCAGATGTCCTTGGCCCCGATCACAGGGGTGTACAGCCATTTGATGGCATATTCATCATAAACTCCCAGGGACGGCGGCACAAGCTTGACACCTTTGTCCTGAGGCTGAGCCACATAGTTGAAGCGGGCATAGTCCATAATCGACGGAGTCGTGCCATACTTCGCGGTGAAAGCGGCGTTCCTCAAAGAATCGGTAGGATAGGCCGAAGAGGCTCCCATATTGTGCATAAGTCCCAGAGTGTGACCTATTTCGTGAGAGATCACATAGACAAGTGACTCATCGATGATGTCCTGCGGCATCTTCACGGCACGGACCTTCTCATCCACTTGTGCCGTCTGCACGAAGCGCCAGTTATTGATCAGCTTGATGACATCGTTATAGACAAGCACAGACGCGTTCAGGATCTCTCCCGTCACCGGATCAACCCAAGACGGACCCATAGCGTTCATCGTGGCGTCAGGTACATACCTGATGCAGGAATATTTAAGGTTGTCCGGATCGAACTGAGGATCCTCATCGGCTGTAGGGAAGTCACGCACCTGCATCACGTCCTTCAGTCCGATGGCCTCGAAAGCTTTGTTCCAAGCCAGGACACCCTCCTTGATCGGAGCCTTCCAAGCCTCAGGGAACGAATTGTCCACGTACCAGACAATCGGATTTCTGACAGTCACCTTCTGTCCGTTCTTCCAGGCGGTCGTGTCGGAGAGCTCAAGTCTCCAGCGGGAGGCCAGCACATAGCCTTTGAACCCATCCTCGGCGGATGTGAGATTGTACTTCACACTGCCCTCTCCCGGGCCGACCGGGAACACTCCGATCCTCGAATCCTGCACACGGGCCGGCATCGGGTTCTCCGGAAGCAGCATAAACGAGACCGTGTAGGCCATCGAGCCGGATCCAACCTTGCCTTTCAGCATCAGGAAGGTCTTCGTGAAGTCCACATTGGAATGCACTTTCACGGAAGCGTTGTCATTGAACGCCTTGAGATCGCTGAACCAGGTGGATTTCTCGTCAGCCGCCTTCGTGAGAGAGAAATTCTTTCCCTTCGGAGCGACCGAATTGATGAGCGGAGTCACCTCGAAGACCACCTCCGAGCTGTCCTTGCTCGTCGCCTGCACGGCGATCCTTCTCAAGACCTTAGGAATATAGCTGCGCTCGATGGCGGCCTGCATCCCGGGATCGGAACTCGTGGCGTTCGTGCCCGGAACAGTCAGCACCACAAGGCTGTCCTTGAGGTCAATCTGGAAATATGTCGGCTTCACGTACTTATACCCGACGTTCAGATAGGCCGGATTGCTTGTGGCGGTGATCGTGCTGCCCACAAGCATCCTACGTCCCATCATATTCCTTGGAAAGCCCATATAGATCTTGTCCTTGGACGTGCGGTAGAGGTTGAACGTGCCGCCGCAGGCCGAATCGGCGACCTCCTTCATCAGCTTCTCGTAAGGGGTCTGCTTCTTCTTCGGAGCCGGTTTCTGAGCCGCTGTAGCCTCCGTCTGAGCCTTTTTCTTCTTTTTCTTAAACACGGACGCTGCCACGTCTGTGGATGGGACCAACAGCGCGGCGGCGATCAAAGTCAGGATAATACTCCTTTTTGTCATAGATATTTCTTTATTGTTATTGATTATCAGTTTAGTTCACCCGATATTTATACATTACCGAAGCGGGATCCCAGAATATGCCCTCGTAGGACTTCACAAGGGTGTCGTCCGAGAATCTGTAAACGTACAGGCTGCCTTTCTTCTCTCCCGATCTGGATGGATTGTAGGTAGCGATGTAGAGCAGATCCTCTCCGTTGTCCCCTTTGTCCTTGCCAAGGAAGTTGGTGGCGATGTCCCGGATCTGTTCGCCGACAGGAAGGGTTATCGCCGGCTTGGAGACCGGAGCGCTGATCAGAGACCAACGGTAAACAGCATTGTCATAGACATAGTACACATCAGCCGAGTTCTTCGTGCCGACAAACTTGCAGTCACTGTCCATCTTCAAATCACCGGTCGTGAACGTGACGGTGCTTCCCCAAGTCTTCAAGGCCCCTGAACCTCCGATGCCGTCGGTGTTCTTGATGACATATTCATCAGGATTCGTCTTGCTTCTGAAGAGGACATAGAGGGAATTGGTCTTCGCGGTCCGCAGAGTGGCCATATTCACAACCTCATAGCCGCTGAGAGTGTAATAGACGGTTCCGGCGGTTCTTCTGACGGCAAGGCTGTCAGAGTTGCGGAAATATGGCGAGCGGATCGTGGCATCCTTGGCGGTCTTGCGAGAGACTCCTCCGAATATGCCCGTCATCGGCTTGATGTCGATCATATCGGTGTAGTCACCCATCATCATATCGTAGCGGTAGATGTGCGAGTTCTCACCGAGGATGAACGCCGCGAATCCGGATGTCGAAGCCAGCTCGCCGCCGAACGCCTTGAACCGTGAGCCGGCCGAAAGCATACTTGACTTCTTGAACAGCTGGAATGTCTTGGCCTCCATATGCCACATCGTACCGTTCTCGTCATCGGTGGCTATCAGAAGGCCGGAGTAGTCCACTTTCTTGACCGTGGCGTTGGACATAAACAACTCTTTTCCGTTCCGTAGTGTCTGTCCGGGATTGATGGACGAGAACACGTCAGGGAAAACCTCCTGCTTTCCGGCGGTGGCCTCCTCGGAAGTGAGCGTCTTGATGAACGTCAGGTGACCGTCTCCGGATTCCCCGTTGCTCAGGATGGTGACACCTTCGTCATACCCCGAGTTCACGTTCAGTGTGAAGTACTTGTACTGGATGCTTTCCCCGTTGTCGGCCCTGAGCCGAAGGATGAATGTACCCAGTTTGGTGAAAGTATAGTCGATTGTAGGCGAGGTCGAGACGTTCTCGATCGTTCCCGTCTTGAAGATGTGGTCGGCGACCGTCTTGCCGTCGGCCGGCTGTCCGTAGGACCATTCGTAGGAGACCTCACGGTCACTCTTGACGGTGAGTCCCTCGTATTTCAGTTCCACGCCAAGGTCGGCGTTGATCGTGTCCGAAGCGACCTTGAACTCAATCGGCGCAAGGTCAACTGTGTCTCCCTCGTCGATCTTCCAGCAGGAGGACACGGCCACGGAGAGCAGAGCCGCCACTGACAAAAATTGGAATATTCTTTTCATTTCTTTATTCTCCGATTAATTGAGGAAACCATATCTGCCGCTGCGCGGGTCACCCCAGCCGATGCGGTTGTTGATGTTAACCTTGTCGCTGCCCATAACCTCAAAGTAAGGGTCGTCAGGATGCTCGGCATAGTACTTCTCGTAATATTCGTATAGAGGGCAGAACACCGAGCCCGCCCAGGCTGACATATAGGTCTGACGCCAGAATTTCAGCATTTTGTTGTTGTCTGAGCTCGGCTCCGCGTCGAGGTTCTCACCGTAGTGTGCGACACAATATTCATAGAAGACAGGGTTGGTCTCGGCGGTCTTGTGGAAGAGGTCGAGGAGCATCCTGAACTTCGCCGGATAGAAGTTGCCGAGGTCATAGTCCCAGCCCGGGTCGGCCTTGGCGGTCGGTTTCCACCAGGACGGGCAGGCCGGGTCACCGTCGTTGACATAGACCTGAAAATCAGGTGTCTTGATGCTTTGCGAGCTTGAGCTGTCAGCTGGAAGAGGCTCGAAATTCTCGAACGGGACAAGTCTCAGGTGGACACGCACATAGGCCCCATCCTTCATCTCCGGCTGACGTTTAAGTCTCACGGAGACTTTTGTGGAAGTCGCTCCGGCAGGAAGCACACAGTCCCCCACCTCGAAATCAACGCCTTCCCTGGCGGAGATCACCGGATAGGTGATGCCGCCGAAGACTATCGTGTCGCCCTCCTCACTCGGGACGCTCTCCAGCTTGAAAGGCCTGTCCTGGTCCGAGACAATTCCCATAATATAGACAGGAGCCTCAACGTCAATCTCATCGTCTGCCAGAAGGGCGAAAGATTTGATCAGAACCTGCTGCCGGTCCTGAAAATAGATGTGGTCATTCTGGTCGGTGTCGTACATTATCCACGTTCCGTTGCAGGAAGTGAGGAAAAGCAGAGACGCGATGACCGGATATATTATATTCTTCATATTCATTTAGTTATTAATATTTTTCCTCGCCTCCAGTTCCTCGTCCGGAACAGTCAGCGTGTAGGTGGACGCAAGGTCGCCGTGGAGGGTCTTGCCGGACACGGTCGTGATGTCCTTCTTCTCCTTCTTCATATCCATCCAGGTAAGCCCCTCGCAGTAGAATTCCCTGTGGCGCTCCTCGAAGAGCAGGTCACGGGTCAGCGCGGTGCCGCTCTCCTCGAACGTCTCGCGGCCCCTTGACTTCAGAACCTCGTCGAAATACTTCACCGCCTTCGCCGGATCCTTGTCAATGTTGGCCTCGGCGACAATGTAGTACATCTCTGGAAGCCTCACGACATCATAGCCCAGAATCGACTTCCCGCTATAGGTATTCTCACCGGAAATGAAGCAGTTGTTCACAAGTCTGCGGCAGAGTGAGGACGAAACATCAAACCAGGCCGAAAGTCTATAGTCGGTCGCCGCTCCGCTGTCCTTCTCATAGATCGAGGCGTAACCTGACGACAGGACAAGAGATGAAGACGCTCCCGAGCCGTTGATGTTCAGCTTCTTCATCATCGCGCTCTCGTCATTGATGTAGAGTCCGAAGATCGTCTCGTTCAGGTCAAAGGTCCCGTTGTCCGGCTGCACGAACGCGCTGGTCGGACGGAAAGAGAACTTGCCGCTGGAGATCACCTTCTGGGCGTAAACCTCTGCGTTGTCCATATCGTTCATACTCCAATACACCCTCGCCATCAAGGCCTGAACAGCGTAAAGGTTGATGTGGGCGATCCTCGCATCCGTGAAAGCCAATGCCGTGTTGCTTCTCTCGGCAGGGACAAGGGTCTCATCCTCATCGAGATATTCCTCAGCCCTCTTCAGGTCTTCAAGAATATTCCGGCACACCTCATCGTAGGAAAGGAGCGGCGAGATGTCGAATGAATATTTCGTCACGTAAGGGATGGTAGTCTTTTTTTCAGTGTCGAAAGCCCAGTACGGAGGACCGAACAACTTGAGAACCTCGTAGTGCACGAAAGCCCTCAAAGCCAACGCCTCACCGAGATAGAGGCGGGAATGCTTGTAGGTGTCGATGTCGTCCTCGGCATGCTCCACAATGTTGTTGATGTGGTTGATGGCCTCATAGGCATCCTTCCAGATTTCCTTCTTTGTGGAAGTCGAGCCGCTGGAGGTCATCTCGCCCTCGGCCAGCTCGGCGTACTTGTAGTCCGAGGTGGTGAAGTTCTGGCTCATAACCTCCGGGAGGATGATCAGATGCTGACCGTAAAGGTTGCTTCCCGTCAGCTCGCTGTAAACTCCATAGAGAGCGTCCTCATATTCCTCGGCCGTCTCGAACATATTGATTTTCTCGCCTTTAGGATGGACATCGAGAAACTTGTCACATCCGGTCGCAAGCGCGGCGGCGATTATTGTCGTGAATATTATCTTGCTTTTCATTGTCTTTCCTCCTTGTTTAGAATGTCGGGCGGAAAATCAGATTGATTCCGCGGCAGTACGGGTAGCTGGTTCCCCTCTCGAACTTGACGGTCGAGATGTGGGCGATGTCTGAAAGTCCGAAGCCGACAGCCAGTTTGCGGAGGCCGAGCCTCGTGATCGCCTTAGGCGCGAAGTCGTACATAACCTGAATGCTGGAGATGTACAGCTCGTTACGCTTCTCGACGAACCTCTCCGAGTACATTGAGGTGCTTGTGGACGTGCCGATTCCAAGGAAACGGGTGTGGTCACCTGGTTGCTTCCAACGGTCGGTGAACACCCGGCGGTCAACGTTATATTCAGCGTTGATGTTCTCCACCTTGTTCTGGAGCGTCGAGTTGTAGTAGTCGGCTCCGAAGGTGTAGGACGTGGCGATGCTGACGGAGAAGCCTTTGTACCTGACGGTGTTCATCCACGAGCCTTGCAGGATAGGGTTGGTGTTGCCGACTGCGACCCTCTCTTTCTCATCGTAGCCGTAGGTGTATTCACCATTCTTCTTTATGAATATCTCCTTTCCGGTCGCCGGGTCGATTCCAGCGGAACGCATAGCGAATATGTCGTACTGCGAGCCGCCCTCCTGCAGAAGGATCTTCGGCTTGGAGCTGTCGTAAGGGTTGGTGATGTCATCCTTGATGTCATCGGAGATCTTCTGGATCTTGTCCATCACGTGACCGCCGGTGAGGGTCATACTCCAGAACAAGTCCTTTGTCCTGATGATCTGACCGGAGACAGAGAGGTCGAGACCCTTGTTGTTCATCTGGCCGAAGTTCACGTTCATCGAACTTGTGCCGACAGAAGGCGGAAGGGTCACAGGCATAAGCATATCGTAGGTCGTGTTCGAGTAGAAGTCGAACGACAGGTTGAACCTGTTGTCCAGGAAGGCCGCCGTGATTCCGAAGTTGTTGTTGAAGGTCCTCTGCCATTTGAGGTCAGGATTGCCCATCTGCTTAGGCAGCGCGCCGATTCCGGAGACATACTGGTACTTGGAATCGTACTGATAGACTGTACGGGCCTGGTAGTAGTCAAACGAGACGCTGCCGGTGTAACCCATAGAGTACCTGAATGTAAAGGTGTTGAGCCAAGGAAGATTGTCCTTGATGAACTTCTCGTTGTGAAGGTGCCAGCCGGCTCCGAACGCCCAGAACGGGGCGAAACTGTTGCGTGAGCCGAACTTGGAAGAGCCTGAGGCCCTGTAGGATCCGTCCACGAAGTATCTGTTCCAAAGGCTGAAGTTGGCGTTGGCAAACACACCGACTCCCGTGGAGACCTTGTCCGAGCCGGACGGGTGGCCGGTCGGATAGCTGAGGGCGAACGACAGGTCGGACAACTCGTCCTTGATGAAGCCTGTGGCGATGAACGAGGCGTTCTGCTTCCTGCTGTACTGAATATTGCTGCCGGCGCTTATGCGGAACATCGAGCCCTTGGTGTCCAAAGACTTACCATAGTTGATGACGATCTTGCCGTCGGTGGAGAGGCCGTTGCCGGTCGCGAGGCTGTAGCGTCCCTTGTCAGCCAGCTTGCTGTTCTCGTATTTCGCCATATCCGGAGACTCGTAGGTGTCGGCCTTGCTCCAGGAAAGTCCAAGATTGGCCTGACCGGTCACATAGAGTTCCTTGGTGATGTTCCATCTTCCTGACAATGAGTTCGTCCAGGACTGGGTCTGCGACTTGCTGAAACTTGAGAGCGTGGCCTCGTAAAGCGGGTTGGACACCTTCGTTCCCGATGTACTGAACGGATTGAAAGTGTAGTACTTGTTATATTCCCCGTCCTCATCCTTCATTGGAAGGTAAGGGTTCATCCTTGAGTACTGCGCATAGCTTCCGTAAGGGGAATCGATGCTGCGGTTCAGCGAGAAGCTGTTCTTGTAGGACAAGGTCAGTTTGTTGCGCAGATGGTAGTTCAGGCTGAAGTTCACGCCGAGGTTCCTTCTGTTGTCACCCTTCATAACTCCGTAGGTGTCACCGAAATTGACGTTCGCGCGATACTCCAGTTTCTCTCCCCTTGAACTCAAGGCGAGGGAGTGCGTGTGGCTGAACGGCACACGGAGCGGAGCGTGGAGCCAGTCCGGATTCACGCCCTTGCGCACAAGCTGGAGCTTGTAGTCGTAGGCCTCGTCCATCGAGCCGTCCGCAGAGTCATATTTTCCGGCAAGTCTCTCGACCTCAAGTTTCTCGGCAGGGCTGCAAAGGTTGAACGAGCTGAGGTCCGGCACACTGAAACGCGGCACGAAATTGTAGTTCAACCTCAGTTTTCCCTCCTCGGAGCGCTTCCTTTCGACGACAATGACACCGTTGGCGCCTTTCTCACCGTAAAGGATAGTCGCGGAGGCATCCTTGAGCACATCGATTCTCTCGATGTCGAACATGTCAAGGTCGTAGAGTTCCTGAATGCTGATCTCGACTCCGTCCAGCACGATGAGAGGGTTGTTGACACCCTCCTCGCTCTCGTTGGTTATGAGCGTGTTGGCTCCACGGATGAGGATCGACGGAACGGCGTTCGGGTTGGATCCCGCGACGTTGTTCTCCACCAGCACCATTCCAGGAGTCAGGGACGCGAGGCTCTGCATCAGGTTGGTCGACGACACTGCGACCAATTGGTCGCCGCTGATCGTGGTGGCCGAGCCCGTGAAGGTCTCCTTCGTCTGCGTGTAGAAGCCGTTTACCACCACAGCGTCAAGGCTGGAGGTCTTCAGCTGCACATTCAGCCTTGTCGAGGTGCTGACATTGTACTCCTTCGACTCTGTTCCGATGAATGAATATATCAGGACATCCTGTTTGCCAGGACTACGCTGAAATGTCAAAGAATAGTTTCCGTCCACATCCGCGGAGGTTCCGATGGATGTCCCCTTCACGAGCACATTGGCTCCGGGAAGAGGCTCGTCGTGGTCATCCGTGATTCGTCCCTTGATCGTGATCCTTGGGTTACTCGGAGCCCCGGACGACGCGCTCTTGCCCTGATTGGTCTGGGCGGAGGCGATGTCCTCGAAGCCGATAACCGACAGCAAGGCGCACAAGGAAAGAATCAGAAACCTAAGGCCGACCGCCTTCATTGTCTTTTCTGATTCCATAAGCATTGAATGATTGAATAAATATTTGTTAAACTTCGTTTTGATGCAAAGTTATGCAAATATTTATTCGTATGCAATCGCTTCCGCATCCCTATTTGTTGGTATCGGAGAGAAATAACAGGGACGGAATCTTAATTATATCTTGGGATAATGGTCACTTCGACAGAATGATGCGCCTACTTTCCGTAACGGGAAAGTATCGGATCGTAAGCGTCGATCCGGCGGTCACGGAGGAACGGCCACCCTCTGCGGACATATTCAGTGCGGTCGATATCGATGTCAACCACCTTCACACCTTCCTCATCAGTCCCGAACTGCGCAAGGATCTCCCCCTGCGGCCCAGTGGCGAATGAATATCCCCAGAAATCCAGTCCGATGGTGTTCCCGGAAGGATCATCCTCGTGTCCGACACGGTTCACGGTGACGACCGGAACCCCGTTGGCCACCGAATGGCCCCTCTGGACAAGCTGCCAGGCCTGCCTCTGGGTCTGCTGCTCCTCCTTGGAATCCGTGCCGACCCCACCGATGGCGGTAGGATAGATCAGCAACTGTGCACCGTTCAGAGCCATGAGCCTTGCTGCCTCAGGGTACCACTGGTCCCAGCAGACCAGCACGCCGAGGCTCCCCACCGAAGTCTGGATAGGCCTGAAGCCCAGATCCCCCGGTGTGAAAT
>OICR01000550.1_pt1 | contig 16243 bp, 16 predicted proteins | sample 1581321 | NCBI WGS metagenome assembly OICR01 (sample SAMEA3882557, study PRJEB24775) | human gut metagenome | biome: human-associated habitat; feature: intestine environment; material: feces | place: Netherlands | collected 2009/2010
GCGTGCCCGGAAAGAGGGGTGCCTGAGGGGAGAAAAACGGGCTTCGCAACTCTGAGTGCTTTCTCCCCTCAGAACTCCCCACTGGAAAAGTGCAGAACTGAAATCTCAAAACTTTTCACATACAACACGCACATCCATATAAGATAATAAGAAAAAAAGAATTAAGACAGAAATAAAATCTGTCGAAGTATCACCAGTCCCATAATATGGACTGGATAAAACCAGTAAAAGAAATATTTCGCCGCTTTTCCGTGGATAAATCCCCTCTCCCCATTGTACAGGTTAATGGACAGAAAGGCGAAACAGGCTCTCCATTCATAGTAAAGCCAGCAGCTTCCAAGGATCGCCTGCCCGGGCTTATCGTTTCGCATATAGTACATGATCAGGAGAAAAATATATCCCCGCCATCCGTAATCTGCTTTCAGAAAAATGGAAACAACAAGCAGTCCCAGGATACAGAGAAGCTGTATCAAGCGCTTATCCTTAAAATATTCGATGGCACAAAACGCCAGGTATCCCAGGAAAAGCGTGAAAAACACATTCTGTCTTTCATAATGCAGTGTGTTTGTGAACATCAGGTTCCAGGGAATCTCTGAGATCAGAGCAAAAAGAAGGAGATTCCGTCCATAGCGGAAACGGCTCCTGGTATGCCGGAAACCTTCCAGCAGGAGAAAGCAGAAGATGGGAAAAGCCACTCTGCCGATATCGCGGAAAATAAGATACACACTGTATTCCCTTCCGAGGAGCGTAAACAGGACTTTCTGTGCAGGCGGATACATACTTAAAATCACAGCTCCGATATGATCGATCAGCATGGTGATGATCGCAATCATCTTCAGGGCGCTTCCGCTGAGGATACGGTATTTTTCTGGAAAAACAGAATCCACAGATGCATTCATGAAAAATATACCTCCAGGGTTAAACTTGATAATATATTATCACATACATAGAATAGTTGCCAGAAATATTTGACAGTTAGGCATGCAATACTGCCAGAATAACTTCCAATATTATGCGTTTTATGGCAAAAATTTATCAAATATGACTGGACGAAACAAAGGTTTTGTGAGAAAATAGCCGTAGGGTGTTATCGAACTTTTTTTCTCAATAACATCGGTCAATCTATACTTGAAAGGAGTTTTAAAATGATTTATTCACGCGAAGTAGAAGAAATGTGTCCAGTGGCACAGGGCGTACATCATGGTGCCGCTCCGATCCCGGAAGAAGCAAAATGGGTTCAGGCAAAAGAAGTAAAGGATATCTCCGGATTTACACACGGTGTTGGCTGGTGTGCTCCGCAGCAGGGTGCTTGTAAGCTTTCCCTTAACGTTAAAGAGGGAATCATCCAGGAGGCACTTGTTGAGACAATCGGATGTTCAGGAATGACTCATTCTGCTGCTATGGCTGCTGAGATCCTTCCAGGACTTACTGTAATGGAGGCACTGAACACAGACCTTGTATGTGATGCAATCAATACAGCTATGAGAGAGCTTTTCCTTCAGATCGTTTACGGACGTTCCCAGTCTGCATTCTCCGAGGATGGACTTGCAGTAGGAGCTGGTCTTGAGGACCTTGGAAAAGGACTTCGTTCTCAGGTTGGTACAATGTATGGAACTCTGAAAAAAGGACCTCGTTACCTTGAGATGGCTGAGGGTTATGTTACAGGTATCGCTCTTGACGAGAACGATGAGATCATCGGATATCAGTTCGTAAGCCTTGGAAAAATGACTGACTTCATTAAGAAAGGTGATGACCCGAACACAGCATGGGAGAAAGCAAAAGGTCAGTACGGCCGTGTTGCAGATGCTGTTAAGATCATCGACCCAAGAAAAGAGTAATTACACTTCGTAAGGTAAAAATATCAGGAGGTTACAGGAAATGGCTTTATTTGAATCATATGAGAGACGAATTGACAAGATCAATTCTGTTTTAAACAGCTATGGAATCGCTTCTATCGAAGAAGCTGAGAAAATCACTAAAGACGCAGGTCTGAACGTTTACGATCAGATCAAAGGCATTCAGCCGATCTGCTTCGAGAACGCTTGCTGGGCTTACACAGTAGGTGCAGCAATCGCAATCAAAAAAGGCTGCAGAAGAGCCGCTGACGCAGCAGCAGCTATTGGAGAAGGCCTTCAGGCATTCTGTATCCCAGGATCCGTTGCAGACACACGTAAAGTAGGTCTTGGACATGGAAACCTTGGAAAAATGCTTCTTGAGGAAGAGACAGACTGCTTCTGCTTCCTTGCAGGACATGAGTCTTTCGCAGCAGCTGAGGGTGCTATCGGTATCGCCGAGAAAGCAAACAAAGTTCGTAAAAAACCTCTTCGTGTTATCCTGAACGGTCTTGGAAAAGACGCAGCTCAGATCATCTCCCGTATCAACGGCTTTACATACGTAGAGACAGAGTATGATCCATATAAGAACGAGGTTAAAGAAGTATTCCGTAAATCCTATTCAGAGGGACTTCGTGCAAAAGTTAACTGCTACGGCGCTAACAGCGTTCCGGAAGGTGTTGCTATCATGTGGAAAGAGAACGTTGACGTTTCCATCACCGGAAACTCCACCAACCCGACCCGCTTCCAGCATCCGGTCGCAGGCACCTACAAGAAGTGGTGCGTCGAGAACGGCGTCAACTACTTCTCCGTCGCTTCCGGCGGCGGCACGGGCCGCACCCTGCACCCCGACAACATGGCGGCAGGCCCCTCCAGCTACGGCATGACCGACACCATGGGCCGTATGCACTCCGACGCCCAGTTCGCAGGTTCCTCCTCCGTTCCGGCGCACGTCGAGATGATGGGTCTTATCGGCATGGGCAACAACCCGATGGTCGGCGCGACCGTCGCCTGCGCCGTTGCAGTCGAAGAGGCTATGAAATAATCGGGACACCCGATAAAAGCATGAATAAACGGGAGACATTCGAAGGAGTGTCTCCTGTTTTTTGTTGCAGACGGAGTGTGAATCGGGATTTGTTGCGAGTATCCCCTTATGTCTCTCACTCGTCCCGCAAAGCAGCAAGCAGCAAACCGACCGCGACGATTTTTTCCGCCACGGCCGGTTTCACTGTCACAATTCATTTGTAAATCCCCCGCTCGCTCGGGCGCGGGTAAAGCTCATCACCATTTCGGCTTACAGCACATAGAAAATTATGCAGAAGAAGTGCGCGAGGCTGCCGAGAATGACAAAAATATGGAAAACCGAGTGCATATAGCGGCGCTTTACGCCGAGTCCGTAGAGTATCGCGCCGAACGTGTAGAGCACGCCGCCCGCGACAAGCAGTATAAAGCCCACGAGCCCCAACGCGCGATAAGTCGTCACGACGGCAAAGATTATGCACCAACCCATGCCGATGTAGCATATCATCGAAAATACACGGAATTTTCTGAGGTCTATCGCCGTCAGCGTTATCGCTACCGCCGCAAGAGCCCATACAACACCGAAAACCGTCCAGCCGACCGCCTTGCTGACTTTTGTCAGCGCGCAGACCGCTATAGGAGTGTAGGTTCCGACTATCAAAAAGTAGACCGTGCAATGGTCAATGACTTGAAGCACTTTTTTCGCGTAGCTGCGCGGAACGCCGTGGTAGACGCTCGACATGGTATAGAGCATTATCATAGACAGCCCGTAGACTATCGAGGTAATGACGCCCGCGATGTTTTTGTGTATAGCCGCGACCGTTACGCAGGCTACTAAAATAACTACCGCAAGTCCGCCGCCGACTATGTGCGTGACCATGTTGAAAATCTCTTCTCCCCGCGTGTAGTCGGGCAATTTTCTGTCTTTCAACGGTGTTCTTCGCATAAAAATCATCCTCCGAGTACAAAAATGTACTTTAGTACAATTTGTTATAATTATACCACCGAAAGCTGTTTTTTATACTTTCAAGAGAATCAATCAGTGAATTTTCTGTGAATTATTCAACACATTCGCAGCTTATGACGCAATTCCCGCTTTCTTGAGATTTTCCAAATGTTCCTCATATGTATCGGCGTAATAGTATTTTGCACTCGAGTCGTGGCAAAAATAGAGATAATTCACATCGGCCGGATCGAGCGCCGCATTTATCGTGCGAGCGCCGGGATTGCATATCGGGCCTGCGGGCAGACCCTTGCATTTATACATATTGTAGAGGCTGTTGTAGCGGTTGACGTCGCCGGAAATATAGGGCTTGACGCTGCGCTCGATATAGTAGATGCCCGAGTCCATTTGCAGCTGCATCCCTGCCTCGAGGCGGTTATATATGACGGCGGCTATCTTTCTGACCTCGTTGGGGTTCGCGCCCTCCTTTTCTATTATCGAGGCAACGGTCAGAATCTGATCCATGGAATAGCCCATGGCGCGGGCTTTTGCCCTGTCCTGCGAGGTTATGTATTTTTCGCCCACGCGCAGGAAACGCCCTATCGCGTCCTGCGGCTTCTCGTTTTTATAGAAGTCATAGGTATTCGGGAAGAGGTAGCCCTCGAGCTTGAACGCCCTTGTGTTTGACGGCCTTGCTGCTATGAGCGGATAGTAGCTGTAATCATAGCTCTCGGCGGTCTTCATCAAATCGTCGAATGAGCATACGCCGTTTGCCTCTAACTTTTTGAATATCTGCGTGAGCGTCATACCCTCGGTTATCGTGACGCGCACGGTTTCGCGCTGACCCGAGCCGCCGGCCGGGTTTTCCGGCTCTTGAACATCAACATTGTTGTTCGCCGCACCCGAATTTTTTGTCTCACTGTTTTGTGCGGGTGTGTCGCTGCCGTTCGGAACGACAACCGTCTGTGTCGTGCCGTCGGCGGCGATAACGGTGATTTGCGTATCCGCCTCGGCGCCGTCCTCGGTCGTTTCGTCAACCGCAGCCTTCGAGCACGCCGAAAATGACACTGCAAGCAACAGCGCAAAAACAGCGCAGACTATATTTCTGAGCTTCTTCATTTCAACATCTCCCCTGAATATTTCGGCACTATTATAGTATCTCCGCGCGGTGTTGTCAAATCGTGCGGCAAGTGATATAATACGTCGGTATGTGTCTTTTGGGGGAATGTAAATGTTAGTGCGCGACAAAAAATTTTACCGCGACTTCTTCACAATGACTATGACGATAGCCCTGCAAAATCTCATCGTCTACGGAGTCAATCTCGCCGACAATATCATGCTCGGCGCTTACAGCGAAACGGCACTCAGCGGCGTCGCCATAGCAAACCAAGTACAGTTTCTTCTGCAAATGGTGGCCACGGGCGCGGCTTCGGGAATGGGCGTCATCATCTCGCAATATTGGGGCAAGCGCCAAACAGAGCCGATAAGGCGCGTGTTCGCGGTCGGCTTTTGGATAAGCATAATACTGAGCGGCGTTATGTCACTCGTAGTTTGGTTCAAGCCCTATTGGGTCATGGGACTGCTGACCAACGAGCAGAGCATAATCCCGTCGGGCGTCGAATACTTAAAGATAATGGTGTTCTCCTATCTGATGTTCTCGATTTCCAACTCCCTGCTCGGAGTTATGCGAAGCGTCGAGACCGTGCGAATAGGCTTCTATATCTCGCTCTCGACCTTGCTTATAAACATCTTTCTCAACTATGCGCTCATATACGGACACTTCGGCGCGCCGGAGCTCGGAGTAAAGGGTGCGGCATATGCCACGCTGACCTCGAGGGCGGTCGAGTTCCTTGTGAGCGTCATATATTGCAGGCTTATAGACAAAAAGCTGCGGCTGAAATTCAAGGATATCTTTGCCGTGAAGCGCAATTATATAGCCGACTTCATCAGATCCGGCGTGCCGCTCATGCTCTCCAACATCTCATGGGGCGTTGCGATGTCCGTGCAGGCGGCGATACTCGGCAGGCTCGGAGCGTCCGGCATAGCGGCGTCGAGCATAGCGCAGACCCTGTTCCAATGCACCTCGGTCGTCGCCTACGCAACGGGCGACGCGGCGCGTGTCATGACGGGCATGGCGGTCGGCGAGGGTGACATGAAAAAGGTCAGGAGCGGCGCAAAGACCATGCAGCTGATGTTCCTCATTATCGGCGTGCTGACCTCATTCGTGCTGTTCCTTGTCCGAAAGCCGATAATCTCGGTATATAACGCTTCGGCTGAGACGGCGGAGCTTGCAAACGTGTTCGTGCTAATCCTCTGCGTCACGGCGATAGGCACAGCCTATGAGATGCCGTGTCTTACGGGCATAGTCTCGGGCGGCGGAGACACGAACTTCGTCTTTTTCAACGATATCGTGTTCATGTGGTGCATAGTGCTCCCGCTCTCCGCGCTCTCGGCGTTTTATTTCAGGTTCCCGCCCGCGGTAACTTTCGCCCTTCTCAAGGCGGATCAGATTTTAAAATGCTTCGTCGCGGCGGTCAAGGTCAACCGATTCAAGTGGGTCAAAGTATTGACAAGATAAAGTCAGCCCTGTTTTGCAGGGAGTCAGCAGTTAAGCCGACCTATAGCTACAGGTCGGCTTTTTGTTATTGCAAGGTGTATGGAAGTGCGCCTTTGTTGTTTCGATGAATGGGGGTAGGAGAGAAACCGTCGATTTGCCAATCCGTTCAATCTATCATACGGCTTCAATATATAAGCGCAGTCCCGGCAGACATTACTGTCGGGACTGAAGCAGTTTTATGAATAATCGGTATTTTAAAAGTCTGATTTTTATATCCCGTTGAGCGTCTTTGCTATCCCGTCCGCTATCGCCTGGGCGTAGGCGTCGAGATTGTCGTCAAACAGGCGGTTGTCGCCGTCATCGGTTATGAAGCCTATCTCGGCAAGGCAGCTCGGCATATTCGTGCGGCTGTTGACGAAATAGTTCTCTCCGTCCTCGCGCGCGAATCCGGCTTTTACCCCTCTGTTTTCGGATATTCCGGCTCTCGAGAGCGCGTCGCAGATGTTCTGCGCGAGAGCGGTGTCTTTTTGCGGCGCGTCCGAATGTATCCATATTTCAACGCCGTGCGCGTTCTCCGCGCTGTTGCGGTGGAGCGCGACAAAGAGCTTCGCCCGGCGGAGATTTGCTTTTCTGCACCGTCCCGAGAGGGATATGAACGTATCGTCTTCGCGCGTCATGCAGACCTTTACTCCGCGCGCTTTCAGTTCCTTTTCGACCGCCAGCGCGAGCTCGAGATTGTCGTCCTTTTCGAGCCTGCCCTCATATTCCGCGCCCGAATCGTGACCGCCGTGACCGGGGTCGAGGCAGACGTCAACGCGCATACCGTTTAAGACGACACCCGCCGCCAAGGCAGCAGCCGTGACAAGCGCAAGGCAGATAACGAGTATTCTTTTTACCTTTAGTTTTTTCATAAATCAGCAGTTGACCACCTCAGAGCCGAATGGCATGAATGCGAGCTTTGCGAATTTGAAATACTGGAGCCCGAGCGGGATGCCTATTATCGTGCAGCAGCAAGCTATCCCCATCGTTGCGCAGTATACTGCGTTCTCCCAGCCGAGCAACAAAATCCACAGCAGGTTCGCAATAAAGCTCGGAGCACCGCCGCCGAATTTTATATCCTTGCCGAACGGAGCGGCGGACAGACGCGCAAATTTAAAGCACTGCTTGCCAAGCGGTATGCCGACAACGGTGATATAGCAGAGCACACCGCTCATAAGCCACATCAGAGCCGCCAGAAAGCCGCCGCAGATAAACCAGATAATATTTCCGATAGTTTTCATTTTTTACATATTCCTTTCCGCTGAAATCTATTCCTTATTCCGATAATATCAACAAATTGTTGCAAAAAGATGACCCAAAATATAATTTTTTCCGCGCCCCTGTTCGCCGAGGGCTTTTTGTAGTATAATATTCAGTATATTAGCAGATGTATTCAAGGGCAGGTGAGAGAATGAATCCGAAAATCAAAGAGCTTCGCAAAAAGGCCATGCAGCTCCCGCTGACTCCGGGCGTATATCTGATGAAAAACAGCAGCTCGGAGATAATATACGTCGGCAAGGCAAAGGCGCTCAAAAACCGCGTCAGCCAATATTTCGGCTCGGAGCATAACCACAGTCTCAAGGTACGCAAAATGGTCGAGAATGTCGACGATTTCGATGTCATCCTCACCGACAGCGAGTTTGAAGCGCTCGTGCTCGAGTGCAGCCTGATAAAACAGCATTCCCCGAAGTACAATATTCTTTTAAAAGACGACAAGGGCTATTCATATATAAAAGTCACGCCCGAAAAGTGGCGCAACATATATGCCGTGCTCCAAAGAGAGGATGACGGCGCCAAGTATATCGGCCCGTATATGAGCTCCTTTGCCGCGCGCAATACCGTGGACGAGGCGAAGAAGATATTTCGCCTGCCGCAGTGCAACAAGGTTTTTCCGCGTGACTTCGGAAAGAGCCGCCCGTGCCTGAATTTCTTTATCGGGCAGTGCAGCGGCGTGTGCAGCGGCAAGGTGCCGTTTTCGCAGTATGACGAAGCGGTAGAGGACGCTCTCGCGTTTATAAAGGAGGGCGGAACCGCCGCGCTCGCGGATCTTCAGAACCGAATGGAGCAGGCGGCGGAAAATCTCGAATTTGAGAAGGCGGCGCGTCTGCGCGACAGGATAGCCGCGATAAAAAGGCTCGGCGGCAAGCAGAAGGTCATGTCCGCCGACGTCAGGGAGCAGGATGTGTTCGCCCTCGTCACGGGCGCCGCGTCGTCGGGCAAGGCGTGCCTGTCGGTGCTCCGCTTTGCGGACGGACGGCTCTACGACAGCGAGAACTTCATAACAGACGTGCCCGAGGATGCGGCGGAGGCCATGGCGGAGCTCATGCGCAGCTTCTATATGATAAGGGACTTTGTGCCGCGCCGCGTGTCGGTCGAGGGCGAGGTTGCGGACAGTGAGCTGCTCGAGCGCTGGCTCAGCGAAAAGAAAGGCAAAAAGGTTATCATATCCCACAGCACCGCGGGCGAACAGAAGAAGCTTTTTGAGATGTGCCGCTCGAATGCCGCGCAGTATCTCACTCCGCTGACCGGCACCGCCGGCAGAAAGACCGCCGCGCTCGACGAGCTTGCAGGTATGCTGGGATTGCCTGCCGCGCCGGAGTTCATAGAATCATATGATATTTCGCACACCGCCGGCAGCGACAACGTCGCGGGAATGATAGTTTTCAGAAACGGCGAGCCTTACAGGCGCGGCTACCGCCGATTTAAAATAAACGGCTTCACCGGTCAGGACGACTACGCCTCAATGGCGGAGGTACTCGACCGCCGTTTCACGAGATATGAGGAGGAAAAGGAGAGCGGCGAGGGCTTCGGCCGTCTGCCCGACCTCATTTTGTTGGACGGCGGCAGAGGGCAGGTATCCGCCGTTGAGCCGATACTCAAAAAGCACGGGCTCGAAAATATTCCGCTCTTCGGCATGGTCAAGGACGGGAGCCACCGCACGCGCGCAATAGCGAAGTCGGGCGGCGAGATAGCCTTCACATCAAAGCGCCGCGCGTTCACGCTTGTTTCGGAGATTCAGGAGGAGGTTCACCGCTTCGCCGTGACCTATCACAGGCAAAAGCACAAGGCCTCCGCGCTCTCGAGCACGCTCACCGATATCCCCGGCATCGGGCCGTCGCGCGCAAAGGCACTGCTTAGGTACTTCAAGACCGTAACCGCCATAAGAAACGCGGGAGTTGAGGAGCTTAAAAAAGTGTCCGGAATATCCGACTCCACGGCGCAAACTATATATGACGCTCTGCATCCGGAATCTTGACACGGACGCGGATAAATGTAATAATATGTATGATATTGTAGAACACCGCAGTTTGAACAGATAAATGCGATATAAAGGAACTGATGAAATGAGAGTTATAACAGGCACGGCACGCGGCAGGGTTTTGCGGACGCTCGAGGGCGAGGATGTCCGCCCGACCACCGACCGCGTCAAAGAGGCCGTTTTCAGCATAATCCAGTTTGAGATAGAGGGAAGAAGAGTATTGGACCTATTCGCAGGCTCGGGTCAGCTCGGCATTGAGGCGCTCAGCCGAGGCGCCGATTCGGCGACTTTCGTCGATATGTCAAAGGACTCCCTCGCCACGGTCAAGTACAATCTCGAGCATACGAAGCTCGGCGACCGCGCAAAGGTCATCCAGACCGACGCGCTCTCGTTTTTGAAGCTGACCAAAGACAGATTTGATATCGTTTTCATCGACCCGCCGTATGCGAGCTCGCTCGTTGCCGATTCCATGAAGCTGCTTTCAGACGCAGTGGCCGACGGCGGCTGCGCCGTTTGCGAGACTCCCGTCGATTCGGAGCTGCCCGAGAGCTTCGGCGAGCTGAAGCTCTATCGCAGCTACCGCTACGGCAAGATAAAAATCACCGTTTACCGCAAGGAGGGCAAGGACGCATGAAAATAGCCATATGTCCCGGCAGCTTCGACCCCGTCACAAAGGGTCATCTCGATATAATCAGACGCACGGCGAGTATGTTCGACAAGGTGATAGTCGTCGTCATGCACAATTATCATAAGCCCAACGTATATTTCAGCGCGATTGAGCGCGTGGAGCTTTTGAACCGCTGCGTCAAGGATCTCGACAATGTGGCGGTCGATATGCATGAGGGACTTCTCGCCGCCTATGCACAGGAAAAGGGCGCGGTTGCGATAGTCAAGGGCCTGCGAGCCGTCTCGGACTTCGACTACGAGTTCCAGCAGGCGCTGACAAATAAGAAATTGAATCCGAATATCGAGACGGTTTTCATAACCGCCAATTCGGATTATATGTACCTCTCCTCATCCGTTGTCAAGCAGGTGTGCGAGTTCGGCGGGGATATCAGCGACTTTGTCCCTTCCGAGGTACATGACGATATTGTGAAAAGAATAAGAGAGAGGAGCGCTTTGAAATGAACATAGATTCCCTGTTGGAGCAGATAGAAAATATTCTTGACAGCGGAACAAAGATAACGCTTTCCAAGAAAACCATGGTCAACGCCGAGGAAATCCGCGAATGCGTCGAGCATCTGCGCGAGATAATCCCGGAGGAGGTCGATCAGGCGAAATCGATAACCGCCAACCGCAACGAGATAATCGAGAAGGCGAAGAGCGACGCGGCTGAATCGGTTGCCCGCGCCCAGGAAAAAGCACGCATCCTCGTTGAAAAGACCGAGGCGAAGAGCGAGCAGATAATTTCGACCGCCAACGCAAATGCACAGAAAACCGTTGACAATGCAAACAAAATCGCCGAGCAGACCGTTGCAAAAGCGAACTCCGACGCGGCGGAGATAGTCGAAAAGGCTCAGCAGACCGCCAACAAGCTCATTGACGAGAACGAGATAACCGCTCAGGCGCGCGCATATGCGTCCCAGCTCAAGGTCAACTCCCAAAACGAGGCAACCGAGCGCGTCAACGCCGCGATAGCGCGAGCCGAGGAGATGCTTGCCAACGCCACCCGCCAAGCGGACGATATAGTCAAGAAAGCTACCGCGGAATCCAACGAGACTCTTGCGAGGGCGAAGAAATGGTCCGCGGATATCCGCGAGGCCGCGAGCAACTTTGCCGACAGCGTCCTGCGCAACGCGGACAAGGCTCTTGTTATGAGCATAAATGAAGTCAGAGACGCAAGGCAGAAGGTGAGCGACACATACAAGGGCGACAAGAACGCTCAGTAAGGGAGAGCTTTGAATGAAAACAGGTCATGCGGATAAGGCGCGCGAGCTTTTTAACGACGGGTACAACTGCTCCCAGGCGGTGTTCGGCGCGTTTGCGGAGGATGCGGGGCTCGATATGAAAACCGCGCTGAGATTCGCCTCTCCGTTTGGCGGAGGAATGGGCAGAATGCGCGAGGTCTGCGGCGGAGTGAGCGGAATGTTTATGGTTCTCGGGCTGTTCTTCGGCTACGACGAGCCCGACGACGCGCAGGCAAAGAAAGAGCTCTATTCATATGTCCGCGCCCTTGCGGACAAGTTTAAAGAGAGCGAGGGTTCTATAATCTGCCGCGAGCTGCTCGCGGGAGTGAAAACTCAGCCCGGCCCGAATCCCGAGGACAGAAATACCGCGGACTATAAAAAGCGCCCGTGCCCCGAGCTCGTCGCATATGCGGCGCAGCTCGTCGAGGACTTCCTGAACGAGCACGGAAAGCTTGAATAAACGCGAAAAAGCGAAAACGAGTTGAATATAACAAAGGAAGCCGGTATTTACGTTGGCTTCCTTTGTTATTTTCCGAACATGGGAGTGCCGCAAGACAAATAAACTCAGGGATTTCTCAAGCGGAGTAAGCTCAAACGGCATCGGGGATCGCTTGTTCGGACGCATTGAAGCTGCTTGTGTAGTCCGATATCTCGAGTGTGCGCTCAGATTTGTTTACGCCGATAAAAATAAAACGGTAGTCGCCGCTTTTTGTCGGGAGCGCATTGAATTCCTTTGTGTCGGCATTGTATATTAGGCACAAGTCGTATTTTCTGCCTATGGTCGATGTCGGGGTGCAGCCCTCAAGCTCGGTAGGAAGTTCGGCTTTCCAGCGGATATCTTTTTTTGCGTTTTGAACAAAGCGGTCAAAGCTTTCCTTTTCGCAGAGCACCGATGAGCGCTTTTCGTCTCCGAAAACATTTTGGGTAACACTTTTTTCGCTCCGCGGCAGCTCAACGCCTATCTGCGCGGCATAGCTTTCCGCAACGCAATTGTCGGATATGAAAGTATTTTTGAATATGGGAGTAAATGAGCCGTAAATTGCAAGGATGAGCGCAAGTATCAGACCTACGACGATATTTTTGATGTTGCGTATACCTTTTTTCCTCTGATAAATCCCGAATATGGCCGACGCTAACGGTATCGGCAAAAACAGATAGAATATCCAAAATCTATTTATCGCTTCGCTCATGGCAAAGCCGAAAGGAACCTCGGGAGTGACAGCCTCAAAGACGGCAATCGCAAAAGCCGGAGAAAGAATGGAGAGAATTATCAGCAGAGCCGATATCGTTTTTTCCTTGCCCGATGCCGCAGGCACGGTGTTTTGTACACTGATATACGGTCTGACCGCCTCATACAGCGGATCGGATTTGCGCAAAATGAAAAGCTCTGTCCCGCGCAGGAATACGGTGTGCGTTCGGTTTTCAATAACCTTTGTCACATCCTCCGGTCGCACGACAAAACGGCTTGAAAGCTCTCCGTTGCGCTTTACGGTTATAACCATTCTGTCCGCATAGAGGTCGTATTCGTATATCCTGTCTGCAACTTGTTTAAGGGAGTTCTTTTTATATGACACCGCTTGGATTGTCTGCATGATGAGGATGGCGAGCGTAAAAACAAATGCGATAAAAAAGCCCGCAGTATCTGTTCTGTTGTCACCGGCTGCCGGCAGTGCGAGTATTATGATAAAAAGTATCGCTGCAAACAGCGTTCCGAGGATACGCGGCATAACGACAAGGCGCGTGGCGGATTTTATGTCCTCCACGGTATATCTCATCTCGCCGTGCCTGTGCGGTATTGCGGCTGTGCTATGCTGATTTTCCGTCGGCTCGGACATAAGCGCATCAAACGACACATCAAAAATTTCCTTTAATGTATATATGTTATCAATGCTTGGTACGGTTTGTTCCGTTTCCCACTGGCTGACCGTTTGGCGGCTGACCGAAAGCTTGCCGGCAAGCTCTTCCTGAGACATTCCGCGTTCTTTGCGCAGAGCCTGTATTCTTGTTCCGATCGTCATGGTGGTTTCCTCCCTTTTGTGCCTCCAATTATATCAAAAAGGCTCTGTTTTAGCAAGAAAGCTGCGTTTTACATCTGTCAAGCAACGCTTGCTTTGTATAAAAATGTGAATAAAATATAAACATTTCGGAATGTGGCGAAAATTGAAGTAAAAGGGTGGATTTTCCTGTTATATTGTATAATAGCAGCAGGCAGGAGGCGATACCGTGAAAAACAGGCGCGAGGGTCTGAGAGAGAGAAAAAATGACGGCATTACATATTGCAATATGTTTTGGCTGTTCATGTTCGGCAATGTACTCGGTGTTCTGCTCGAGGGCACATGGTGCAAGCTGTGCTTCGGTCACTGGGAGACCCATGTTGTTACGATTTGGGGGCCGTTCTGCCTGATATACGGCATAGGCGCGGTGATGTTCTACATAAGCGGCGAAATCGTTCGCAGCACGGGGTTCAGGGGCGTGCTCGCACGTTTCTGTCTTATCTCCGTTGTGGCCACGGTCTTTGAGCTCGCGTGCGGACTCCTGCTCGAATACGGCATGGGCATGAAGGCGTGGGACTACTCAAAGAGCTTTCTAAACTACAAGGGTCTTATCTGCCTTAAAATGACAGTTCTCTGGGGAGTGGGCGGCGTTATCTTCGCCTATTTGGTCATCCCGAAGCTGAAAAAATTATTTGCGCGGATGCAGGGCACGGGCTGGAGAGTCGCCTGCGCCGCGGTATCGATATTCATGATAATCAACATCTCGTTTACCCTCGTCTGCATGGTGCGCTGGAGAGACCGCCGAGCGGGAATAGCCGCCACGACGCAGATAGGACAATACGCCGATAAAAAGTACGACGACGCGGCCATGGCAAAACGCTTCTGCGAATGGCACGTTATAAAAAAGTGAAGCAAAGGACTGCCCGCCTCGGCAGTCCTTTTTTAACGGAAACAGCGATAAATCGGGATTTGTGAGGGTAAAGCCGCCGTCAGGCAGACAATTTTAATATTTCAAATTGATATAATCGTATAGGGGCGGATATTATCTGCCCGTGGTTTATGCGGTAATTTGTGACTATTCACTCTGTAGGGGTCGGCGAAGCTGTGTTATGATCCCTCCGCCGAGCCGACTCCCCTGCACTGGACATGATTGCAATTCCCACGCAAGTCCCGATTTGTTAAGCTCTGTTTCGCTTCGCACGCAAGCGGCGGCGAATTGACTCGGCTTGCAAAACCGAAATTTTTACCCGTTCCCTCGTTTTTTAAACAAAGCAACCGGCCGCGGCAGATGCCCGTCGCGGCCGGTTTATGTTATATAATATAATCTTTGTATCTCTCGAGGAGCTTTGCGTCCGCGGTGACGGTCATTTTGAGTCCGTCTGGGCGGTATTCCTCGCGGTCGAGCGCGCCCTTTTCGCGAAGGAGCGCGGCGTCGGAGCCCATGGAATACGGAAGCAGCAGCGTGACCTTTTTGCGCGTCGGGGGCAGAGCCCTGACCATCTCGTTTAACAGTCCGTCAAGCCCCTCGCCCGTGAGCGCGGATATCTTGACGCTGTGCAGTCCCGCCGAGAGCCACGATAAATCGGGCGCGGCGTCGCACTTGTTGAACACTGCGATTATCGGCTTGCCCTTGCAGCCGAGCTCTTCGAGAAGTCTGTTCGTGACCTCAAGGTGCTCCGCGCAGTCGGGCGACGATGCGTCGCAGACGTTTAATATCAGCGTCGCGCTTGCGGCCTCCTCGAGTGTCGATTTGAACGCCTCGACAAGCCCGTGCGGCAGGCGGCGGATGAAGCCGACCGTGTCTATGAGCATGACCCTTCTGCCGTCCGGCAGAGTCAGAGCGCGGGAGGTGGGGTCGAGCGTTGCGAAGAGCTTGTCCTCAGCAAGTACGCCCGCCTGAGTCAGCGTGTTCATCAGCGTCGATTTTCCGGAGCCGGACGCGCCGACAATCGAGACGAACTCTCCCTCCTTCACGTCCAGATCAATCCCATGCAGAATTTCCAGCTCGTTCGGCTGCCCGATATAGAAGCGTTTGACAATGCCGCGCATCCGGATCAGCTGTCTGCTGCTCATTGATACGCCTCCATCTGTGCCATCATGTCCTCCAGACCGGTAGCCTGCGCCAGCGTAACCGTCTTTCCGATGTACGAAAGGTACGACTTGGCGTCGGTGATAACACGAAGCCCTTCTTCCACACCGGTTCCCGACACCGCGATGTCCAGATCGTCGTCCAGCCCCGTCGTCACGGGAAGCTTTTCCACCAGATATGTTTCCTTCTCCTGCGTCCGCAGCACAAGAATGCAGCTCTGCCCGGCTTCATCGGTAAAGACCGCCTCATACGGAACCGCCAGCACATGCGCCTGGCGGGCAATGATATAGCTCAGCCGCGCCTCCATGCCGATGCGAAGCCCGGATTCCGCGCTGTCCACGCTGACTTCGGCTTCAAACGACGGGTCATTGGACGCTTCGGTGTCGCCCAGCTGGTTCTTTTTCGCCGTGGGCGCGATAGTCGTGAGTGTGCCGGGAATGACCGAATCGCCCGTCGCGTCGGATTTGATTTCGACCGTCATGCCGGTCTTCACATCACCCAGATCATAGCCCTTGACACTGGTAGAGATGACGAGATGGTCGGTGTCTTCAATCACGAACAGAAGCCCCGAGCCGCTCGAGCCGACGCTGGCATAGACGGCGG
>OICR01000555.1_pt1 | contig 16178 bp, 16 predicted proteins | sample 1581321 | NCBI WGS metagenome assembly OICR01 (sample SAMEA3882557, study PRJEB24775) | human gut metagenome | biome: human-associated habitat; feature: intestine environment; material: feces | place: Netherlands | collected 2009/2010
GCCGCCGGGCCTGCCGGTTCCGCCGGGGTGCAGCCCGTCAGCACCAGCAGCAGGGCCAGAACTATCCCCGCCCGCCGCCTCATACCGGCCCCTCCAGGGCCACCGCCTGCATCCCCAGCTCCCGGTGCCGCTGCCACACCGTCTCCCGGGGCCAGGCCGCCATGCCCCGGTCCTTCCAGGGGTCGCAGCAGATATAGTGCTCCCGGTCGTATCCCGCCAGCACCACGCAGTGCTCGTTGGAGATCCACATGAAGGGCTCGCCTCCCGGCTCCAGACGGTACCAGGGCCCGTTGACGGTGGGGCGCAGGTCGATGCTGACCCACAGCAACACCGGCAGGTCCCGGTCGATGTATCGGCGGCACAGATAGCCCAGCTCCGCGCCGGTCTCGTTTTTGACCCGGTATGTCCCGGCCCCGTCCCGGGACTTAGCCTCCAGAAACCGGGACAATCCGGTCTGTACCGCGCTGGCCCAGCAGCCCAGGGCCTCCGGGTCGTGGGGGTCCCCCACAAAGGCCCGGCGGGGGTCCGGCCCGTGGCGGACGCCGTTCTCGTCCCGATAAAACCGGCCCCGGGGCAGCCACTCCCGGGCAAACTCCTCCGCCGTCACGGAGAAGCCCAGGTATTGCAGCACCATGGCGGCGCTGACGCTTTCGCAGCCGGTGGGCAGGTCCTGCCCCTGGCCGATAAAGGGCACCGGAAGCCGCTTCATACCGCCTCCCCTGCCCGCCGCCGGGAAAGCCGGTTCAGCAGGAACACCTGCCCCGTTACCAGTGCAGCCCCGATGGCCAGGGGCACCCAGGGATTTCCCAGCGCCGGGGCCAGCAGATAGCACACCGTGCAGTCGGCGGCAACTGCCAGGCCGTACCACAGCTGGGTGTTCACATGGGCCATGTGGTCGCAGCCGGCTCCGGTGGAGCTCATGATGGAGGTGTCGGAGATGGGGGAGCAGTGATCCCCCATGACGGCCCCGGCGCACACCGCCGCCACCGCCATGGGCAGCAGCGGACTTCCGGCAAACACCGGCACCGCCACGGGAATGAGAATGCCCATGGTGCCCCAGCTGGTGCCGGTGGCAAAGGCCAGCACCCCGCCCACCAGAAACAGGGCCAGGGGGAACAGGGCCGTCAGGGTTTCCCGGCCGTCAAACAGCTCCCGGACAAAGGCCGCCGTGTCCAGCCGGGCGGCAAAGGACTTCAGCCCCCAGGCGAAGGTCAGCACCAGCAGCGCCGGGGTGATGAGCTTGAATCCGTCCAGAAAGCCCTCCACAAACCCGGAAAAGCTCATAACCCCCCGGGGGATATACAGCAGGGCCATCACCAGCAGGGTGACGGAGCAGCCGAAGCACAGGGCCATGGGGGCGTCGGTGTTGGCAAAGACGTTGGAGGCCGTCAGGGCCAGGCCCGCCTCCCGGCAGCTGCGGCGGCCCAGCACCGCCATGCCCCACACCACCGCGACGATCAGGCACGCCGTGGGCAGCAGCAGGTCCACCGCCCGGCCCCGGGGGCGGTCCCGGCCCTCCGGCGCAGTCTCGGGCCGGGGCGGCTCCTGCCGGATGGCCAGCTGCTCCCGGCGGTACATGGGGCCGAAGTCCCGGCCCGTCAGGGCCACCAGAAACACCAGCCACAGCATCAGCAGGGCATAGAAATTATACGGTATGGCCTGAATAAACAGGGCGAAGCCGTTGACATGGCTGTAATCCGCCGGGATGTACGACGACACGGCGGCGGCCCAGGAGCTGATGGGGGCCAGGATGCACACCGGGGCGGCGGTGGCGTCGATGATAAAGGACAGCTTCTCCCGGGAGACCCGGCAGCGGTCGGTGATGGGCTGCATGATGGCCCCCACCGTCAGGCAGTTGAAATAGTCGTCCAGGAAGATCAGGCAGCCCAGGCCCGCCGTGGCCGTTACCGCCCCCCGGCGGGACCGCACCCGGCGGGAGGCCCACTCCCCGAAGGCCCGGGAGCCGCCGGACCGGGCAAACAGCACCACAATGGCCCCCAGCAGCACGTCAAAGAAGAAGATCTTCAGGTCGATGCCCTCCATCAGGGTCAGGAACAGGGTCTCAAAGCTGCGCCAGGGGGCAAAGCCCTCCGTCAGCAGTGCTCCCACCACGCACCCGGCCAGCAGGGAGGAATACACCTCCTTGGTGGCAAAGGCCAGCACAATGGCCACCGCCGGAGGCAGCAGCGCCCAGCCGGTGGCCGCAAAAGAGGCCGGGCCGCCGCGATCGGCAAAGGAGACGGCGCACAGCAGCACCAGCGCCGCCGCCAGCACCGCCCCCCGCCTGCGGAAGGTTCGTTTCATGGTCAATATCCTCGCTTTCCCCATAAGTCGGCGCCCCGGCGGGGCAGGCCGCTTACTATGAGTGTATGCGGGAGTATGACAGGGATATTTCCGGGACATGCACCGTCCGTCCCCCAGGTGCATTTGACTTTTTACATAAATTTTCCTGGCGTTTCTTGTAAAAATCGTTGGTTTTTTGGAAGCCTATTGACACGGCCCGGTAAAGTTCATATAATCATTTATAGATTTGTCGGACATAGAACAAATGACAAAGTTTGAACAATCTTGGAGGGAACCGTAATATGAAGCACGGAAGATCAATTGTCGCTGCGCTGTTGGGAACTGCCCTGCTCATCGGCAGTCTGTCCGGCTGCGGCAGCACCGAGCCGTCCGGTGGAAGCGACGGCGAATATCAGAAAATCAACCTGTCCATGGCGGTCAACGGAACCGACACCCAGATTGACTCGCTGGTGGCCCACCACTTTGCCGATCTGGTGGAGGAGCGCTCCGGCGGCAACGTGGTGATCGACGTATTCTCCAACGACACCCTGGCCGGCGGCAACAGCACCAAGGGCGTGGAGTACATCGCCGTGGGCGGCTCCGACCTGGGCGCTTACGCCACCTGCGTGCTGGCCAACCTGGAGCCGAAGATGTCCGTGGCCACCCTGCCCTGGTCCTTCACCTCCTATCAGCAGGCCCGCCAGGTCATCGACACCACCGGCGGCGCTTACTATGCCAAGCTGCTGGAGGCCAAGGGCATCACCTATCTGGGCTCCTTCCACAACGGCTTCCGCCAGCTGACCAACAGCAAGCATCCGGTGACCAAGCCCGAGGACCTGAAGGATCTGAAGATCCGCGTGCCCGGTTCGGCGGTGTATATGGGCGTGTTCAATGCCCTGGGCGCAAGCCCCACGGCCATGAGCTGGAGCGAGGTGTTCACCGCCATCCAGCAGAAGACCATCGACGGCCAGGAGAACGGCTGCTCCGTGACCAAGTCCGCCAAGATGGACGAGATCCAGCAGTATATGACCATCTGGAACTACAGCTATGAGAACGACCTGTTTGTGGCCAACAGCCGGGTTTGGGAAAGCCTGGACGAGAACACCCGGCAGCTGCTGCAGGAGTGCGCCGCGGAGTCCTGCGAGTGGGGCCGCGACCACCTGGAGGCCGAGGAGGACCAGCTGATCCAGGGCTTCATGGACAGCGGCATGCAGGTGGATATCCTGACCGAGGACCAGCTGCAGGCGTTCAAGGATGCCGTGGCCGGCGTCACGGCTGAGCTGAAGACGGAATACGGTGAGGACGCCTGCGCCGCCTTCGGGATCAACTAAGGAGGGGCCAACATGTTTGAGAAAATCGAAAAATTCGTCGCCTGCGCGTGCGTGGCGGTTATGGCGGTGCTGGTGTTTGCCAACGTCGTGGCCCGCTTTGTGTTCAAGCACTCGCTGGCTGTGTCCGACGAGATGTCCACCTATCTGTTTGTGCTGATGAGCTTCATGGGCACGGCCATCGCCGCCCGGCGGAAGGCCCACCTGGGCCTGTCTATCGTGACGGACCGGGTCAGCCCCAAGGCCCGCATCATCATCCAGATGACCGTTTATGCGATTTCCGCTCTGTTCTGCCTGCTGATCGTGGTCACCGGCGTGCAGATGGTTATCAGCCAGTATCGGCTGGGTCAGGAAACGGCCAACATGCAGTGGCCTGAGTGGATCTATGGTTCGTTTGTACCCGTGGGCGCGGCCTTCGCCGCCATTGCGTTCCTGCAGACCATGGTGCAGATGTATAAAGACTATCGGGCAGAGGAGGGCAAATAAATGGTCGGTATCGTATTACTGGGTGTCTTTGTGCTGCTGCTGGCCTTCGGCGCACCCATCGCCGTCTGCCTGGGCATGTCCAGCGTAGGCGCTATCCTGGTGCAGGGCGCAGGCAAACCCCTGGACGCCATCATGAGCGTGCTTCCCCGTCTGTGCTCCTCGGCCAGCAGTAAGTTCGTCCTGCTGGCGATCCCGTTCTTCATCCTCTCCGGCAACGTGATGGAGAAGGCCGGTATCTCCGGCCGCCTCATCAACCTGGCGGAAAAGTGCCTGGGCCACATCCGCGGCGGCATGGCCATGGTCTGCGTGGTGGTGTCCTGCTTCTTCGCGGCCATCTCCGGCTCCGGTCCGGCCACCGTGGCGGCCCTGGGCCTGATTATGATCCCCGCTCTGAAGAAGGCGGGCTATTCCCCGGCCTTTGCCTGCGCTCTGATGGCCGCCGGCGGCGCCATTGGCGTGGTTATCCCCCCGTCCATCACCTTCGTGGTGTACGGCTCCATCGCTGACGCCTCCATCACCGACCTGTTCAAGGCCGGCGTCATCCCCGGCCTGCTGATGGGCCTGGGCCTGATCGTGGCCGCCCTGTTCGTGGGCCGCAAGGCCAACCTGACGGTGCAGCCCAAGGCCTCCGGCAAGGAACGGCTGAAGGCCTTCAAGGATGCCTTCTGGGGCCTGCTGATGCCCGTGATCATCCTGGGCGGTATCTATGGCAGCATCTTCACCCCCACCGAGGCCGCCGCTGTCTCCGTGTTCTATGGCCTGATCGTGGGCGTGTTCATCTATCGCGAGATCAACTGGAAGAAGATGAAGGACATCCTCATCGACTCCTGCTCCACCACCGCCACGGTTATGTTCATCACCATGGGCGCCACCCTGTTCGGCTATGTCCTGACCCGGGCAAGACTGGATCTGGCCATTGAGAACTTCATGCTCACCGTTACCAACGGCAACACGGTTATCTTCTTCATCATCGTCAACGTGGTGCTGCTGATCGCCGGCTGCTTCCTGGACTCCACCTCCGCTCTGTACATCTTCACCCCGCTGTTTGCCCCCGTTGCGGTGCAGCTGGGCATTGACCCCATCCACCTGGGCACCGTTATGATCGTGAACCTGGCCATCGGCCTGTTCACCCCGCCGGTGGGCGTCAACCTGTATGTGGCCTGCGGCATCGGAGATATCAAGATCGAGGAGATCACCAAGGGCATTGTCCCGTGCCTCATCGCCGAGCTGGCGGTGCTGCTGCTGATCACCTACGTTCCCGCAATTTCCACATTCCTCATTCACTAACGCTTCCTTTCTCTCTCCACACACACAGCTTTCTATCCCACGCATGCAGCACCGGGCGGATTTCATCCGCCCGGTGCTGCATTTTCTTATTCCGCCGCCCCATATCCGTCCAGATTTCGGTCAATTTCCATAAAAAACATGCAAAGAATTAGGCAAAAGAGAAAAATCCAAAAAAGCTCTTGACTTTGTCAGACAAAACGCTATACTGTAATTGTCATTTGTCCGACATTAAACAAATCAGAGCATTCCGAAAATTTTCAATGAGGTGATTTTTGTGAAAGATATCTCCATGCAAGAGCTGAAAAACACCGCCACGCAGATGCGTATGAAGGTCATCGACATGATCTACAAGGCCCAGTCCGGTCATCCCGGCGGATCCCTGTCTGCGGCAGATTTTGTCACCGCCTGCTACTTCAAATACATGAACCTGGACCCCAAGAACCCCCGCTGGGAGGACCGGGACCGCATGGTGCTCTCCAAGGGCCATGTCTGCCCCATCCAGTATGCCTGCCTGGCTACCGTGGGCTTCTTCCCCGAGTCCGTGCTGGATACCCTGCGCAAGGAGGGCTCCATGCTTCAGGGTCACCCCTCCATGAACCGCTGCCCCGGCATCGACATCTCCACCGGCTCCCTGGGTCAGGGTCTTGCCTGCGCCGCCGGTATGGCTCTGGCCGGTAAGCTGGACCACAAGGACTACAAGGTCTTCTGCGTGGTGGGCGACGGCGAGGCCCAGGAGGGCGAGATCTGGGAGGCTGCCAACACCGCTCACAAGTACGGTCTGGACAACCTGATCGTTTTCGTGGATAACAACAATCTGCAGCTGGACGGCACCTGCGACGAGATCATGCCCAACGGCGACCTGGGCGAGAAGTTCCGTGCCTTCGGCTGGGAGGTCCTGGAGCTCGACGGCCACAGCATGGAGGAGATCACCGCCTCCATCGACAAGTGCTATGCCTCCCAGAACGGCAAGCCCAAGTGCCTGTATGCCCACACCGTCAAGGGCAAGGGCGTTTCCTTCATGGAAAACCAGTGCGGCTGGCACGGCGTTGCCCCCAACGATGAGCAGTATAAGCAGGCCATGGCTGAGCTGGAAGCCCAGCTGATCCACTAAGCAAGGAGGAAAGAGCAATGAGCGAAAAGAAAAAGATCGCTACCCGCGAAGGCTTCGGCAAGGAGATCGTGGCCCTGGGCAAGGAAAACCCTGACATTCTGGTGGTGGATATTGATATCGGCAAGAGCTGCAAGACCGGCGACTTCCGCAAGGAGCTGCCCCAGCAGTATCTGAACGTGGGCATCGCCGAGCAGAACGGCGCAGGCCTGGCTGCGGGTCTTGCCACCTGCGGCAAGGTCCCCTTCGTGGTCACCTACGCCGTGTTCGGCTCCCTGCGTATGTGCGAAATGATCCGCCAGGAGGTCTGCTATCCCAACCTGAACGTGAAGATCGCCTGCTCCCACGGCGGCGTGACCCCCGCCAACGACGGCGCCTCCCACCAGTCCATCGAGGACATGGGTGTGCTGCGCACCATCCCCAACATGACCGTGATCATGCCGGCGGACTATAACGCCGCCCGCAAGCTGGTCCGCCAGGCCGCCGAGACCTACGGCCCCATGTATCTGCGCTTCACCCGTGACGCCGTGCCCCAGATCTATGACGAGGACGTGGAGTTCACCATCGGCAAGGCCCACCAGATTCAGGACGGCAAGGACGTGGCCATCATCGCCAACGGCGACACCGTGTGCCTGGCCATCGAGGCCGCCAAGGTCCTGGCCGGTAAGGGCATCTCCGCCCGCGTGCTGGATATGCACACCATCAAGCCCCTGGACGTGGAGGCCGTCACCGCCGCCATCAACGACATCGGCAAGGTCATCACCGTGGAGGACCACAACATCATCAACGGCCTGGGCTCCGCCGTGTGCGAGGTAGCCGCCGAGATGGGCAAGGGCCTTGTCAAGCGCGTGGGTATCCGGGATCAGTTCGGTCAGTCCGCCCCCTATGAGCGCCTGCTGGCCATGAACGGCGTGACCGTTGAGGACATCGTGGCCATCGCCGAGAGCATGAACGCCTAACATCGGAAAAATCAGGAGGTTATCATTATGAGAATCGGTTTTGTTGGCTGCGGCGCCATCGGCAGCTGCTATGCAAGCTATCTGTCCCGGAAGCATGAGGTCTGCGTGCTGGATACCTATGCCCCGGTGATTGAATCCATCAAGAAGAACGGCATTCTCCTGGACGAGTGCGCCCCCGGCAGCGGCACCGGCGAGACCGTGTCCTTCCGCCCGGCCATGGCCACCACCGACCCCAAGGAGATCGGCGTGGTGGACCTGCTGATCGTGTTCGTGCACTATCAGTATCTGGAGGCCGCCGTGCGCAACGCTCTGCCCATGATCGACCGGCACACCATGATCCTGTGCCTGCAGAACGGCCTGGGCAACTATGACGAGATCGCCAAGGTGGTTCCCGAGGAGCAGATCATCATCGGCAACACCGCCTTCGGCGCCACCCCCATGGAGCCCGGCCATGTGAAGCACACCGGCACCGGTGTGACCAACATGGGCTCCCTGAAGGCCCCCAAGGAGAACGTGGAGCGCATGGCCGAGGCCCTGCGCGAGGCCGGCCTGGAGGTCTGCGTCCACGAGAACGTCATGAACGCCATCTGGCACAAGCTGCTGGCCAACGTGGCCATCAACGGCATGAGCGCCCTGCTGGAGACCAAGAACGGCTTTGTGGACGGCAACCAGTATGCCCACGAGGCCGCCCGGATGCTGGTGGAGGAGGCCATCACCGTGGCCAACGCCTGCGGCTGCACCCTGGACCACGACGCCGAGCTGGAGCACGCCTATGAGGTGTCCCGCATGACCGACGAGACCATCAGCTCCATGGTGCAGGACGTGACCCATCACCGGGAGACCGAGATCCGCATCATCACCGGCGCTGTGTGCCGCCTGGGCCGGGAGCACGGCATCGCCACTCCCTGCAACGACCTGATGCTGCAGCTGGTGCTGGCCAAGCAGTCCATCTATCTGGGCCGCTGACAAAAATTACACAGTCAAACACATCTTCTTTTACCCTTTTCCCCTCCGAAAGCAGCGGACGGCAGCTTTTGTCTGCCGTCCGCTGCGCGTTTTGATGTCTTGGTGAAACTTTTACTTGACGGTATTCAAACTTTGTACTATGTTATACATATGTTATAGAGTTAACAGTCCCATAAAGGAGCGATTTATATGAGTGATACCCCCGGCTATGTGAAAAATCTGAAGAAGGAGTCGGTGGTGCAGAGCGTCATCAACTGCCTGACCGATGCCATGCGCAATAAACAGCTCAAGCCCGGAGACCGCATTCCGCCGGAGCCGGAGCTGGCCGCCTCCATGGGCGTGGCCCGCAGCTCCGTGCGGGAGGCCATCAAAATTCTCACCTATCTGGGCGTGCTGGAGAGCAAGCGCTCCGAGGGGACCTTCGTTTGCAGCGGCTTTCAGGAGAGCATGATCGACCCCATGATCTATGGCATGATCCTGAACCAGGACTCCTTTGACAACCTGATGGAGCTGCGCGAGATGGTAGAGGCCGGCATCATGCGCCTGGCCAGCGCCAAGTATAATGAGGAGGACGGCCGGGTGCTGGAGCAGCTCCTGGACCAGATGCGCGGCATCGTCCGCGGCGATGGCCAGGACAAGGTGGAGCGCTTTTTCGCCGTGGACAACCAGTTCCACGACATGGTGTCCCAGATGGGAAAGAACCCCCTGGCCGACAAGATCAGCCGGGTGGTGCGCACCCTGACCCACGCCGTCCGGTATGAAACGGTCAGCACCATGATCAACACCGGCCGGGGCGAGGAGCTGCTGGAGGCCCACAGCGACCTGTTCGAGACCCTGCGCAGCCGCCGCCAGGACAACGTGGAGGAGATCGTCCGGGCCACCTATTTCAAAGCGGCCCTGTATGGCCAGGAGAAGAACTGAATTCCATAAAAAAATCTCAAAGGGCCAAAGCCCTTTGAGATTTTTTTCTTATTCCGGCAGGCCCTGCCGCATTTCCCGACAGGCGGCGTTGGTGATGAATACCGAGCCCGGGCGCAGGGGGTCCAGGAAGGAGCCGTCCAGCCGGACGGCGACACCTCCGGCCTCCTGGGCGATCAAAGACCCGGCGGCATAGTCCCAGGGAGACAGTCGGCACTCGAAGAAGATCTCCGCCCGGCCGCAGGCCACCATGCAGCAGTCCAGGGCCGCTGAGGCAAACCGCCGGTAGTCCAGGCACCGGTCATACAGGTGCCGCAGGATGGCAAAGTGCCGGTCGGTATAGCTGCGGTCATAGATGGTGGAGCCGCAGGCCACAATGGCGTGGGCGGCGTCCCGGGAGCTGGCGCGGATGGGCGCGCCGTTGAGGGTGGCCCCGCAGCCCCTTTGAGCGGCGAACAGCTCGCCCACAAAGGGGTTATACACCACGCCGTACTCCGTCTGCCCGTTGTGGACCAGGGCCACGGACACGCTGCTGCAATTCATGCGGCGGGTGAAATTGGTGGTGCCGTCGATGGGGTCCACCACAAAAATCCAGGGGTGGGTCAGAGCGGGCCGCTCCCCCTCCTCGCCGAAAAACTCCGCCTCCGGCAGCAGCTTCAGCAGCTCCTGCCGCAAAAACACCTGCACGGCCTCGTCATATTGGGTCACCAGGTCTGCCGGGCCGTGCTTCTCCCGGGTGACGTTCTGAATGTCGTGGGCGGAGAGGACAATGTCCCCCGCCCGGCGCACAATGTCGATGATCTGCTCCAGCATACTTAGCTCCTTCTGACGATCTGCCCGGCCATGACACCGGTGTATTGGCCGCCGTCGATGACCGGCTGTCCGGCCACCAGCACGGTGTCCAGCCCCTCCGCCATGCGGCAGGGGTCCTGATACGTCCCCGGCTCCCGCAGGTCCTCCGGGGCAAACACGTTGATATCCGCCTGGGCCCCGGGGGTCAGCACGCCCCGGTCCTTCATGCCCAGCACCGCCGCCGGGCGGCCCGTCATCTTGTGGATGGCCGCCTCCGGCGTCAGGTCGCCCCGCTCCCGGACGAACCGGGTCAGCAGGTGGACAAAGGTGCCGTATACCCGGGGATGGGGCTGGCCCTCCGTGGGATAGGTGGAGTCGGAGATCAGGTTGGAGAAGGGATCTTGCAGAATGGCGGCAATGTCCTCCTCGTGGGCCATGAAGTCGATCATGGTGATCTCCCCCTGCTCCCGCACCAGCAGGTCGCAGCAGCAGGTCAGGGGGTCCTGGCCCGTCAGCTCCGCGATCTGCTGCAGGCTCATGCCCTGATAGGGGTGATCCTCCGGGCAGTGGAGACTGGTGAGAAAAATGCCGTCCCAGCCCGCCAGCTTGGCGATGTCGTCAAAGCCATCGCCGCTTTCGATGCGCCGGGCCAGCAGCTTCCGCTGGTCCGGGTCCTGCAGGCGGCGGACAATGGCCTCTATGCCCCCGGCCAGAAACTCCGGCGGCAGGATGTGCAGCAGCTGGGTGGACCCGGCGGTGTAGGGATACACGTCGCAGGACAGGTCCAGCCCCTCCTGCCTGGCCCGGTCCAGCAGAGCCAGCACCTGGGGGATCTTGCGGTTCCAGTTGTCCCGGCCCATGGCCTTCAGGTGGGAGATATGCACCGGGGCCTTCAGGGCCCGGGCCACCTCCACCATCTCCCGGGCGGCCTCCACCACGCCGCCGCCCTCCTGGCGCATGTGCACGGTGATGGGGATGCTCTGCCCCGCCAGCGGGGCCAGGGCCCGGATCAGCTCGTCGGTGGTATAGAAGCACTCCGGCGCATAGCCCAGGCCCAGGGACACGCCCAGGGCCCCGTCGGCCAAAGCCCCCTCCAGCCGCCGGTGAATGGCGGCGTAGTGCTCCGGCTCCAGGCGCTGCACCTGATACCCGGCCACGCTGGCCCGGATGGTACCGGCTCCCGCCAGCATCCCCGTGTGCAGGGGGGCTGCGGGCTGGGCGGCGAAATACTCCGCCAGGGTCTCCCGGGCCGCCTCCGGCGGCACCCGGCCGCAGATGGGCTCCAGATATGAGGTGATGGCCGGCAGGTTCTCCGGCCCCACCGGGGCGCAGGACAGGCCGCAGTTGCCGTTGACGATGGTGGTGAGCCCCTGGCGCAGCTCCAGCTCCCCGAAGCCCGGCCGGAAGGCCGCGGCATCGGCGTGGCGGTGGATGTCGATGAAGCCGGGAGTTACCCATTTGCCCCGGGCGTCGATGACCCGGGCGGCCCGGGCGGCGGGCAGCGGCTCCACGGCGGCGATTCTGCCGCCGGACACCGCCACGTCCGCCTGGATGCCGGGGCGGCCGGCGCCGTCATAGACGGTTCCGCCCCGGATGATGAGATCAAACATGAGATTCCCTTCTTTTGCGCGATTATTTCTTCCCGCCCGCAGGCAGGGTCACGATGAATCGGGTGGAGCGCCGGTCGCTTTCGCAGCGGATGGTTCCCTTGTGCTCCCGGACGATGGCCTGGGCGATGGACAGCCCCAGGCCGAAGCCCCCCTGGGTGCGGCTGCCGTCGGGCCGCCGTTTTCCACCGTCAGCACGGCCTTTCGCTCCGCCTGGGTCAGGGTCATGTACACCCCGGCCCCCTGGGAGGCGTATTTGATGGCGTTGTCCAGCAGGACCCCCGCCACCTGTTGCAGCTGGTCCCGGCTGCCGGTAACGGTGATGCCCTCGTCGATGTCATAGCTCAGCTGCCGCCCGGCCTCGAAGGCCACCGGCTCGAACCGCAGCGCCGTGTCCACCACGGCATCGGACAGGTCCACCGGGATCATGGCGGCCTTCAGCCGCCCGTCGTCGGCCCGGGACAGGGTCAGCATATCCTCCACCAGCCGCTTCATCCGCCGGCCGGACCAGCGGATGTTGTCCACATACGGCTGCTGGTCCGGCTGGACCGCCGTCTGCTGCATCAGGTCCGCCGAGGACAGGATCACCGTCAGGGGTGTTTTCAGCTCATGGGACGCGTCGGACAAAAACCGCCGCTGCTGGTCCAAAGACCGGGCCACCGGCCGGGCGGCAAGGCCCGCCAGCAGATAGCTGCACCCCAGCAGCACCGCCAGGGCCGCTACGCCTACAATCAGGCACATTTTCACCACCGCCCGGAGGGTGGCGTCCTCCTGGGCGGCGTCGGTGAAGGCGATGCGGGTATACAGGGGGCCGTCGGCCCGGAGATACCGCAGATGATAGCTGCGCAGGATGCCGGAGGAATCCCCCTGCTCCAGGCAGGCGGTGACGATCTCCGCCATGGCATCCTGGTCATCCAGCCGGTAATAGCTGCTGCCGGACAGGCGCACGGTGCCGCTGGGGTACACGTCCGCCACAAAGCAGGGGGCGGCGGACTCCTCCCCGGGCAGGGACGCATCATACCGCCCGGTCTGGACCACCTGCATGAGCCGCTGGTTCACGGTGCGCTCCACGGCGGCCCGGCTGGACACCAGCACCCCCACGAACACCGCCAGCAGCACCGCCGTCACCATGGCCATGTTGATGGCCACGATCTTCCAGCGAAGGCGGCGGATCATGCCTCCACCTCCAGGAAATACCCCACCATCCGCCGGGTGCGGATGGTGACGGCGGAGTGCAGATGGGTCAGCTTCCGCCGCAGGAAGCTGATATACACCTCCACGTTGTTGTCCTCGGCGTCGGAGTCATAGCCCCACACCTTCAGCAGCAGCTGCTCCTTGGGCACCACCCGGCCCTGGCTGCGCAGCAGCAGCTCCAGCATGTCGTATTCCCGGCGGCTCAGCCGCAAGGACCGCTCCCCGCAGGACAGCTGAAAGGTCCCCGGCTCCAGCCGCAGATCCCCGAAGGTGATGGCGTCGTCGGTCCGGGCGTCGCCGCCGCCCCGCCGCAGCAGGGAGCGCACGCAGGCCAGCAGCTCCTCCGGCTCAAAGGGCTTGGTGAGATAATAGTCCGCCCCGCAGTCCAGTCCCTGGACCCGGTCGGACAGGTCGCTGCGGGCCGTCAGCATCAGCACCGGCACGGCGTGGCCCCCGGCGCGCAGCTTCCGCAGCAGGGTGAACCCGTCCATCCCCGGCAGCATGGCGTCCAGCAGGATCAGGTCATACAGGTCCGTGGAGGCGTTGTCATAGCCGGACACGCCGTCGCTGCTGACGTCCACGGTGTACCCCTGCCGCCGCAGCAGCTCCGCCAGGTTCCGGGCCAGGCGCTTTTCATCCTCGATCACAAGCAGCCGCATGGGGCGCCTCCTTCTTTATGCCAGGCCCGTCTGGGCCAGGGCCAGCAGCGGGGCCAGGGCCTCCGCGCTCATCAGATAAATGGTGTCGTCATCGGAAACGGTGACGCAGTAGCCTGCGCCCCGCTGGCCCCCCACCGTCAGGGTGAAGCTGTGCTGCACCCCGTTATGGGTATACTCCGCCGTCAGAACTGCACCCGGCTGGTCCAGCCCGCACAGGGCCGCCGCCCCGGCGCTGGGCCGCCAGTCCACACAGGCCGCCAGGTGCATATCCCCCAGCCAGGCAGTCAGGTCTGCCAGCTGATCCGTTACATCCCGGCCATCGGCGGTCCAGGCCCCCTCCGCAGGAGTCAGGGGCAGGGTGCTCTCTCCGGCGGTGACGGTCAGGGAGGTGACGTTCTCCGCCGTCAGCTGCGGAAGCTCCGGCAGGGCCATCATGTCATAGATGCTGCGGCCGATCTGACCCAGCAGGTCCGGCACGGCATACACCGTGGCCTCGGCCCCCTCCCGGTATACATACACGCTGCCGTCGGACTCGCTGCCCAGGCGATAGGTGACGGACTCGCCCTTGCTGTCGGTGACGGTGACGTATTTGGTGGGGCTGTCCAGGCCGTAATCCGCCAGCTGGGCGGAGTTGGTGACCGGAGGCAGGTGCTCAATGCCCTGCACCGTCTCCAGCAGGGTCAGGGCATAGCTCTCGTCCAGGGGGAAGGTCTTGTCGTCGGCCCACAGCCAGTGTCCGTCCTCCTCCCGGCTGAAGCGCAGGGTGGTGGAGCCGTTGCTGCACACCAGCCGCACTGGCACCGTCTCCTCCTCCTGGGGGACGTCCGGGTTCTCCGGCTGGGTGGGCTGCTCCTTTTGGCCGCAGCCCGCCAGGGCCAGCAGCATCAGCGCCAGCAGCAGGGCGCACAGGTTCCGTATCTTCATGGCAAATCTCCTTTGATCGTGTATCACCGCTCCAGGCCCAGCAGGGCCATAACGGCCTCCTCCCGGGCCCGCATCTGCTCCTTCATAGGTCCCTCGTCCAGGTGGTCATAGCCCAGCAGGTGCAGCACCGAGTGGGTCACCAGGTACGCCAGCTCCCGCCGCCGGGAGTGGCCGAACTCCTTGGCCTGGGCCGCCACCCGCTCCATGGACAGCACCATGTCCCCCAGGGGGATCAGTCCCGTGCCGGGGTCGGCGTCCTCCGGCCCCGGATGCTCCCCGGGGGCCAAGTCAAATTCCGGAAAGCTCAGCACGTCCGTGGGCCTGTCCACCTGCCGCATATCCAGGTTGATGCGGTGGATGCCCTCGTCGTCGGTCAGCAGCACGTCCACCTCGCAGGGGGCCGTGACCCCCTCCGCCGCCAGGGCTGTGCGGATGGTGCGGCGGATCAGGGCGCAGTTGGCATCGCCGGCGGCGCCGGGCACGTCGGCGGTAACGGGGATATAGTGGGTCTTTCTCATCTCTTTTTCTCCTCAAACCGGGCATAGGCCTCGATGATGCGCTGGACCATCACATGCCGCACCACGTCGGCCTTCCCCAGCTGGCAGATGGACACGCCCTCCACCCCCTTCAGGACCTTCATGGCCTCCTTCAGGCCGCTGGGCTTGTCCCCGGGCAGGTCGATCTGGGTAATGTCGCCGGTGATGACCACCTTGGAGCCGAAGCCCATCCGGGTCAGGAACATCTTCATCTGCTCCCGACTGGTGTTCTGGGCCTCGTCCAGGATGATGAAGCTGTCGTCCAGGGTCCGGCCCCGCATATAGGCCAGAGGGGCTACCTCGATGTTGCCCCGCTCCAGATATTTCTGATACGTCTCCGCCCCCAGCATGTCAAACAGGGCGTCATACAGTGGGCGCAGGTAGGGGTCGACCTTGCTCTGCAGGTCGCCGGGCAAAAAACCCAGCTTCTCCCCCGCTTCCACCGCGGGCCTTGTGAGGATGATTCGGCTGACTTCCTTGTTTTTGTATGCAAGCACGGCCATTGCAACCGCAAGATATGTTTTGCCCGTGCCCGCAGGACCCACTCCGAAAACGACTGTGTTGTGTTTCAGTGCGTTTATGTAACGCTTCTGCCCCAGTGTTTTGCACTTTATCTGCTTACCTTTGCTTGTGAATGCAATGACATCATCCGCAAGCTCAAGAATCAACTCCGAATTGCCTTCCCGCGCAAGGTCAATTGCGTATCGTATGCGCCCTCTGTCAATACTCTCACCGCGTTTAATCAACGAAAGCAGTTTTTCAACTACATTGCGCGCAATATCCACTGCGCTCTGCTTTCCGCTGATATTGATCTTTTCGGAATCGGCAGCGATGTTCGTGCCGGTTTCGGCTTCGATTATTTTGAGATTTTCGTCAAAGACGCCGAACAGTTTTATTATCTCGTCCATGGACTCAATCTCCGTAAATTCGGTCACGGTCGGTTCATCAACAACTGCCTTGCCGTTGAGCATATTGCCTGCATCGGCAGTGCTTTCCGTATCCGTCAATTCGTTTATTTCGTATCTTTTCTCAGTCGGCATATGTTCTTTTCCCTTATTTTGCATATCCTGTTTTTTATGATTACAACCTCGGTCGGACTTTTTGCTTAAAAGCCGCGGAATAAACACACTT
>OICR01000559.1_pt1 | contig 16124 bp, 10 predicted proteins | sample 1581321 | NCBI WGS metagenome assembly OICR01 (sample SAMEA3882557, study PRJEB24775) | human gut metagenome | biome: human-associated habitat; feature: intestine environment; material: feces | place: Netherlands | collected 2009/2010
CATTCTTTTCCGTCTTGCCGGAAAAGAATGGGGAGAAAAGGGGCGCTTGGTTACGGTTTGGTGCGTACTACGGGTACAATTCAGGCAAGCCCCAATGCTTAAGTCTCTACGAACACACATAGTCACCCTGCAGACGCTGTTGTACGCGCCGCCTGTTACGGAACTCCGAATTTGTGAGCAGTTGCCTTTGAATGGCTGCGATAAATCAGCCTTGCACTCAAAATTTGTAAAGCAGTACGGATTCGCCGGAGCCTCCCAAAGCCTCCCCTTGCCACGCTCTGCGCGGTAAGGGGAGGTGGCATTTGGGTCAGCAAATGACGGAGGGGATTTATTACAGATTTCAGAGTGCCCCGTAATATGCAGCGCTCGCATCCCCTCAGGCCCTTCGGGTCATTTCCCCCTGATAGGGGGAATCAGCCCCTTGGGCCCAAGGGGAGCCTTTGGAATACGCTAAATTCGGGAACGTTTTTTTGAATCAGGCTATGTTTTCATGCGGAAGCATGGTATACTGGTCACAGAAAAAGGGAGGAGTGTGCCTATGTCTATTTTATCGCAGCTGAACAGCCCGGCGATGTATGCCATCTGCGGCGGCATTGTCGCGTTTGTCGCGCTCATCTGCATCGTGTTCCTCATCCGCGCGTGGAGGGCCGGGCTTGCGCTTGGCATGGACCCGGTCAAATTAAAGCGCGTGGTCGTCTCCAGCGCGACGTTTTCGGCTCTGCCGAGCGTCGGCATTCTGCTGGGCGTCATCGCCCTGTCCGGCAGTCTCGGCACGCCATGGCCGTGGCTTCGCCTGTCCGTGATCGGCGCGCTCCACTATGAGACGCAGGTGGCGCAGGCGGCGGCCGAGCAGGTCGGCATGAAGAGTCTGTCTGCTGCCGAAATGACCCCGCAGGGCTTTGCGACCATTGCCCTGCTTATGAGCCTGTGCATCATCTGGGGCATCGTCCTGTCCATCTTCTTCAACAAGCGCTATACGCGGAAACTCTCGTCCGGTTCCGGCAGCGGAACGGGCGCGGCGGGCTTCGGTGATCTCGCCATGACGGCTATGTTCATCGGCCTTGTCAGCGCATACATCGGCAGCTATCTCGGCGGCTTTATTTCCTCGAATGGCCGGTTCACCTTCTCCGGGGACTGGACGCCGCTGCTGGTCGCGGCGGTGTCGGCAGGCGTGATGGCACTGTTTGTGTATCTGGCAGAGAAAAAGCACATCACATGGGTTGAAAATTTCTCAATCGCGGGCAGTATGCTCGCGGGCATGGCGGCAGCCGTGCTGGTCGGACTGATCTGAGGAGGGATGCAGGATGGAACAGAAACAGAAAGACGCCCTCTGGGCGCAGTACAGCAAGCAGACGCATGTGCTTGGCCGCGTATTAAGCATCCTGACCGTCGCGCTGCTGCTTGGCGCGCCGTTTGTGATTGGCGGCCTGCTTGGCGCGTATCCTGATCTCGGCGCAACGGCCCGGGGATTTTTATCCGTCGGCCTCGTGTGGACGGTCAGCAGCGTTGCGGAATTTCTGATCTACACGCCGATGCTCGGCGCGGGCGGCGGCTATCTCGCGTTTATCACCGGCAATCTCATCAACATGAAAATCCCCTGCGCGGTAAATGCCCGCGATCTGGCAGGTGTCAAGACGGGCACGGCGGAAAACGAGATCGTGTCTACACTCTCGATTGCCACATCATCGCTTGTAACCATTGTGATTCTGGCGCTCGGCGTGCTGGCGCTCCAGCCGCTGCAGCCGGTTCTGCAGAGTCCCGCGCTGCAGCCCGCGTTCGCAAACGTCGTCCCGGCCCTCTTCGGCGCGATGGCGTATCAGTATTACCGCAAGAATATCGTCGTAGCCATTGCGCCGCTGGCTGTCATGAGCGTTCTGTTCACGCTCGTGCCAGGGCTGATCTCGTCCACCAGCTTTATGATCATCCCCTCCGGGGCGCTTGCAATCGGCATCGCGTATACGATCTATAAAAAGAAAAAGGCCAGCAAGGAGGCGCAAGTATGAAATATCTGCTGCTGATCCCGGGCGTTTTGCTGCTGCTGATACTCATCGCGGTCGTCCGGACGCTGCTCAGCCCGAAAAAAACATCGGATTATAAGCCGCAGGAGGATGAACAGGAATCGCTGCGGCTGGCAAAAAAACTTTCCAAAATGATTCAGGTCAACACGACCTCCCATACTGGCGGCGACGACCCGGAAAAATTCCGCGCGTTCCATAAAACGCTTGCGGAGTTGTTTCCGCTGGTGTTCTCCAAGCTTGAAAAAAACGAAATCGACGGCAATCTGCTCTTTTACTGGAAGGGCCGGTCTTCGGAAAAACCCATTCTGCTCATGAGCCATCAGGACGTCGTTCCGGCGGAGGGCGAATGGAGCCATGCGCCGTTCTCCGGCGATATTGCGGACGGCAAGGTCTGGGGGCGCGGCGCTTCGGACACGAAATGCTCCGTCATGGCTTTCTTTGAGGCGGTCGAGCAGCTGCTGGCCGAGGGCTTCACGCCGCCCACGGACGTGTATCTGGCCTCATCCTGCACGGAAGAATGGGCAGGAGACGGCGCGCCGAAGCTGGTCGCCGAACTCAAGCGCCGCGGCGTCGAGTTGTTTTTGCTCTGCGATGAGGGCGGCGGCATTATCTCCGAGCCGATCGGCGGCATCCCCGGCAACTTTGCCATGGTCGGCGTATTTGAAAAGGGCAAGGCCGACGTAAAATTCACAGCAAAATCTACCGGCGGCCATGCCAGCGCGCCGGGAAAGCACACGCCTATCGCACGGCTTGCTGCATTTGTAAACGAGATTGAGACACGCAGCCCCTTCAAAAAGAAGCTTCTGCCGGAGGTCGCTGCCATGTTCCGAACGCTTTCCGGTTACGCGTCGTCGTTCGGCCTGCGGCTGCTGCTGGGCAATCTGTGGCTGTTCTCCCCGCTTTTAAAGGCCGTCCTCCCTGCCGTCAGCGCGCAGGCGGGCGCGATGCTGAAGACCACCATCGCCTTTACCACGCAGTCCGGCTCCGACGCGTACAATGTCATCCCGCAGGAGGCAACGCTGGGCGCCAACATGCGCTTTATCCCGCACCAGGGCGAGCAGGAGAGCCTCACGATCATCCAAAAGCTTGCTGAAAAGCATGGTCTTTCGACCGAAGTGCTCCACTCGAATGATTTTACGCCCCCGGTCGATATCCACGGCGAGGCGTTTACGCTCTTCACGCGCGTCATCGGCGAAACCTTCCCCGGTCTTGCCGCAAGCCCCTATGTTATGACCGGCGCGACCGACGCGCAGTTCTATCAGCCCATCTGCAAAAGCTGCATCCGCTTCGCGCCCGTAATCTACGGCCCAGAGCAGATGAAGGGCATGCACGGTCTGAACGAGAACATTGAATATAACTGCCTGCCCGGCGCGGTGCGGTTCTATCAGAACCTTATCCGGGCGGAAAAATAGTCCCTGTCCCGGGTGCGCTGCGGCGCGTCCGGGAATCTATTTTTCCCGCTTGACGCACAGGGGGAAAGGCTCTATAATAGGGACGCTTTTGCGGCAAATGATACGAAAAAGAGGAACTGTCGGTATGGCAAGATCGCTCTCCGCCCGTGCGGGCAGTATTCAGATGACCGAAGGGTCGTTATATAAAAACATTCTGCTGTTCAGCGTTCCGCTCATCTTTTCGCAGCTTTTGCAGGTGCTGTTCAACATGGCGGACGTAGCTGTCGTCGGTAAATTTTCCAGCGCAACAGCGCTTGGCTCCGTCGGCTCAACGTCAACGCTCGTCACGCTGTTTACAGGCTTTCTGATTGGGCTTTCCAATGGCGTCAATGTCCGCGTAGCGCAGTATCTCGGCGCACGTCAGGAAGAAGACACGCGAAATTGCGTCCACACGGCGCTGATTTTGTGTACGCTGTCCGGCGTCGTGATCGCGGTTCTTTGCTTTTTCCTGGCCGCGCCGATGCTGGAACTGCTGAAGACGAAAGACGATCTGCTGCCCGGCGCAGTGCTCTATTTCCGCATTTACGCGCTCGGCATGCCGGCGCTCGGCATTTTCAACTTTGGCAACGCCGTCCTGAGCGCCAGCGGCGACACGAAGCGGCCCCTGGCCTATCTGACGGCGGCAGGCATCCTGAACGTCATCCTGAACCTGTTCTTCGTCATCGTCTGCAAAATGGCCGCCGACGGCGTGGCGCTGGCAAGCATCATTTCACAGTATCTGTCGGCAGTCCTCGTTCTTCTGCACATGACGCATCTGACGGACAGCTGCCGTGTGGAATGGAAGCTTCTGCGGCTGCACGGCGGCGAAGCGGGGCGCATTCTCGGCCTCGGCATCCCGGCAGGCATTCAGCATATGATCTTTGCGGTTGCAAATCTGTTCATTCAGGTCGGCATCAACTCGTTTGACTCAACCATCGTCTCCGGCAACTCCGCCGCAGTCAACGTGGACAACGTGATCTACAACGTCATGGCCGCGTTCTATACCGCCTGCTCGACCTTCATGGGCCAGAACTGGGGCGCGGGGAAAAAGGACCGGATGATGAAAAGCTATTACATCAGCCTCGGCTATTCATTCGTGATCGCGGCGGTGCTGGGCGTGGCGTTTTTGCTCTGCGGCGAGCCGTTTTTGTATATCTTCACGAATGAGGCGGACGTCGTCGCCGCAGGCATGGAGCGGATGCGGATCATGTGCTTTTCCTACTGCGTCAGCGCCTTCATGGACTGTACCATCGCCGCCTGCCGCGGCATTGGCCGCAGCTTTGTGCCAACTGTCATCGTGATCATGGGCTCGTGCGTGTTCCGCGTGATCTGGGTTTATACGATCTTTGCGCACTTCCATACCATTCCGTCGCTGTACCTGCTCTACATTTTCTCCTGGACGATCACCGCAGCAGCGGAGATTCTCTATTTCATCCGCTGCTGCCGCTGTCTGCGCACGGCGCAGCCAGCGGTTTCCTGACCGGAATGCGAAAGCCCAATGTTTATTCCATATTGCCTGTAATACGAATTCGCCGAAAAGCGGCGCGGCCCATGTGGGCCGCGCCGCTTTTGTTTTTCCCTTATTTCCGGATCGACAGATCCAGCAGCGCGAGCGCTTCGCGCAGACTGGCATAGAAGCCTGCTGCCGTGCGCGGCAGGGGCTTGGATTCCTGATACCAGTCGCACTGCTCAAGTTCCGTGCTGCCGAGTGTCCGGGCAAGATTTCCGGCAAGACCCATCGCCTCGGCGTAGGGCAGGATGCGGTAAAAATACTGGCTGTCCTGTGCAAGCCGTGATTGCAGCTGGCTCTGCGTGACGCGCCGGAGGAATTTACGGTATCCGAGCGCCTGCGCGACGATCTCATCGCCAAAAGCCGTGCGTTTGCCGCCGTGGAGCGTCAGAACGCCGATCAGCACTTCACAGGCCACTACCAGCAGCACCGCAAGCAGTCCCTCGCCAAGCTGCGCCAGCATCAAAAGCGCAAGCGCGCAGACTGCCGCCAGCGCCACGACCGGCCGCTTGCCCTGATAATACGCCGAGGGCGCATACTGAACCACGCCGAACAACACGCCGCCGAGCACAAAAATCACGACCAGCAGCAGCCAGCGCACAAAGCCCGCCGGGAACAGCGGACTTGCCGCCTCCGCCGCAGCCAGCGCGCCGGCCAGAACGCCGAGCGCACGCATGATGAGCGGATTGCCGCTGTTTTTTTGATACAGCCGCTTCGTCCAATAGCGCCGCAGGACTTCGTCGGCTTTCTCCGCCGTGCGCTTGTACAAAAGACTCGCGCCCTCGCACACATCGCCCTGCGAAAAGAGCATCTGAAACAGCTTGACCTCTGCTGGGCGGCGTTCATTGCCCATATCAACGCGACGGCGCAGTGCCACGCGCGCGTTTTTGCCGCAGAAGATTGTTAAGTATCCAAGACTTGCCCAGTGGCATACGAGCATATTGAACTGAATCGGTCCGCCCGCCAGCAAAAACGGCATATCGCACGGCAGCGCGGCATCCGGCGGGAGCATGCGCGAGGCCACGCGCACCGGCGCACTGCGCAGCGATGAGAACCAATAGCCAAACGCCAGCGCAAGGAACAGCAGGATAAACGCCATGCCGACCCAGCTGAACGAAAGTGCGGTATACGCGCCGGAAAAATAGGCCTTGTCCAGCGTAAGGGTCATTTCCAGCGATTCATGATCCTTCAGTCCCGTCTCAATCACGCCCGTGATACGCGATTCGGAGATGTCCAAGTCGATATAGTCAGAGATCACATCGCCGTAATAGCCGCTGGAAAAGGCCGGATAGCTTTCAAACGGCTTGGGAAGGGTGACGGTAAAGACATATTTGGAGATGGGATAGTCCCATTTTGCGCTCAAAAGCGGAAGCCGGAGCGTCTGCACGCCGTCCGCTTCGCTTGCAAGCCCAGAGATTGTATACATGACCGTAAATGAGCGTGTCCCGGTAAAGCCGTTCGCATCGCTCAGCACGAGTACGGGGCAATCGCCGTCGGTCTGCTTCTGCGCGTTATACCCCGCAACAGAGGCCTTCTTTGCGCCCGGGCTAAGTGGAAAACGCAACTGCGTCTGCGCGCCGCTGATCTCCAGCGTAAAACTCTGCGTGACCTGGCACGAACCGCTACCGGTCAGCGTGCAGTCTGTTTTCATTTCGGAAATAACGGGCTCTGCTGCACAGACGCCTGTGCAAAGCGCCAGCAGGCACACCAGCAGGAGCAGCAGCCGCTTCATACAATCACCTCTTGTGTTCATTTGCACTCAATTTACCACAAACGCGCCCATTTTGCAACCACGGCCCGAAAGCCGTTCTTTTTTATCCCGCTGCACTTGGCTGGAACATTGATTTTATGATACACTGTCAACAGAACGTTTTTGGGGAAAGGACGGATCTTATGACACTTCGTGACACCGCCGATCAGATCATCCGCGCAAGTCTTCGCGCCGTGCAGCCAGACGCTGCCGTAGCGCGTGCACTGCAAAGCTTTTCCTGCTCTGGGCGTGTCGTACTCATTGCCATCGGAAAGGCCGCGTGGGCCATGGCAAATGCGGCGTGGGCCGTGCTCGGCCCGCGCATCACGTCCGGCGCAGTCATCACCAAATACGACCACAGCCGCGGCCCTATCGGCCCGCTGCGCATCTTTGAGGCCGGACATCCGGTGCCGGACGAGGCCGGGCTCCGCGCCGCGCAGGCCGCGCTGGAACTGACGCGCGGCCTGCAGGAGGAGGACTGCGTGCTGTTTCTCATCTCCGGCGGCGGTTCGGCGCTGTTTGAGTCTCCGCTGGTGCCGCTTGCCGAGTTGGAGGATATCACCGGCCAGCTGCTGGCCTGCGGCGCGGATATCGTGGAGATCAACACGATCCGCAAGCGGCTGTCCGCCGTCAAGGGAGGGCGGTTCGCACTGCATTGCCGCCCGGCATCGGTCTTCTCGGTCGTACTGTCGGATATCATCGGCGACCCGCTCGACATGATCGCTTCCGGCCCTGCCGCGCCGGACAGCAGCACCTGCGCCGAAGCGCTGGCCATTGCGCAGAAATACGGGCTGCGCCTGTCTGACGGAGCACTGGCCTGTCTGCGGACGGAAACACCGAAAACACTGCCGAACGCTGTTTCCCGCGTGACTGGCAGCGTCCGTGCACTCTGCGATGCGGCGGAGCAGGCGGCGCAGGCGCTCGGCTACCGCTGCATCCGGCTGACGGATTGCCTGAACTGCGAGGCGCGGGAGGCAGGCCGCTTCCTCGCTGCCGTCGCACGGACGCACGCCTCGCCGTCTGAGCCGCTTGCATTCCTTGCCGGAGGTGAGACGGTCGTGCATCTGACCGGCGCCGGGCGCGGCGGGCGGAACCAGGAACTGGCGCTGGCCGCTGCGGAGGGGCTTACGGGACTTACGGAGGCCGCCGTTTTTTCCTTCGGCTCCGACGGAAGCGACGGCCCGACCGATGCCGCAGGCGGCTTCGTCGATCAGGACAGCTTTGCCGCGCTCCGCGCCGCCGGACTTGACCCCGCCGATGTTCTGCGGCGCAACGATGCCTATCCCGCATTGGAGCGCATCGGCGGCCTCATCCGCACCGGCCCCACCGGCACAAATGTCAACGACCTCGCCATGCTCCTCCTGCCGCGCCGGAACTAAGCGTCCGAATTCCCTTGGAATGGGAGGCTTGCGTGCATGCTGTTCCCGTTTGTTTCTCATTCAAAACGCCCGGGCTTGCTGGAAGCCCGGGCGCTTGTGTCAGATTCCGCCTGCGATATAGTGTTTGCGTTTATTCTCCTCCACGCGGTCTTCAATGGCGTGGGAGGCCTTGTAATAGCCCTTGCGAATCTCGGCGGTAATAAATTTCACCAGCACGATCGTCAAGCAGACTGCCGGCATGATCGCCAGCAGTGTTCCCAGCAGCAGGTACAATGCCGCGTAGCTTTCCGCCATGCGCGCGGCGTTTTCCCAATAGGGGTAGATCACACCGTTCGTCGTCATGGCGCGCTTTCCGAACGTGCCCATCACGGAAATGAGGCTGGAGACAGAAAAGCGTCCGGTATTCTGGACGATTGCGCCGCTGCCGATGGGGAATTTCTCCGTCATAAGCTTTTTCGCAAAGCCCGAAACGGGGTCGGGCAGGACGATCTCATAGCAGTCGATGGGCAGTTCCGCCATGGCGTTCAGTGCGCTGTAACTCATATAGATCATGGCTGTGGACGTGCTCGAACCGCTTGTATCGCCCGAGGCTTCGTTCCCGGCAGCAAGGGCGGCGTTCGTCGCAAAATCGGACTCACTCTGCACGACGCCCGCGATGGGGAAAGTCCGCCCGTTGATCGTAACCTCCATTCCGGCTACGTCGCTGCTGCCGAAGAGGTTGAACGCCGTCTGCGCATCCAATACGACGCGGTCGGCCATGTAATCCTCGTCCGAGATATAGCCGCCGGACAGGAGTGTCAGCGGGTGGAACAGGAAATAGTTCCCGCCTGCGCCGACCGCCGTGACCGTCACGCTGCCGGGCGATTTGCCGGAGACGGACAGGCTCGTCCGGCCGCTGTAGGCATCGGTGTAGAGGCTGCCGCCCTCGGGCGCTTCCATGGAGTTCTGCACGAACTCGTTTTCAAGCTCCGCGCGGAACGAGCGGATATCGTCCAGCGTTTTCGTCTCTGTGACAGGCATGAAGGCGGAGATCTGCGCAAAGCGGTCTTCGCCGTCGCCGCGCCAGACATCGGCAGCGGACTGCGTGACGAGCATGCCGCGCACATGGCCCAGCAGCACGAAGCAGACAATCGACAGAGCCGTCTGGATCAGGCACGCGATCAGGAGGGCCAGTTTCCCTCCGTGGAGTCTCGGCAGCCTGTGCCGCCGTTCAAACCGGCCGCGCTGCTTCATCCGTTATCCGCAAGCCGCACTTGCTTGCCGGCCTCCACGGGCTTATTGCTGGTCGTGATGATGAAATCGCCCTGGCTGATGCCGGAGACGGCGGCGGACTTATCGTCGCGGGCCAGCTCCTGCACGGTGACGCGGGTGGCGATATAGCGGCTGCCGAGCGGCGAGTTTTTCGACTGCAGGACATAGACGAATTTGCCGTTGGAGTCTTCACGCAGGCCCGAAAGCGGGATGAGCGCGTCATAATTGGCACTCTTCTGGCCGATGGAGAGCGTAACGTTCTGTCCGGCCTGAATGTCGCCCGTGAGCGTAAAGACGAGCGTGCGGCTGCCGGAGGACTGAGAATTCGTGATCTGGTCGAGCGTCGCAACCGCGTCGCCGCCCCAGAAGTTGACGAGTTCAGCGGTATCGCCGACCTTGACCTTCTTGGCCTGCTCACTCGTGACGTCAATTTTGACGGTAAAGCCCCGGTCGGTCACGTTGATGGTCGCAAGCGGCTGCTCCTCGCCGCCGATAGACTTGCCCGCAGAGGCGCTGATGGACGCGATGGTGCCGGATACGCTGGATTTGACCTCCAGCTCGTCGGCATTCTCGCGGAGCTTATCGACCTCCTCCTGCTTGCGTTCAATGGCCTTCTTGGACGCCTCCATGTCGATGGAGGACGAGTCGCCGAGATTCTGTTTGAAAACAAGGTCTTCAAGGGTTTTTTTCGTAGATTTGACCGTTTCAGCTGCGGAAGACGCGCTGGTGAGTTTGTCCACTGCCGTCTGTTGATCGGTGATCTGCGTGTCAAGCGCCTCGCTCTGGTTTTCCAGAGATTCGATGGAGCGCTCATAATTGCCGACGATGGTTTTTGCGGTGCTCATTTCACTGTTGGCCGCTTCAATTTTATCGTTGATTGTCGCAACTTTTATCTTATCTTGCAAAATGAGCAGTCCCTCTGTTCGCGGGTTCTCATAGCCGTAGTAATAAGGAGCAAGTTTGGCAAACGCCTCACGATATTTGATTACGGTTTCTTCTGTCGATCCAGATGGATTCTCAACCGGATTTCCTTCTTTATCATACTTTGCAGATGTACTGTTCCCTTCAATTCGCTTAATCATCGAAATGCCTGATTCGTCCTCATAGCACTCTTTCATAATTGCGAAATCATTGTCACACAATGTACTAAACGCCGCAAATATCTTTTCATATCGCGTAAGGTTCTCTATATACTGTTTATCTTTCAATATATTGTCTATTTCAGTTTGATAATACGATGCGTTGCGGCAATCTTTATAAGACAGCGGAAGTGATTCCAGCAGCTTTTCCTTCTCTGCTTCCAGCGACTTCACCGTTCCTTCATACTCTGTTACTGTCGCCTGTGCATCTGTATAATCTTTTTCGCCCTTGATCTTCGTAAGCTGATTGTCAAGCGTGGTCTTCGCCGTCTGAAGTTCCTTCAGCTTCGCTTCGGCTGCCGCCTTCTGCGTGGCGAGCTGCGAAGCGTCCATGGTGCTGTACTGACGGTAAATCGCAAGCGCTTCATTATAATCATCGCGTGCATTCTGCACATCGCGGTTTTCCTGCGCCGCCGTGTTTCCGGCTTCAATCAGGCTCTTGTCGTAATTCTGCTGCAGCGTTTCCAGATCAGTCTCGGCCTGCTTCAGTTCATCCGAATCCTCCGCTTCCAGCACGAAGAGGGTATCGCCGACGTTGATCTCCTGGCCGGTCTTGACCAGCACGCTGGAGACCTTGCGGGTCTGCTTGATCGTGACGTTATAGACCTCGCTGGCCTCGACGGTACCCTGGCCGCGGATGCGGGCGTTGATCGCGCCGGAGGACACCTGCTGCGTGGCGACCTCTGGCAGCGAGGCGTTCATGATCGTTTTTGAGAAAAAGGTCAGCACCAGCAGCACGGCCAGCAGGATGATGGCCGCGGTTTTGACCCATTCGCGTTTTCTTACACCGTTTTCCATATCTCGTTTTCCCTTATCCTTTCACAGAGCCAGAATGTGCGATACCCTCCACCAGATATGCCTCGCCGTGCAAAAACAGCAGCAGACCGGGGATCATGTAAATGACAGCGGCGGCGAAGGCAATGCCGATTTCACCCGCGTTGATGCTGGACAGGAACATCGAAAGCGGCTGCTTTTCGACGTCGTTGAGCAGGATCAGAGGCTGCTCGACCATGTTCCAGTTGTCGATGAACACAAGGATCGCAATAGAATAGAGGGCGCTCCGGCACTGCGGCAGGCAGATGTTCCAGAAGATGTGCCACTCGTTCGCGCCATCGATCTTGGCCGATTCAATGACGGCCATGGGGATGCGGCGCATGAATTTGGTGAGCAGAAACACCGAGAACGGCGCGAACGCGCCGGGCAGGAAGATCGCCCACCGGGTATTGAGCAGGTGCAGCCAGTCACTGACCAGATAGTTCGGCACCAGCGTGACCTGATACGGCATGAGCATCAGGATCACATAGAAGAAAAACAGACTGTCGCGCACCTTACCGCGCCAGCGCGTGAAGCCATAGGCCGCAATGGACGCGACCATCAGCTGTGCAAAGACGATCGGCGCGGTTAGAATCACCGAGTTCCAGAATTTCAGCAGATAATCCGGACTTTTGAGCAGGACCGTGAAATACTGCGTGAAGCTGACCTTGTCGGGGATAAACTTGAGATTGATGGTCTTGGAGATATAACTCTTGCCGTCGTTGGCGTTCTCGAAGACCTGACCGTAGCTGGCCGTGATCTCGCTCTGGGTCATGAACGAATTTGTAATCGTCAGAACCGTCGGCAGGAGAAACAGCAGCGCGAACACCGCGCAGAGCACAAAGCATGTCGCGCGGGAAAAATACCGCTTTTTCTTTCTCATCCCTCCACGTCCTTTCCGAAGATGTTCTCCACAAAGAACAGCAGCGCAATGAGAATGACAATGACGATCGCCAGCAGCACCGCCGCGGCGGAAAGCCGCTGATAGTCGGCGGAGTTGAACATGTTGTTCATGAAATGCTGCATCATGTAAAGCCCGTCATAGGGATAATTGCCGGTCAGAAGATAAATTTCCCGGAAGACCTTGAACGAGTTGATGATGGACAGGATCGTCACGAACAGCACCGTCGGGGACAGGTACCGGAGCTTGATGTGGAAGAACTGATACGCCGCCGACGCGCCCTCGACCTCCGCGACCTCGAGCAGCTCGCGCGGAATATTGCTGAGCGCGGCCATGAACAGGATCATGTTGTATCCGAGGTTTTTCCACAAAAACAGCACAACAATGACGACCATGCAGTAATCTGATTTCAGCCAGTCGATCTTGTCCGCGCCGAACACGGCCAGAAATTCGTTGACGACGCCGTTATAGTGGAACAGCACCTGCCAGATGAGGATGATGGACGCGATGGGCACCATCATGGGGCTGAGGAAAAACGTGCGGAACTCGCTCTTGAGCGGAATGCGCGCCTCGAGCATCAGCGCCAGTCCCAAAGACAGCACGACCGCCAGCGGCACGGAAAGGCCGGTAAACGTGAACGTATTCCTGACCGCGATCTTGAACGCGCCGTTCTGCCAGACGTTGATATAGTTTTTGAGACCCGCGAAGCTGTGGTCGGTCAGGCCCGCGGTGAAGGAATAGTAGACGACGATCAGGAACGGGATAATATAAAACGCCAGCATACCAAGAAAGCTTGGCCCGGAGAAGCACATCGACGCGAGAAAATCGCGCACTTTGTTATTCATCCGCGTCCAAAGCCCTTTCCCGGACGGTCTTGTTTCATATTTCCCGCGCGACCGGAGAGATAGCTTCTGCACGTTTTTCGTGTCTCCTTTGCGTTGGAAAATGCTCATAACTCCCGACTGAATCTCAATCGGAATTTATCGGCATTTTCGTTTTTCAGGGAATTCGTATACTCACGCATTCCAGCGTAGGGGCGGACGGCTCTGTCCGCCCGCAGTATGCAGTGACTTTTCGGAAATCCACGGCAAATTCGCAGCATTGCTCGGGCCGACAGAGTCGTCGGCCCCTACAGGCTGCTCCGCAGCTTTCCCCTTGCCGCGTAAGGCGCGGCAAGGGGAGCTTTTTTTGTTGTTTTACCGCTGCTCCTGTACGTACAGGTTCACGCGGCTCTGGATCATGTTGGCGGTGGTCTGGACGTCCTTGTCGCCGGCGAAGTAGGCGGCGACCTCATCGGTGATGATATCGAGGATCTCCTGATCGTAGTCATAGACGCTGCGCGTGCTGTTGATCACGCCCAGGATCTGGTCAATGTCCTCCTGCGTCAGCGCATAGACATCCTTATAGACCGTTTCGCCGTTTTCCATGGTTTCATAGCTGCCCCGGATGGCCTTGTCGGGCTCACCGTCGCCGTCCCAGTCGACCTGTTCGCCGTTTTCGTCCAGCTGGTACTGCTCGGTCATGATGTCGGTCATTTCTGCGTCAAACGCGGCCTGACTGATGGGGAAGCCGTAATAGTAATTGTTCTCGTCTATCGTGTTCATCTTTTTGATGATCGAGCAGACGAAGTCCCACGCGGCGTCGGGGTATTTCGTGACGGAGGAAATGGCCATCGGCATCTGAAGCTCGAACGAGCTGCCGGAGCCGTCCTCGGTCGGATATCCGGTAAAGGTGATCTTGTCGCGGATCGCGTAGACGTTCCAGATATAGGAGTCAAAGCTGTACATCCCGATCGTCGACATGAGCTGCTTGCCGTTCGTGATGCGGGTCGCGTCGGAGTCCCACATCGCGTCGTCAACGGCGATATCGGCGGAGGAGGCATAGGCAATCGCGCCGTCACCGTCACTGGTTTCTGCCGGGAAGGAATTGCAGAAGGCCAGCAGCTGCTGGAACGCCTCGGAGTCAAATTCGCACTTGCCCGTCGTCCAGTCGACGAAAGCAGACAGGTTGCGGGACAGGCAGTTCGACAGAGCCGTGTTCTTCGTCCAGCCGTTGGAGAAGACCGTCGCGCCCTCCTGCAGCTGTGTCATGGCGTCCTGCACGGCAGCGACGTTCCATGTGTCATACTGGCTCGCGATGGAAGACAGCGCGTAGGCCGTCTGCACGGAGAAGCTGGTGGGCAGCTCATAGAGCTTGCCGTCCTTTTCCAGCGCACTCATGACCTGCGGGACAAAATAGTCGCGGCTCAGGCCGTTTCCGCCGTCCATGAAGGTATTGAGGTCGGCGATGACGCCCTTGGCGGCATACTTATCAATCGGCAGGTTGCTGGTCAGGAAGATATCCGGCACGCTGCCGCTGATGATCTCGGTGGTGAGCTTGGTGACGCCGGCGTTGTAATCGTCGTCGGTCGCGTACTCGCTGTAGTCGACGACATTGATGCGGTACTCGTCGTTCGTCTTGTTGTATTCGACGATCATGCTGCGCAGGTTCCAGTCGAGATACATGCACGCGAGCGTCAGAACCTTCTTTTCCTTGATCTCAGACGCGTCCACACGGTGCAGGACGATCAGCTGATAGGTCGTGGGGTCGGTGTTCCAGTCCTGCATGAGGGCGGCCACGCGGCTGTCGGAGAGCATGGCATAGCCCGACATATTGTTGGTGTCAACGTCGCAGGCCAGCCAGTCGACGAGCTTCTCCTTCGTGTCCGTTTTGGCGGCATAGCCATAGATGTTATTATTGTAGGCGTAGTAGAAGTCATAGGCATCGTCGCCCGGGAAGATGCTCCACACGTTGGACGGCAGCTTGACCTTCTCGCCCCAGTCCTTCGTTTCCAGATCGATGGGGACGAAGTACTGGCCGTTTTCATCGGCGGCATTCACGTCGTCCGTGTAGTTGTACCACATAACGCCAACCTGCTGTGCGTTCAGCCGGCACAGACTACCGTTATACTGGCTGCCGTCGAGCTTGAACTGCACGTTGCCCTCTGCATCGAGGACGTAAATATTATTATAGTCGCTGACATAGAGATTGCCGGCGGCGTCGACGGCGAAGGAGCTGAGGTTGCCGCTCATGCCGTCCTCGTTGTCCTCGTTGTTCGTGTCGGAAAGGTCGAGGCTGGCGATCGTGCTGCCGTCGGCAGCGACGTGCATCAGATACGAGCCGCCGATATCTGTGGAGGGGTAGTTCCACTTGCTGTCCGTGTTGGGGTCAAAATCGTCGGGCAGCTCATACTGCGTCGCATAGACGTTTACAAGCATCCAGAGCGTGCCGTCGTCAGAGCCGATCATGTTGTAGCAGTCGACGCTGCCCTCCGCTCCCTCCGGAACCTCCGGCAGCTGCAGGTTGGAAAGCTCTGTGCATGTGCCGGTATCCGGGTCAATGGTCAGAACGCCCAAGCGGGAGTTGTAATACGACCAGGTTTCGCCCGTGTCGGGGTCAGTGTTGACGATCTCCTCGCCCTGTATGCCGACCGAGGCATAGAGCGTCGTTCCGGCAGCGCAGATCTGGTTGAGGTACTGCACGCCGTCCGGCATGGTCAGGTCGAGATAATCGGCCTTATAGGCGTATTTTGCCGTTGTCTGGGAGGGCTTGGTCTGGTCGATCAGAGAGCCGCTGGAGTCGGTCTTGCCGGGGTCCTTCGTCCCGTCCTTCGAGCAGCCTGCGAACAGGCCCACGATCATCAGCGCCGCAAGCAGCAGCGCAAAAATCCGTTTTGTTTTCATGTAATACTCCTTTTCATTTCATGCCCAATGTCCATAATCTATATCTTGTGCTGACGCACAGTACAGGCGGCCTATCTTGCCGTCTGTATCATACCAAAACAAAGACGTAAAAAAAAGACCGGCGTTGCATTTTTCATATTTTTTTAAGAACTGACTTCGCCGCCCGGCAAAGCCTCCCCTTGTCATGCCCCGCATGATAAGGGGAGGTGGC